>Ga0326728_10005112_pt1 | contig 37640 bp, 29 predicted proteins | sample MB3enrmetagenome_FD_207602 | JGI IMG/M metagenome (GOLD analysis project Ga0326728, IMG submission 207602) | Lab enriched peat soil microbial communities from McLean, Ithaca, NY, United States - MB31MN | ecosystem: Environmental > Terrestrial > Soil > Wetlands > Peat | place: USA: New York...
CGAGGCCGGCACCCGCGGCGGCGGCCACCAATCCGCCGGCCTTGGCGAGGAAGCTGCGGCGGGACAAGTTCGGTTTGCGTTCGTCGGACTCGTTCATTGAGATGCCTCCACGAGGGTGTTCATGTCGTCCTCGACGTAATAAAATCCTTTCCCGTCCGGTTTCATGGCGATGCCGAAGAGGTCGCCGTTGCCGGGCGGGGATTGGGCCTGATCGGTGTCGACCCATTGGGCATAGAGCTGCTTGCCGGTGGCGGGGTCAACTTCGACCACCTGCCCGTTCAGGGCGTTGCAGACGAGGAGATGTCGATTGGGCGCCATGACCAGAGCCAGTGGCCGGCGCAGCAGTCCGTCCTTCGTCACCGTGCGGCCTGTCCCGGCACTGTCCGTGCGCGTCGCCGCATCCGGGATGGCGACGATTTGATTGCCAACGGCGTCCGACACGTAGAGCATGTCGTTCGGGCCAAGCGCCAGACCTGTGGGACCGACCAGGAAGGCGTCTTTGTTGGCTCGCTGACCGAAACCGTTGGCGATGACCGTCTGACTGGTAATCACCGGCAGACTTCCGTCGGGGATGGAAAGCTCGATGCGCAACACGGTCGCCTTTTTCACCGTCACCGGATATCCCGTGGCCGGATCGCGAACCTCAGGACCGGGAACATCGAAACCGGCCATGCTGATGAACAGCGTCGCGTTCGTCCCGTTGTCGACCGTCGCCATATTGCCCCACGGGCCATTGATGTTTGGACCGGTCCAAGTGGCGACAAGCTGGCCATTGGAATCGAGCACGAGCAATCCGCCGTCGCCTTTGGTGCGGGTGGTGCCGTCGACGCTGGGCGTGCTTCCCACGATCACCCAGCCGCTCTTGAGCATCGTCATGGCCGTGGTCAAACCCACGCCGCCGGGGCATTGCGGCAGATGTTGCGGCAGCTTGGCAAACAGCGTCGCCTTCCTGGTAGACGGGTTGTAGTCAATGATGGTGGTCCCCGTCCCTTGCAGGTTCGACAGATTGTTGAAATTGTCCACGAGGACATCGCCGCGTTGGATTCGCCCGGCGGAAACCGGGGCGATAACGATGGCGTACGGATTCAGGTCGCCATTGTCCGTGACGGTGGACGTACAGGTGATGTGCCGATGAACCGTTTCCAGGAAACCTTGGGGTTCGCCGGCTTGCACGGCGGGGACGGGCATCGCCGTCACCGCAAACAATGCGATCAGGGCAACAACCTTTTCCCTTGAGATGCGTCGCGGGAAGTGCAGCAGGAGAATCATACGAAGGTTTTTGTGGAACATGTCAGCGCCTCTTTCAAAAGAGAATATTCGTTCGCACTCCGATGACCGCTTCATCCTTTACCCGTTGCCCCGGAGAATTCGGGTTGGCGACTCCGGCGCCGGGATTGAATACGTACTGAAAGTCCGGCTGAATCTGCCACCAGGGCGTCGCCTGATATTGATAAGTTGCCTCCAGAAAGGTTTCGCCACTGCGAACCGGATGAAAGGACCCCGTGTAGAAGTCAATGTCCCGGTCCAGTCCGGCCGCATGGTCGCCCACGTTGGCGTAGCCCATGCCCACGCCGCAGGTGTCGTCACCTCGATGGGGGATCGGTTCGTGGAAGGTCAAGCCGGCGTTCAGGCTGAAGTTGATTTCATTGCGGTCCTCCTCGGGTGTTCCCATGGCCCGACCAAAGAGATTTATCACCCGGTCGCCATCCTCGTCCTCGGGATCGCGCCAGATCATTTGGTCCATGACGGCGTAGACGGCATAATCACCATGATGCGTTCGGGGCATGCCGGTGGTGTCGGGGTTGGCGAGAGAGAGGCCGGTATTGTCGAATTCCTGGTCCGCAAAGCGTTCGGTATCGTACCAGAAGCCGAGCCGGTACACGCGCGACAGCGGCTCGGAGTCGGCGGCATAAACCATGGAGCCAAGCGCGGGGTAGGAATATTGCAACTCCGCGATGGCCAGCACGCCGCCGTTCAGGGGAAAACTCGTTCCCGATGGATCTCGCTGCTGCGGGTCGCCGGTATTGTTGGCCACCGGGCTGCCGTTGAACACGCCGACCAGCACGGTCACCGGGTCGATCGGACGGGCGCGCGCGCGAACGCCCAGAGCGGAGAGCGGATACGCCGGACCACCGCCGGGCAGATCCGCCGAGGGCAGCATCGGCCAGCCAAACATGGTGTTGACGAACAGCCCGGCGTTCTGGCTGACCATGAATTCCTGATCGAGACTCTGCTGGCCGAGCTTCACGTCCAGTCGGTCCTCGGCGAGGAGTTTTTGTTGATACCAAAGTTCCCAAAGACGGGTCGTGCGATCCGCCTCGATTCCGCTGGCAGTCTGCAGGGTGTCGAGGTTTCGGGCGCTCAGATCGTTGCCGTGGATCTGGAGGGCGCTGACATTGAAGATGCCGCCGTACCAGTGAAAGGCCCGTTGCGTGTCCAACTGGAGAATCATCTGGGTCAGCCCATCGTAATCGGCCCCTTGCTTGACGCCCCCCGAGACATTGCCGAGGACCTCACTAGTTTCGGAAATGGCGAGAGACATGCCGTATTTGCTGAGAAGAGTGCGCAGTCCCCACATGTCGCCCAGCAGGTAGCTGCTTCGCTTGATGCCGGCCAAGAACCCCGGCGGCACGGCGGCCCCGTTGGTTTTCGTCTGGCCAGACTGAGGGAATTCGATCTCCGCAGGCACAGTCACTGTCGGCGGGGTGGCCAAGGCCGATTTGGCCAGGAAGATAGCGAGCACACACGTCGATGCGCGGCGAAAACAGATTCGAGGAAGCAACTTCACGCTTGTTGTAGATACACAACGAGTGTTTTATATGTCAAACATAAACAGATAGATTTTATCCTGTTTCCAAAATTCACGTAATACAGAGGGTATTCGACTCAGGGAATACGCCAGGGTGGCACAGTCCCACGCGTCAGAGTAGACGTGCTCCGCCGAATGCGATTTGGGGATCAAAGGCAAACCCGAGGCGCTTCGGGTTAGTGAAGCGCCTCGTGGTGACTACAGGCGGGTGCCCATACTCTGAGCCGGACCCTATCTGCCGATGCACCGACCTCCACCAGCGTGTGCGAGACACTGGCTCGACAGCCCCACAGGCCCTGCGAGGGTGCCCAAATCCGACCCACAACCGGTCATATCCTGAGATGCACTACCTGGGTCCGTGTTCCCCGCCTCCTTCGGGTCTTGGCGCTGCCCCATGCGGATATTGCGCCCGGATCCTCCCATGCTGCTCGTACGGCCGCCGGGTATTCAAATTGACGCTTATCCGGTCGTGAAGCACGATGCCGACCGGCAGGTGCGGGCCCGAATGCCATCCGCCGCCGCCAAACCAGAAGTACACACCCGTGACGGGATAAAAATACACTTCCTCGTCCGGATAATAATAATAGTCATAACCAGCCGCGACCGGTGGCGGCCCTGGTGGTGGTGGCGGCGGTGGTGGTCCATACACGCAACCGGCCAGCATTGATACCGCGACCGCGCACAGCAGGGACGACAGCAATCCTCCGGATAGTTTTACATGCTTCATGACATCCTCCTCTGAGAGTCTTTGTTCGGAACCAAGGAAAACCTAGCTGCCATTCCACGGCGCGTCAAGCGGTGCGGCTCTCGTCGCCGAAAACCATCTTCCGACGGAACAAGTCGCGCGCGCGAACATTCTTGCTTGCACTTTTTCGATGGCCAGAGTATCTAGCGGCCAAGCTTGGAGATGCCGAACCGTACTCTGGGAGGCTGACCACTCATGACCACTTCAGATGGAGTCCCGCCGCGACACAATGACTTTCGTGGTGCGCGTTATGGCTTCGATCCAAGGCGGTTCGTCTTGGTCGGCGCGGTCATCTTGGCGGCGGTGATCGTCGTGTCGTTCGTGTCCACCTGGTTCTTCTGCCGCATCGAGCCACCCACGGGAACCTGCGCCATCCTGACGCGGCTCGACGGCAATGACATTCCCGCCAACGACATCATCGCCACGTCGCCCGACCAAAAGGGCATCCAACTCGAGCCTCTCAGCGAAGGACGCTACTTCCGCAATCCCGTGTACTGGCATTGGGAGATCGTGCCACTGGTGCAGATCAAGGAGGGCGAGGTCGGCGTGCTCGTGCGGCAATTTGGCAAGGCGCCGCCGTCCGGCCAGTTCATCGTCCAGAACAAGGAACCCGACGGCGCGATGTATCGCGGCGTAATCGACGAACCGTTGCGGCCGGGTACCTACCGCATCAACCCGCATGCCTATCATGTCGATAAGCGGCCCGCCGTGAAAATCGAGCCGGGCGAGGTCGGTGTGGTCACGATGCGGTACGGCCGCACCCCGGCAGAACCGAATACCATCCTCGTCAAGGACGGCGAGCGCGGCCTGCAGGAAACCCCGTTGCGGCCCGGTACCTACTACCTTAACCCCTACATCTATCGGGTGGACATTGTCGGCGTGCAGAGCCACAAGACGGAATTCGAGATCAATTTCCTTTCAAAGGACGGTTTCCGCTTCCCCGTCAAAGGCGCGGTCGAATGGGCTGTCGAGGAAACCAAAGCCCCCGAGGTGTTCGCCAAAATCGGCGACGAGGAAGACATCGTCAACAAGGTCATCCTGCGGTCCGCTTTGTCAATGAGTCGTATTCAGGGCTCGAAATACAGCTCCGCCGACGTCATCAGCGGCACGGTCCGCAAGGAGTTTCAGGACGAATTCAGCAAGACCATCACCTCGGAGTCGGCGAAGAAGAATATTCTGGTGAAAGCGGCGCTGATCAGCGAAATCGAGCCGCCGCAGAAAATCGCCGAGCCGATCCGCGAACGCGAGATCGCGATCCAGACCCGGGCCAAATACGAACGGGAAATCGACCGCGCCCAGACCGACGCCCAAGTCGCCCGGCAACAGAAAATGCAGGACCAGCGGGTCCGCGTCGTGACTGCGGAGACGACGCAAACCAACGAAGTCCAAAAAGCCACCAAGGAACAACAGGTGCAGGTCATCGCCGCGCAGCGCGACCTCGATGTGGCGAGGAAGGACCTGGAAACGTCGGAAAAACAGGCGCAGGCAATCGTCTCGACGGGGGAAGGGGATGCCGACGTCATCACCTACACGCGAACCGCTGAGGCCAACGCGTTGCGCTCGATCATCGCGCCGTTTGGCAACGGCGAAGCCTACGCGCGGTATCTGTACCTGAAGAAGATCGCGCCCAACATTGATTCCATCCTGGCGAACTCGGACGGCCCGTTGGCCGCGCCGTTCCGTGAGCTTTCGACATCGCCGAAAGCGGGGGTGAAGCCATGAAGAACCGCTCTCTCCTCCTGGTCACGGGTATCGCCGCAGTGGTCCTGCTCGGCTACTGTTTTATCTATCAAGGGTTTTGGGTGTGGGTGGTCGAGAACACCGTCGTTCCGTCCGACAAGATGCTCATTCTCATCGCCAAAACCGGTCGGGAAATGCCGCCGGGTCAGATGATCGCCGAATCTGGCCAAAAAGGCGTGCTGCTGGAGCCGCTGGGACCAGGCCGGCACTTCGTGAATCCGTTCCTCTACGAGCGCGAATTGAGGGATCAGATCGTCATCAATGGCGGCGAGATTGGCGTGGTGATCACCAAGTTCGGCAAGATGCTTCCAGCCGGTGAATTCCTGGCGGGACCCGGCGAACGCGGCATCCAGCGGGAAGTCCTCTTGCCTGGCACGTACCGGCTCAATCCGTACGCCTACGAAGTGCGCGTGGAAAAAATGATCGAAATCGATCCCGGTTACGTGGGCGTTGTCACGGCGCGTTCGGGCAAACCGTCGCTCTCGCAGTTGGCGGAGCCGGGCGAGCGCGGCGTGCAAAAAGTCGTCCTGCAGCCCGGACTCTATCCGCTCAACCCCGAAGCGTTTTCCGTCGAGCGGGTCGAGATCGGGTATAACCAGATTACCATGGCGCACGCGGGCAAGCTGCCGGCCACTCAAACCTCGGGTCAATTGGAAGGCAAACAGAAACAGGCCGAACCGATTGGCGCGGCGCTGGAGAAGGCGCTGGTTCCGACGGGGCAATCCAGCCTGCCGGTGCTGCCGGCTGTGACCTTCCCGTCGAGCGACGGCTTCGAGATCACCATCGATGTCACCCTGCTCTGGCAATTGCTGCCGGAAGACGCCCCGTCGATCGTCGCCCGCTACGGCGGGATCAAGAAAATCGAGGAGAACATCCTGATTCCGCAAATCAATTCCACGGCGCGCATCAAAGGCTCGACCTTCGGCGCCGTGGATTTCATCGTGGGCGACAAACGCGAGGAGTTCCAGCGGGCGTTTCAGGAAACGATCGAGAACACGTTGCAGGAAAAGAAGCTGCAGGTCGACCTGGCCCTTGTGCAGGACACGCTCGTGCCGGACAACATCTCCGGCCCGATCCAGGACGCACGCGTCGCCGTGGAATGGAACACGACGAACTTCGAGCGGACCCAGACCGAGGCGAAGAAGGCGCAACTCGATGAGATGGTCGGCCGGATTCGTCAGGTCGAGCAGGTCGTGGAGTACGAGACGCAGCGGTTGGAAGGCAACATTCACGCCGAGCAGGAAAAACAGGTCAACGAGATCGCCGCCCAAACACGGTTGCTCGTGGCCGAGCTCGCGCGACAGACCGCAGCGATTCGCGCCGACATCAAACGCAAACTCGGCGGCGCGGATGCGAAGGTCATCGAGTTGAAGGGCCGGGCCGAGGGCGATGGCTACGCGCTTAAGGTCAAGGCGGTCGGCACGCCGGCGGACTATGCGTTCTACCAGTTCGCCCAGCAATTGCCCGATCAGGTGAAGTTGTCGCTCATTTACGCCGGCACCGGCACGCTGTGGACGGACCTGGACAAAGCCACCAAGATCGCCCCGCTCGGTGTCTGGAACGAACTGCAACAACAGGGACCGCCCGCCGCGCCGGCGGCCAAATGAGGCCCGCGCTTATGCCAAGGGACTTCAATCATCGCGCCTTTCATCGTCGGCGAAAACTGCTCAAGGTGATCGGGCTCCTGCTCGGGCTCGGGGGCTTGTTCATTCTCGTGAATATAATGGGGGAAATGCCCGACGAGCCGCTGAAAGGTTCGGGCGCGATATTCGTCGGCGCCACGCTGATTCTGTTTGGAATCATTTTTCTGTACGAAGGCTACAAACTCCCGCTGGCGGAAGCGATCGAACTCATCCACGAGCGCGGCCGCGGCGTGACCGAATCCGAGTTGGTGCACGACATGCGCGTCGACCGCGCAACCGCCGCGCGCATCATCGGCGCCCTGATCGCCAAAGGCTTTCTCCGCCGCGCCGCCGACCAATCCAGCCAGACCGAGGAAGTCTTCGAGCCCGTCCGCTAGCGCTTCGGTGCCGGCGCTTTCCGGACGTGGCCACACGGAGGAGTCGATGGGAGCCGGCGGACACCATTACTTCCGCCGTTGTGTTGACAAATGCATTTCGGTACACTGTATTCGTTCAGGAAACTGCGGCGAATCGGGAGAGAGTCATGAAGAGGATCGTTAGATTCCTGTGGATCGGTCTGTTTGCGGTCACGCTGGGATTTGCCGAGGACACGAATCTCACCCTCACCGTTGACGGGATCACCTACCACGACGTCCGCTTCATTCACCCCACTCCCGCCACCGTCACCATCTACCATTCCACGGGTGTGGCGACCATCCCCTTGGCCCAACTGCCGCCGGATTTACAGAAGCGATTCGGCTACGACCCGAAGGCTGCCACGCAATGGGAACTCACGCAACAGCAGATTGAGGCCGCCGCCGCCGAAGCCCAACGACAACAAGGCGCCCGATGGAAAGCCGAGCAGGAGAAGATTGCCGCCGAGGCCGCCGTGCTCGCCGAGGCCCAGAGTAGGGCCGCGGCCGCTATGGAATGGAAACTGAGGGTCACGAGCGTTCTGCCCGATAGCGTCATCGCGTGGGGTCGTCCGAGCGCAAGCCCCAAGAGATCCAAATCCATAACCATCCTTCTGGTGAATCCTCCGGGGCTTCACAAACTCGCCGAGGGCGACGAGATAACCGCCACTGCTTATCGAGATGGCAATGCCATGCCCCACACCCGCACGCTGGAAAAGTGGATCTGTGTTCAACCTGTCGCTTCGTCCATCACCGAGCAACCCAAACAGTAAAAACCGCCGACAGTGTTGCGCGCGCGGTCGTGCGCTACGACGGCGTCTGCCGTCACAGCTCCGGTGTTGGACGGAAGGGCAGGCCGCGGTTGCCGCCGTAGAGTTTTTTCAGCCGAGGGTCGCTGGAGCTTCTCTGGCGGCGAATCACGGCTGGGGCGACACGATTGCCGGCCTGACGACGCAACTTGCGTCCAGCCAGCCAATCTTCCCACGAAATCGACTTACCGATTGGAATCGAAGGGATTTTTCGCTTTGAGTTCACGAGCAACCATCCCGACCAATGTTTCGCACTCAGGAAAGATACGATACTGGCCGGATTTCGCAAGCCGTCGAACTTCTACCCAGTCCATCTCCAAGCCGCCAGAAACGGCGGCAGCGGCCAGCTTGCCAGCGGCGTTGGCTGCTTCCCGATTCGGCTGCGGATAAACGGACACGAGGACGCGTTCGACAAGCAATTCTTCCGGGTTCATCAACACGACGACACCGTAGGGCGCTTTGAGCTTGCGGAAGCCGGTTTTGGACTCGGTTTCGACCATGCCGAGCAAATCCACAAACATTCCGGCCACCTCCCAACTGCGCGGCCCACCTTTGGCATTGAGTTGCCCCATGACTTCCTGGCGCAACCGAAGGGGGATGGGCGTGGACGGCGTGATTTGGCATAGATCGACGTCGCCCGACTGGTACGCGCCGTCGGTATAGAACTCGATCGCCGATCCGCCGACCACGACCAACTCGATCCCGCGCGTTCGGAAGAGGGCGCTGACGAGCGAGGCCAACTTCTGCGATTTGAGGTTGGGGTCGCGTTCGCGGGATACGTCCCGCAGAGCCGCAGCTATTTTCCCCTGCGTCATGCGTCCAGACTAACCGAACCGGAGTGAAAAAGCGATGCTGTTGTGCCGCGACGTAGGGGGCCGGGGTCAAGGCCCGGAGATCGAGATCCCCACCGGACGACACGCGCCCATGAAATGCGAAGGCCACCAATTAGGTTTGCAAGTTGCCGAACTCTGTTATGATGGCCGAGAGGATACGATTATGCTTCTGAGCGTTAATCCCAAAACGCGATTCGCAGAGAGAAAGCGAACGGAGCGATTACAGTCATTCGGTCTAGACGAGCGGGCGCTGCAAGACATCCTTTTCAAGTCTCTGGACAGGCTATTTCCCGACGACGAACTTGTGTTGCTGATGCAGTCCAGGTTCTGGCAAGAAGAGCCGGACCTGATGGCCGTGGACAAGAACGGTGATCTTTTCATTTTCGAGCTAAAGGCGTGGGAGTCTGACAGCACGAACATATTGCAGGTGCTCCGGTATGGGCAGATATATGGCAGTTCACAATACGTTGCCTTGAATGCTTGGTATCAGAAGACCTCAGGTCAAACTCAAAGTCTGCAGGCAGCACACCGCGCCAAATTTGATGTTGAGATCAGAGAGGAGGATTTCAACCGCAAGCAAGTGTTCGTTGTAATGACGAACGGGCTCGACTATAGAACACGAGCAGCCATTCAGTACTGGCGTGCTGCCGGGTTGGACGTTCGCCCGTGGGTTTATCGTGTATACCGTGGGAACGCCGAGGAGCTCCTGCTCGAAATCTCAGCATTCCGTGTACACGACAATCCGTATGAAGACATTGCGGAAGGCTACTATGTTCTCAACACGAACATCCGCAACGACCAGAGGGATCATGAGGACATGCTTCGTAACGGGAAAGCAGCTGCATACTATGATCCGTGGAAATTCAAGATCGAACGACTGGCGAAAGGAGACGTTGTATTTCTTTATCAGTCTGGGACAGGCATCGTCGCCCTCGGTGAGGCCAACGGAAAACTTCAGAAAGCTGCGTACCATGGAAATACCGAACAAGCCGACGAGGAGTATTTCATGAAGCTTCAGCGTTTTCAGCGAGTCGCTCCGCCACTCGCAGCGGTCGAGATCAAGGAACTTACTGGAGTTAATTACGTGTTTAGGAGCACAATGTTTGGCCTTGACGCTGAGAGCGGTAAGAAGATTCGCAAGTCCCTTCACGATAATGGCCGATTGCAAGGCTAACCAACAGAGTCAAGAAGGTCATCTCACCAATCATCGTTTCACGCAAGAACGGGGGGATGCCCTACATTCCATGTACAGCGGCGGCGCGGCACGCTTTCAACGGTCTCGCTGGTCTTAACGCCGTGAATCCGCCTTGCGCTGGCTCTGGCGCCGGCTGCCCATCCGCGCGCTATTGCCGCGCGCCGCCCACTTGCGCATCCTCTTTCCGATAGCTCGACACGACCCAATCGCTGAGGAATTTGTCGGGGTCGGCGAGGGCCGACTTGGGGATGACGAATTCGGTCTGGCCGGCGTTGGTCTTGATCAGGTTCAGGCCGAACTGGTAGTCCTTGAACAACTCGCGGCAGAAATCGGTGACGGACTTGTTCGCCTGCTGGGCGCGCTCGACGATCTCTTCAACCGCATCCGGCTCCAAGCGCATGTGCAGGTTGTGTTTCTCGGCGAATTTACGTTCAAAATCGTGGACGACCTGGCGCATTAACTCGCGGTGTTCGTACGCGGGCTCGTGGAGGATGCGCTGCAATTCGGCCTCGGGGTTTTCGACCAGCGTTCGCGTGACGACGAATTGTCGCACCGTGGACGACGGCAGCTCGAACTTGAATTCCCGCAGCGCGCGCTCGCAGACGGTGAGCAGTCCGCGCGCGCCTGTGTTTTCCAAGGCGGCCAGTTCCGCCACCGCCCGCAGTCCTTCATCGGAGAAAATCACGTCGATGCCAAAGGCGCTGAAGCTGGACTCGTACTGCTTGACGACCGAGCCTTCGCTTTGTTTGAGGATGTTGTAGAGATCGTCGACGCTGAGCCTTTCCAGGACGACGCGGACGGGCAGCCGGCCAATGAACTCGGGTTCGAACCCGAACTTCACGAAGTCCTCGGTTTGCCCGCGCCGATGCAACTCCGCCTCGGCCACGGATTCCGTAAGATGACCGCCAAACCCGATGTCCGCCTGGCGGACGCGGCGGCGAATGATGTCCAGCATCTGGTCGAATGCGCCGCTGACAATAAACAGGATGTGCTGCGTATTGATCGTCTCGCGCTTGACCTTCCCGCGGCGCTGATACTCGAAGGCCGCTTGCAACTGTGCCTGGATGTCGGTGGGCGAGCGGAGCGGCACCTCGGTCTCCTCCATCAACTTCAGCAGATTCGTCTGCACCCCGCGGCCGCTCACGTCGCGGCCAATAATGTTGGCGGGCGTGGCGATCTTGTCGATTTCATCGAGGTACACGATGCCGTACTTCGCCAGATTCACGTCGCCATCGGCACGTTGGACGAGTTCGCGCACGAGATCTTCCACGTCGCCGCCGACGTAGCCGGTTTCGCTGAACTTGGTGGCGTCCGACTTCACGAATGGCACGCCGATGAGGTCGGCGATGGTCTTGATGAGGTACGTCTTGCCCACGCCCGTCGGGCCGATCAGCAGGACGTTTTGCTTCACGTAATCGCGGAGTTCCTCGCCCCGTTCCGCGGCCTTGACGTGGTTGTAGTGGTCGCAGACGGCAATGGCCAGCGCCTTCTTGGCGTCTTCCTGGCGGATGATGAACCGGTCAAGATGCGCCTTGATGTCCTTGGGCTTCAGGTGGAAGTCGAATTCGATGCCCCTGCGCTTCCCCTCGTCGCTGGGAGGCGTGGTCTCCGCGCGTTCGGGTTGCGCCGCGAAGACAACCCGGTCCCCGAACTCCTGCTTCATGAATTCGGAGAGCTTCTTCTGGATCTCATCCGGCGACGGCAATGGTTGGTCCGCACTCATGTCACCCTATAGCTTAACTCACTTCGGTCCATTTTCAACGCCGGTCGCGAGCACGGCCACGAATTGGGCGAGGCCGTTGGACGTGCCGACCACGACCAGGCCGTCGCCGGTGACCAGCCGCGTCGTGGGGCCGGGCAGTTCCGTGGTGATGCGGCCCGTGACCGCGTCGCGACGTTTGATGGCGAGGACGTGCACACCGTAATGGGAACGCGGCGCGAGTTCGGCGACGGTACGGTCATCGAGATGCGGGGGCACCTCGATCGTGCGCACCTCAAATCCCTCGGGTAATTCGACGAAGACATCGCGGGTTTCATCACCTTCGTGGACGACGAACCGTGCCATCAACTGCCGTTTGCGCAGGATTTGCTGGCTGTACACGCCGAGCAAATCGCGCTTGGAAATCCAGCCGAGCAGTTTGCGCTCGGTGGCATTGTTGATGACGGGCAGGCGTTCGGCGTTTTCGCGCCAGAAAATGTCCATCACCTCCGCCAGATTCTGGCGCGGGGTGACGAATTGGAAGGAGTTGTCAACCAGATCGTCGGCAATGACCGAGGACAATGACTCGCCCTGGTGCAACATGTCTTTCACCGAGTGCAGGCGGATCGCGCCGAGAAACTTGCCTGCGCCGTCGACAACGTAGATGTTGTTGTAGAACTCCTTGAAGAATTGCTCGACGACCGCAGAGAACGGCGCCGTCTGGTGGATGGCGTGGGTGTCCTCGTGCAGGATGTCTTCGACGCGCAGCGATTGCATGATGCTGGCCTCCGGCCCCGTGGGCATCACAATGCCCCGGCGGCGCAGCGATTCCTCTTCGAGGGAGCGAGCCTTGAACAACCGCGTCGTGAAATTGCTGACGATGCACACGAACATCAACGGGAGCACGATCTGGTAATTGTTGGTCTGCTCGAAGATCATCATGATCGCGGTGAGCGGCGCGTGGGTTGTGCCCGCGAGGACGCCGCCCATGCCCACCAGCGCGTAGGCGCCCGACCCGGCCGTGACATGGGGAAACAACCAGTGCACGCCGTAACCGAACGAGCCGCCCAGCAGCGCCCCGACCATCAGCGACGGCGTGAATAATCCACCCGCGCCACCGGCTCCAAAGGTCAACGACGAGGCGATGATTTTCATCAACACCAGGATCAGCAACAGTGTGATCGGCAGTTGTTGGCGGAGTGTAAGGTTCACGGTTTCAAAGCCGTTTCCGAAGACGTGGGGCCACCACACGCCGATGACGCCAACCAACAACATCCCGATCGCCGGTTTCAGCCAGTTCGGGATCGGGATTTTCTCGAACAGGTCTTGAGAGCCAAACAGCGCCCGCACGAACAAAATGGACAGCACGCCGGCCAACAGCCCAAGCACGAGATACGGGAGCAGCTCCCACGCGGACACGAGATCGTAGTGTGGCACATCGAAACGCGGCAGGTTCCCCATGCAACTGCGAAATACCAGCGTCGAAATCACGGACACGACCACAACAGGCCCGAGAACTTCGAGGGCGAAGTTCCCCATGAGGACTTCCATCGCAAACAGCGAGCCGCCGATGGGCGCATTGTAGACGGCAGCCAGCGCCGCAGCCGTCGCCGCGCACACGAGGACGCGAAGTTGTTGTGTCGAAAGCCGGAAACGGCGGCCGGAATAGGACCCGATGGCACTGGCCAGAAGAGCCATTGAGCCTTCGCGTCCGAGTGAGCCTCCCGTGGCCACGGTCACAATGGCCGCCCAATCCCGTGGCGCGGTCTTCCGAAGTGAAATGTATCCGCCCTTGAGCGAAACGGCCTGCATGATGGTCGTGATTCCACCGCCGCGGGTGGGCACGCGAAAAAACTTGCCGATCAACCCCACAACGAGGCCACCGACCGTCAGAATCACGAGCCGCGAATACCACGGATTGTAATACGAGGCCGTAAGCAGATTTTGGCCGCTGCCCCAGAACTGGTTTTGGATGAACGAGATGATGTGCGCGGTGGCGACAGTCGTGAAACCCACCATCAGGCCGACGATGGGCAGCAACACCAGAAAAGCGTTTTCGCTGGCGGTTCGTTTCCCCAGATGCGCGAAGATCTGCGCCTGGAATTTGCTGCTGATTGACCGAAGCCGTTGCAGCAACGCGTTCATCGGTACATCTAGTAACAAATCGGCGGGGTCTGGTCAAACTGTGCCACCGGAAATGAAAGTCTTGCAATTTGGTAGAATTGAGCGAATATCGGTTACGGCGTGTCTGACTTGAACAAGGAGGTCCGGCGTGCCGATGTGGTGGCCGAAAACCGGCCCGTAGTAACGCGCAGGAGAAACAAGAAAGGGGGAGTCAGGCAACATGATGCAACAAAGTCCGAAGACCGAACAGATCGCTGCTCGCGCGTACCAACTCTATCTCGAGCGGGGACGCACCGATGGGCACGATGTCGATGATTGGCTTCAGGCCGAGTACGAATTGATCCAACTACCCGTTCGTAAGCTCGCGGAGATGGCGCCGCCGATTGTGGGGCGTGGCAAATCCAGGACGAAGTCCATTGTCGAGCTCGTCCGCACCGCCATGTATTAGCGGACGTAAGCCCGACGTAACGACCCGATCCAGCAAGTGCGCCCGCGACGACGGCACTGAGTTTCTACTCAGACGGAGACCGCCATGGCGGAAGACAAACAACAACTGCGTCACCGCTTGACCGCCGAGGAAGTGCGCAAGAAGTACGGAATCGGCGCCATCGTTCTTCTGGCGTGGGAAATCTGGTGCATCTACGACGGCTGGTTCCATCCGCAATACGACTACATCAGCTTTTCGCGATTCATGGCCTATGTCTCGGCCCCCGTTCTGGCCTTTTGCATCGTTATGGCGGCAAGCGCGTCGCGCGCGCTGCAACGGCAGCGGGAGCAACCCCACCAGAACGAATCCACCGGTTCACCCGACCAACCAACTTGATGTCACAAACCAAGTCGCGCGTAGGCGGCCATAAGCCGGGCCACGCGCTTTGGATCCACGGTGTTTGACCACAAGCCGTCCACCTTGAAGTGCGAGCCGATGATGAATCCGTCAGCCGCCGCATGGTATTTCGCCAGATTCTGTGCCGTTACGCCCGAGCCGAGATAAACCGGCAACCGGCAATGTTGTTTGGCGTCGCGTATGTCGGGCAGCGACGGCGGGCTGCCGGTCACCGTGCCCGTAATAATCACGGCGTCGCCACGCATCATCTCGACCGCCTCGGCTGTCTCGCCGACACTGATGTCGGACGTAATCGCGTGCGAGCTGTGCTTTTTCTTTACGTCGGCCCACACTTGGACATGATCCGCCCCGATCTGCTTTCGGTACCGGAGCAGGGGAGCGGCAGACGACTGGATAAACCCTTCATCGGCGATATGGGCGAACGCGAAGCCTTCGACGCGGACGAAATCCAACCGCGCCGCGTGCGCGACCGCCACGGCTTCGGTGTTGGCTCCGGCCAGCACCTGGACGCCGCAGGGCAATCGGCTTACGTCTTTCACTGCGCGGGCAATGACCGCCATCACGGAAACGATTTCCGGACCGACCGCGCCGCGCAGGTACGGCGTGTCGTGCATGTTCTCAATCATGATTCCGTGCACGCCCGATTCGCGGTACATCTTCGCCTCGCGCAATGCCGCAGCTTCGATCTCGCGCACGCTTCGCCCGCCGGCGGGCGTGCCGGGCAACGCGTCCAAATGGATCATGGCGATAACGGGTTTGGCAGACGAGAAAAGCGGGTTCCTGGCAGACATGGTGAATTCATTATACAGAGGGGTGCGACGAAACCAAGCGCGGTGTCGCCCGTGAGTTCTCTCTTGTGAGCGCCGCCGCAACATGCTTTGCTTTTCGGGATGCCAGCTTCGGCGACCATGCAGGCCAACACTGAGACCGATTGGACGATTATCCGTCGTCTGTTGGGCTTAAGCTGGCGCTATCGATCGGGGTGCATCAAGGTTTTCATTTACCAATTCCTGCTTCTGGCGATGGGGCTTAGCGGCCTCGGGTTGACGGGTCTGGGCATTGATTACGTCCGGTACCAGATGCAGCCGAGCGTGACCCCGCCCCACTGGCCGTTGGGGATCATGCCGCCGGCGTCATGGACGCCCATGAACGTGCTAACGGCAATTGCCGGGGTGATGCTGGTGCTGGCGTTGCTACGGTCGGTACTCTCTTATGCCTACAGCATCGCGGTGGCCGTGTTGGTGGAACGGTACATCGTTGTGGAATTGCGGGCCCGCGTGTACGAAAAGCTCCAGCGCCTTAGTTTTCGGTTCTACGACGCGAACGAGACGGGTTCGATTATCAACCGCGTGACGGGTGATTCGCGCGCCGTGGCGAATTTCGTCAACAACGTGCTGATGCAAAGCGTCATCATGGTGCTGTCGCTGGCCTTGTACCTGACGTACATGCTGACGATCCATGCCCGGCTCACGCTCGCGTGCCTGGCGGTCGTGCCGTTGCTGTGGGTGGTGGCGGCGGCGTTCTCGCGCGTCGTCCAACCCCAGTACGTCCGCAACCGCGAACTGGTGGACCGCATGATCCTGCACATCGCCGAGACGGCGCAGGGAATGCAGACGATCAAGGGCTTCGCCCGCGAGCGGGAACAATACGAGATTTTCCAAGCGAGCAATGACGCCGTCCGCACGCAGCAGCAAAACATCTTCTGGCGGGTGAGTGTGTTCATTCCCAGCATTGGCATGCTCACGCAAATCAGCATCTTCGTGCTGCTGTTCTACGGCGGACACCTGGTCATCAACGGCGAACTGCCGCTTGGCACCGGCATGGTGGTGTTCGCGGGGCTCCTGCAGCAGTTCTCGGGGCAAATCTCGAACGTCGCGCAGATCGCCAACACGATTCAGCAGAGTCTGGTGGGAGCGCGGCGCGTGTTCGAGGTGCTCGATGCGCCTGTCGAAATCGTCAGCCCACCGAAGGCGACACGGCTTCCGCGCGCCAAGGGGGCGATCCGGTTTGAGAACGTCAGCTTCGGCTACAACGGGTCGGACGACCCCGAACTGCGGGACGTCACGTTCGCGGCGCGCCCCGGCGACTGCATTGCCATCCTCGGCGCGACGGGTTCGGGCAAGACCACGTTGTTGAGTTTGATCCCGCGCTTTTACGACCCGCAACGCGGGCGGGTGCTCGTGGACGAAACCGATGTCCGCGATCTCAACCTCGATGACTTGCGCCGCAACGTGGGCCTGGTGTTTCAGGAGAGTTTTCTCTTCAGCAACACGGTGGCCGCCAACATCGCCTTTGGGCATCCGCACGCGAGCCGGGAGGAAATCGAGCGGGCGGCCCGGATCGCCGCCGCGCACGAGTTCATCGTCAAGTTGCCCAAGGGGTATGACACATTGCTGGGGGAAGGCGGCAAGGATTTGTCCGGCGGTCAGCGGCAGCGTCTGGCCATTGCCCGCGCGGTGCTGCTCGACCCGGCGATTCTGTTGCTCGATGACCCGACGGCGGCGGTCGATCCCGACACGGAGAAGGAGATTCTGGCGGCGATTGAGAATGCGATGCGCGGGCGCACGACGTTTATCGTCGCCAACCGCATCAGCACGCTACGCCGCGCCCACCGCATCATGGTGTTGGAGGACGGGCGGATCGTGCAGGTCGGCACCCACGACGAATTGATGCGGGCGAGCGGCCCTTATCGGCGAACGGCGGAGGTCCAATTCGCGGAGTAGGGGCAGGCCGCGACGACATGAGCATGACGACAAAACCGACAGTTACGATCACGCACATTCGGCGCGAGCCGAATGACGAAGACGAGATCAGCCAGCGGCCGCTGGAACTCGCGTTGATCTGGCGGATGTTCCGCTACACGAAACCACACGCGCGGAAGCGCAACTGGTTGTTCGCGCTGGTCATCATTCGGTCGATCCAATTGCCGATGCTGGCGTGGGCGATGGGCGCGGTCATCAACGGTCCGATTTCGCGCCACGACCCGCGCGGCGTGATGTGGGGGGCGATCGGGTTTTTGCTGCTCGCGGCGGTGACGCAGTTCTGTTTCCACTTCCGCCAGCGGCTGGCGCTCGAATTGGGCGAGTCGGTCATCCAGGATTTGCGGCGCGATGTTTTTCAGCATCTGTTGCGGATGCCGATGAGTTTCTACAACCGGACGAAAATCGGGCGGATCATCAGCCGCTATACGTCGGACGCGGAAGCGATGCGTGTCGGCTGGCAGGACGTATTTTTCATCACCGCCGTGCAGGCCGGGCAGATGATCATCTCGGCGTTGCTGATGATGTGGTACGACTGGGTGTTGTTCCTCGTCGTGCTGGCGATGGCGCCGTTTCTTGCGGTGCTGAACTACCATTTCCGCCGCACGCTCAGTTACGCAAACCGCCAGGTCCAGGAGAGCTGGAGCCGGGTGACGGCGACGCTGGCCGAATCGGTCACGGGCATCCGCGTGACGCAGGGATTTGTCCGGCAGGACGTGAACGCGGGCTTGTTTACCGACCTAATCAAGGACCATTCGGATTACAACCTCGGCGTGGCGCGGGCGTCGGGCGTGTTTTTGCCGATGCTGGAATTGAACAGTCAGGTGTTCGCTGCGGCGTTGATCGTGATTGGCGGTTATCGCGTGCTGAGCCCCGCGATCCACATGAATGTCGGCACGCTCATTCAATTCTTCTTCCTGGCGAACATGTTTTTCAGTTCGGTCCAGCCCATCGGCCAGCAGTTCAGCCAGGCGATGACCGCGATGGCGGGCGCCGAGCGCGTATTTCGGTTGCTCGACACCAAGCCCGATTGGGAGGAACCGCCCGACGCCCGCGAGTTGCCACGGATTCACGGGCGCGTCGAGTTCCGCGATGTCATTTTCAGTTACGTCGCCGACCGTCCCGCGATTAACGACATGAGTTTTGTGGCCGAGCCCGGGCAAACCGTCGCGCTCGTCGGTCATACAGGCAGCGGCAAGAGTTCGATCGTCAATCTCATCACGAAATTCTATCTGCCGCAGAGCGGCCAGGTGCTCATTGACGGGTTCGACACGCCCGACATTCAGGGCGACTCGTTGCATCGGCAAATGGGGATTGTCAGCCAGCAGAATTTCCTGTTCACGGGCACGGTAATGGCCAACATCCGTTTCGCTCGCCCGTCGGCGACGGATGAAGAGGTCATCGATGCTGTCCGCAAACTGGATTTCTTGGATGTGATCGGTTCGCTGTCGGCGGGGTTCTCGACGCAGGTGGGCGAGCGCGGCACGAATCTGTCGCTCGGCGAGCGGCAGCTGGTCTGTTTCGCGCGCGCGATGCTCGCCGACCCACGGATCTTGATTTTGGACGAGGCGACGAGTTCCGTGGATGCGATGACCGAAGCGCGCATCCAGCGGGCGCTGACGCGGTTGTTGAAAGGCCGGACGAGTTTCGTCGTCGCGCACCGCCTCAGCACAATCCGCCACGCCGACCTCGTGCTCGTGCTCGACCACGGCAAGATCGTGGAGCGGGGGACGCACCGGCAACTTCTCGCCGCCGACGGCGCCTACGCCGAACTGTACCGCCAATTCGTCAGAAGCTAGGGCAGATTGGACGCCACGTTACTCGTCAGGTGCTGAAGCCGTTCCGCCGTTGGTATAGTGGACATCATCCAACTCGATATTGGAGATCGGACCCGCGGTGCTCTCAATCTCGAAGAACTGGCTGACCGCGGTGAGGTCGACCTCTGGACCGAAGGCGGACATGGGAATGTCAACCACATGCCAGTTACCGTCCCGAACAAATCCGTAGGGATCGCTGCCTGATCCCCCGAAGGTGATCCATTTTTGGCCCACACCATTGAGGTCGCCGCTCTGCATGCCAACCATGAACTGGACGGTGGAGGTGGTTTTCATGGCGAACTCCAGATTACAATTCGAGTATTGGTACGCCGACATATTGTATTTACAGTCCGGCGTAAAGGCCATGCCCGACCAGGTGATACCGGGCGCCGATACGAGACTGATATCCTGGGTGTCACTCCCATACGGGTGTTGTGTCCCTGCCACCATCGTGTTGGCCCAGACGAAGAAGTTGCCCTGAACACCCAGCGTGAACGAACCCGCGTTCTCGTGCGATGCCGTCTCGGTGTAGACGCCGAAATTGCCGTTCTGCGGGGTTACCCTGGCTGCGCTGGGTTCCCACCAGACATTGTCGACGGACAGGGTCAGCGGCGCGGCCGGGTCCGTGGTGCTTGCAATCATGAAAAACTGATTCACCGTGCGGAAATCGGTGTTCTCGAATCGGTTCAGGGGCATTTTCATGGAGTGCCATTGACCGTCATGAGGGAACCAGAACTCCGAAGTCGAGTCGATTCCCACGGGAAGGAAGAACGGGCCGCTCGCACCGGCCACATCACTGGCCACGGAACTGGCGATGCCCACTTCCATGGGGGTGGTGTCGCCGGCGGTAGCTTGAATATCAAAATGGAGATAACCGTCCGAATAATTCATCATGTTTCGGAAATTAGGAACAAAAGCTCCCATACCGAACCAGTTGCCCGCGGCGATATTGAACGACCAGCAGGAGCTGCCTTCGGAAGGGGCGGGTGGGCTGGTGTTCGCGGTCATGTTGTTCCAGAGGTACAGTGCGGCAAGGTTACTGTAGTTAAAGTTCGTGTCTGTGGCTGGATTGGAGTCGTAAGCGAGGAAGTCGTTGACCGGCGTGTTTCCTGCAAAAACCCCGAAATCGCCGGTTTCCGCAGAATTATTGCCGAAATACAACTGCGTGTACCCATTGTCCGTAATCTTGATGTAATTGATATGCATCGTGGCCGGAAACGGGGCCGTGACATCGGCGGGACTATATACCCCCGTATAAGAAGGGTTGTAGCCGCCGATCGCGATGTTCGCGATGAGAAACATCGGCTGCTGGAACATGGGGATGTTGCTGATATCCCAAGAGCCGAAGGGGACGTTGTCGAGAGAGAACGTCAGGTTCGTCGGCGTCCAGGACATCTGGTAGAGATGGTAATCGAGGGACAGGTTCTCCGGGGCCGTGAGCCACGCCGCAGCATTCTCGGCGCCCCCGGTGGAATTTGCATAATGGATTGCGCTGTCGATGAGTTCCTGCTGGATATTCGAGGAGATCCCGGCGGCGGAGCCCAACTCCATGATGTCCAGCTCCCCACACACTGGCCAGACGATGGCGCCGGAGTTAACGCCCATCATCCAAAAGGCAGGCCACAAGCCGTTGGCGGTATTGGGGACTTTGATTCGGGCTTCGAGGTTGCCGTACTTGAATGCGAAACGTCCCTGCGTGAGCATCCGGGCGGACGTAAAAGAGCTCCCCATATAATTGGTGGCGTCAGCCTCGATCACGAGGTCACCGTTGGTGACGTAGGAATTCTGGTGGTTGGCGGTGTCGTACTCGAATTGACCGTTACCCCAACCCGAGTTGCCAACGTCCCACGTCCACGTATTTGCATCGACCACCCCGTTTGTGAAGGTTTCCAACCATACGACCCCACCGTTGTTGTTGGAAACCTGGGCCAGGATGGTGGCCGGCTGACTCTGACCGTTGGGTGAGATGGCGACGATCGATACAAAATAGGTATCGCCGGACGTCAACCCGGAGATGACGGTGCTGGTCACGTCCCCCAAGTCCATCGTATTGGTCGTCGTGGTGTTGGTATCGCTGTAGGACATGAAGTAGTCGGTCACCCCGGGGGAAACGCTGGCCGTCCAATTCAGGGCAAGGGCATTGGTGGTCCCCGATGGGACTTGCTGCAGGTTCGTCGGCGGCTGGACAACGGCCGGCGGAATTTGCAGTCGGAAAAACATCGCACTGTTCGTCATCGGGGCCAGGAACGACTTCGTCGTCCCATCTCCGAAGACCATGGCGTAGTTGGTGTTCCAAGTGGATGCGGGGAGATTGGTGGTCGATTGGGGGTAATACTGAACGCCAAGGGCGGACGGCCAACTGATTTGGGCCGTCGGCAGGCTGGTCACTGCAAGGGTATTGGTCACGGGGGGGGTGCCGGGGCTGGAACTGCCGTTGCCAAGCAGGACGTCATCAACGTCAATCGTGGCCGTCCAGGTCGTGACCGCCGCGCCTGCAAAGTGTAAATAAATGGTTGCCGAGGTCGCAGCGGCAGGAGCGGTAACGGAGGTGCTGAACAAGGCATAGCTGCCGGCCCCAGGGGTAAACGTTTGGTAGCCCGTGTCCCCACCAGCATTCCACAGAATCCGCCACTGTGTAGTGGCTCCCTGGCTTCCTGCCAGTTGGTCGGAATAGAACGTGAACGGGTAGACGGTTCCTCCTGTCACGGGTATCCCGGACTGATTGAACTCAACCACCGGCCCAGCACCGACGCTGGCCAGATGGACCTCGAAATTATACGAGCCGCTGTGCGGGTTGTCGTTGGTGCGAACTCCATACACGGGCCCGCCGGCAGCCGTATCCACCGTCCAACTGGTGGCAGCGCTTCCGGTTCCGGATTCAAATCCTCCATTCAGGGGCTCCGCGGTGATCGCAGGGGTGCCGGGAACGATGTCCAAAAGCTGATAGGTGCGGGTGCCGCTCGCGGAAAGATCAAAGTACGTGTTTGTTTGGCCATTGCCCGCCCCCGCGACGAGATTGCTCCAGGTGCTACTCGGGTTGGTTGACCATTGCAGGTTGTACGTGTCGTTGGTGTTTTCAAGCCAGCTCAACTGAACACCGGGCTGGATATTGAGCTGAACTTGGGCGTTGCACACGCCCGCGCCGACCAGTAGACACACCACAGCTGTTTTGAGGGACATACTCTGACTTCCTTTTCCGGTAAAGCTTTCGGACACGGTTTACTCCACAGGCACGGGCCTCTAGCAAGTAGCCTAGTACCAATCTAGGTATTTTTATACTACACCAAAGATTGTGCTGTCAAGGTTCTTGTTGGTGAAAATAGAAGCGGTTTACCATATCCACTCACAGCGCCGCATAGAAGCCTGTGAAGCCCAGTTCTTGGGATTAGAGAAGGGGAACCAGCGCCCAAGCTTTCCTCATGAGGCCAGTGTTCAGGGGTGACTGGTGAAGTGAAACTACTTGTCTGTGCGATGTTGGTGCTGGTGGGTAACGGGGCCTTTGTTGCCCAAACGAACAGGTAGATCAATCCGGGCCGGGAGTACTGGGACGATTACACCAAATGGTCGGTGGCAGTCGCACCATCGACGACCAGCCAGCGCGATAGCCCCCCAGATTTTTACATATCTTTTACATACCGGATCTCCGAAAAGTGGTACGCTCGTGTCGTGCGCAAGAGCCCGCACACGGGAGAAGATCATGAAGCCGCAAGCTGCACGGTGGTTGGTTTTCGGCGTAAAACCAGTGAACCGAGGAGCGTGGTGAAATGAAAACAATCGCGTGTACGATGTTACTGGTGCTGATGGGCGTGGGGGGTTCTGTTGCCCAAACGAATAGCTGGATCAGCCCGACCCGGGGCTACTGGGACGATTACACCAAATGGTCCTTGGGCGTCGCCCCATCGACGAACGGCCAGACGCTGATCCTCATCACGAACGATGTTGATAGCGAGGTGACGATCGATTCCATCACCGCGGACGATTACCCAACCACGATGATTATCAGCGATCTGGTTGTCTCGGCGCCTGGCGTCGCCACCAACACACTCGAGTTGTCCGAAGCCGGTACGAACACGCCCTTGCAGGTTCTCGACACCCTCATCATCACCAATGGCGGCGTGCTGGATCTCAGCGACTCCGCGCTGTCGGTGGAAGGCTCGTCGAATGCCGGGTTCAGTGTCGACGGGTCAGTCTTTATCGAGGGCAACAGCGTGGTGACGATCACACCGTCGCTCTACGCCGGTCTCGACTCGAACGCGCTGGGCAGCATTACCGTAACCGGCGGGCAGGTGGTGTTAATGAGTGGCGGGGCGATTGGCGTCAATAGCGCCGGCCAGATGACTCTCTGTAATGCCCAGCTTGACGCGTGGAATGACGTTTTTGTGGGATCAGGCGAGGGTTCGACAGGCGCGTTCAGCATCAATGGGGGAACATTCATCCCGACCTACGGCTGCCGATTCATCGTGGGAATGGAGACGGGGGCGGTCGGCGCGGTATCGGTCAACAGTGGCACCCTGATGCTGACGAATTCCTTTCTCACGCTTGTTGGCGGTGATGGATCGGGCCGGCTCAATTTGTTGGGCGGGACAACGACATTCGGTCCGATGGAGGTTGGCGGTGATCCCGGCTCGGAGGGCACATTGACCATCGCGGGAGGAACAAACACGCTCCAGGCTGGGTTGGCCGTCGGCGCGAGCTTGGATTCAACAGGCGCGGTCTGGCTGACCGGCGGGCAGGTTGTGGCCACCAATCTGGCGAGCTTGGTCAGTGTGTGGGGCAATGGCACGTTGACGGTCTCCAATGGAAGCTGGCTCGGGAACTCCCTGCTGACGGGGCTGAACGCCTCGCAGTTGCAAATCTACACCAATCCCACCAGCCAACAGATCACCATCGTCCCCGCTGCTTCGTCGTCCGGCACCGTCAACCTGAATGGCGGGACGATGACGCTGTACACCAAACTGGTGATCGGCAATTGCCCGAGCGGCGGCGTGGGTGTGGTCAATGTGGCGGGCGGCAGCCTCTACGTGACCAATGCCGCCCACACGGGGTCGATTTACCTGAACAGCGGTGAGCTGAATCTCAGTGGCGGCCTCCTGCAAGCGGACATCCTGATCATGACCAACGGCTGCGGCTCATACGCTTATACCAGTGGCACGCTGATTCTCAGCAACCTCGTCGACGGCATTCCAACTGCGTGGAAGGTCCAATATGGTTTCAACCCGTTGGATCCCACCCTGAGCGGCAATGACCTCGATGGCACCGGGTTCACCGTCCTGCAGGATTATCTGGCTGGCCTTGACCCGACCAACAGCGCCTCGGTGTTTCGGATCACGTCGATACAGCCATCGGGGAACGACATCGGAATCACCTGGTCGGTTGTCACGGGCAAGACGTACCTGGTCCAGATGACGACCAACTTGCCGGCGAGCGGCTTCACGAATCTCGGCACCGTGACCGTGCCCGCGTCGCCCGTGATCACCCAGACAAACTATCTGGATCTCGGCGCGGTCACCAATGGCCCGACCAGGTTTTACCGAATTCAATTGGTCACGCCACCCTGAACAACGAGGCGAACAATGCACAACCCAACCAGAAAACAACGGACGGACAAAGCCGCCTTCACGATGACCGAACTGCTCGTGCTGGTCGGAGTAGGAGCGGTTCTGACGAGTGTGGTGCTGGCCGATTTCAGCCAGACGCGATTGCAACTTCTCCAGCAGTCCTGCGCGGCCAATTTGAAACAATGGGGCATGGCCTTCGCTCTCTACGCCAATGACTATAACGGCTGCATCTTTGGTTCGTGGGAAGGAACCACATTCAATTGGGACAACACCGCGAACCCATACGGGAACAGTCAACAGGCCACGAACCTCTATTTCAACTATTTGGGCGGAGGGGGTAATGTGGTAACCACGATACGCACATTGCGGACCTGTCCGTTTCTTGCGTCACGGTACAGTCCCGGGTATTTGGACAACCCCGGGATTTACGGCTACTCGATGACGGACCCGCAGGCGATCGGGATCCAAGGTTCGAAAATCTACCGTACGGTGAATGACGAAGATGATCCAAACGGAGTTATCTACATAACGACCAAGACGATTCGGTACCCCGCGCAATTCTTACTGTTGGTCGATGCGGGATCCAAGTATTTCGTGTCCTGCGATGGCGCTGGCAGTTCCGCCAATTTGACTACGGCGGTGACGACCCCACCGGCCAACGACACGATCCGGCCGATTGACCGCCATGGCGGCGGCGTGAATTGCCTGTTCGCCGACCAGCATGTGTCGTGGATGAGCTATTCCAACATCGTCCAACAGAGTAGTATGGTGCCGTGCGGCGAAAAAACACCAAACCCGTGGTTCGCGGAGAATTAGATCCAGTCACGTGCTCGTAAAACTGGACGGGAGCAGAATGGGATTGGGATTGCGGGGTGGGGGATGGGTATGGGAGAATGACCGGGCCATGATCTGGAGCACGCTGTTCCACCCAATTCGAATTGGCCTCTCGATTTTTCTGGGGATGATGGCGGCGGCCTTCATCACCATTAATTATTGGAACGACCGACCCGGCGATGATCCGGCTACCATCCAGCAAGCCACCGCGATGCTGGAGCAATTTCGAGAGCACACGGCCAGCAATTCCATCAGTCACATTGCCACGGGAATGAAAATCGAGTCGCTTTCGGGGCAACCCGCAGCGGTTGTCACGAATTCATCGGGCAAGGCTGTTTCCGACGATCCGGGAGGCAACTGGTTGATCACGCTCCTGGATGGCCGCAAGTACGTGGTGAAAGCCAATCAAGCGCCCACAGCGGAGGGGTTCGCGCCGTACATTCAACGAGTGGCCATGGACGGGCCGTGGAACGACATGGACCAGACCATTGACCGACTGACCAAGAAGAACGGGGTGATTTTGAGAGCCAAGGCCATGACCTGTCTGGACCGGAAGCCGGCCTCAGAATCGTCGCTGGTGTGGGACGACCGGTTTGTATTGGCGACCAGCGACTACGACGTGTGCACGACGCGAACCCACATCTGGGAAACCGTCGCGGTCGGTTGTGGCGCGCTGTTGCTGTCCACCGTGATCGCGTGGTGCATCGTGGCGTTTCTTCCGTTGCTCGGGTGTTTCCTGGGGGCTCTGCGTAGCGCCGGCCAAAGACTCAGATGAGTCGTCCTGCACCGTGGTGCCCGCGGCTGGTCCGGGCGACGAGGGATTGAAACCTGGCGGAGGGGGCGAGATTCGAACTCGCGAGGGCCTTTGCAGACCCCACACGCTTTCCAGGCGTGCGCATTAGACCACTCTGCCACCCCTCCAGGCGCTGAGAGCGCAACGACATTACTCCGGCGGTGGTTTCGGCGCAAGCCCACTGTCGGTCAACGCCTGCAAGAGCCATTCCTCTTCGATCGGGCTGAGGTTGAACCGGACAGCGGTCCTTTCGATGGCTTCGAGTTTGCTCATCGCGGGATGTTCCCGGCGCAAGGTATTCAACCAATCCAGCGCTTTTGCGCGTTTCTCGGCTTGTTCTCTACTCATGGTTCGTCTTTTGCGCGGCCGGGGCGGCGGGTGAGCCCGCGGCACGCAGCAATCGGTCGCGCACGGCGAGGCCCAGCCCGCGCCCGGGCGGCATGATCGCCAGGATTACGTCGGCCTGTCGCGAGTCGGCGTCGCGCATTTGGTCGAACAGCGTTTGGGCATAGAGCCGCTGGTCACCGTAGTTCGCCAAAATATAAAACGTCTTTCCCTCGCGTTTCAATTCCTCGACGCGCCGCTTGAGGGCGATCACGGTTTTGTTCGGGTCGCCGTCGAACAGTTCGACACGCGCCCGCGGCGCGTAGTGCTTGAGGGACATGCCGGGACCCGCCAGACCGGCCCGCGCGATTTCGCCCTCGACGGCGGACGCCAGGGGCACCTCGCCGATGGCCTTTTCCAAGTCTTCGCGGGGCACGCCGCCGGGACGGAGTATCACGGGCGGCGATTGCGTGAGATCGAGGACAGTGGATTCCACGCCCATCGGAGTCGGCCCCGCGTCCAGGATTAGGTCCACGCGGTTGGCGAGGTCTTCGAGGACATGCTCGGCGCGGGTGGGACTGGGACGGCCAAAGCGGTTGGCGCTGGGCGCGGCGATCGGCGCTCCGGTGGCCTTTAACAGGGCGGCGGCCACGGGATGCCACGGCATGCGCAGGGCGACGGTCGGGCGATGCGCGGTCACTTCGCCGGGGACATGGTCAGCCTTGTCGACGACGAAGGTCAATGGTCCCGGCCAGAACTGGTGGGCGAGCAACTCGAATGACGGCGGCACCCCGTTCATGAGTGACCGGGCCATGGCCACATCGCCCACGTGGACGATGAGCGGGTCCCAGTCGGGGCGTTCCTTGGCGAGGAAGATTTTGTGGATGGCTTTCAGGTTGAGGGCGAGCGCACCAAGTCCATACACGGTCTCAGTGGGGAACGCGACGAGTCCGCCACCGCGAAGAACGGTCGCGGCGCGCTCGATGAGCTCGGGTTGCGGCGACTGCGAGTCGATGTGGACGAGGTTGTTCATTCGTCGCCGAAACAGGTGCCAATCGAACGCGCCATGCGGATGGCCTGCGAACGTGGCGAGACGAGGCGCGGCGCATGGCCGGGGACCGACAGTGGCACGCTGGTGATCTTGTCGCCGCGAAGGCTGACCATGCGGTTGAATTTACCCGAGGAAACCATCTCGACGGCGGCGGTCGCAAACCGCGTGGCGAGGAATCGGTCGAAGGGCGTGGGCGTGCCACCACGTTGGAGGTGGCCGAGGATGGTATAGCGGGTTTCGAGACCGGTGCGTCCCTCGATTTGCCTCGCGAGAATGGCGCTGATGCCGCCGAGGCGAACCTGCTCAAACGAACCCGCCACACGGTCCCGAACGACAATCTCGCCGTCGACCGCGCGGGCGCCTTCGGAGACGACGACGATGCTGAAGCGTCTGCCGCTGCGATTGCGATCCATGATTTTGGCGCAGACGGCATCGAGCCGATACGGGATTTCCGGAATCAGGACCACGTCGGCGCCGCCCGCGACGCCCGAGGCGAGCGCGAGCCAGCCGGCGGTGCGCCCCATGACTTCCACGAGCATCACGCGATGGTGCGAGGCGGCCGTGCTGTGAAGTTTGTCGATGGCTTCGGTGGCGGTGGTAACCGCGGTGTTGAATCCGAACGTGAGATCGGTGCCGCGCACGTCGTTGTCGATCGTTTTTGGGACGCCGACGACGTGCAGGCCGATCTGGGACATTTTGTACGAGCACTGGAGGGTGCCATCGCCGCCGACGGCAATCAGCGCGTCCAGCTTGAGTTTGCGGTAGTTACGGACGACGTCGCCGGACGCGTCACGGGTGTGTTCCGGCTGACGGTGGTTATCGACATAGCAAAAAGGGTTGTCGCGGTTTGTGGTGCCGAGGATCGTGCCGCCCTGTGTGAGGATGCCGGAGACGTCGTTCCAATGGAGCCATTTGCCTTTGCCCCGAACGAGGCCGCGAAACGCGTCGTAGAAGCCAAATACCCGAATGCCATAGTTGTTCATTGCCGCCTTCACGACCCCGCGGACGACGGCATTGAGTCCCGGCGCATCCCCCCCACCGGTTAAGAGCCCGATTCGTTGAATTCGTTTCACAACCGCAAGTGTGGCACACTGCGGGAGTGGTTAGAAGCAGGTTTTTCTTGCGGGGACCGGCGCGGCGTGAAAAACTGGGTGCCGGCTACTCCATGAAGAATACAGCTATCTTGTTGATCGATTGCCCCGACCAGAAGGGGATTGTGGCGTCGGTGTCGGATTTTCTGTTTCGGCACCAGGCGAATATCCTGCACGCCGACCAGCATCAGGACAGCGATCGGGGGCTGTTCCTGACACGCGTGGAATGGGATCTGGCGGATTTTGGACTGGCCATTGCGGATTTTGGAAAGCAATTTGCACCCGTCGCAAAGAAGTTCCAGATGCGCTGGCGCCTGGAGTTGTCGTCACGGCGGCTGCGCGTGGCGATTTTTGTGTCGAAGTACGACCATTGCCTGGCGGACCTGCTGTATCGGCACGAGAGCGGGGAACTGGGTTGCGAGATCCCACTCATCGTCAGCAACCATCGGGAGGCGGAACGCCTCGCCGGGTTTCACCGGATTCCGTTTCACGTGATCGCAGTGGAGAAGGAGGGGAGGGCGGAGGCGGAGCGGCGGCAATTGGCGTTGCTGAAGGAAAACGCGATCGACCTCGTGGTGCTGGCGCGGTACATGCAGATTTTGTCGGCCGAATTTGTGGCGCAATACCCGCAGCGGATCATCAACGTGCACCATTCGTTCCTGCCGGCGTTCAGTGGCGCGCGACCGTATCAGCGTGCCTTCGAGCGGGGGGTGAAGTTGATCGGCGCGACCAGCCATTATGTGACGGAGACGCTCGACGAGGGGCCGATCATCGAGCAGGACGTCGTGCGGATTTCTCACCGCGACCAGTTGGGGGACCTGGTGCAGAAGGGGCGCGATTTGGAGAAGGTCGTGTTGTCGCGCGCGGTGCGGTGGCATATCGAGCACCGGATTTTGGTGTACGCGAAGAAAACGGTCGTGTTCGACTAGGCGCAGGCGGGGAACCGTGTCGGGGAGCGAACCAGGGATCCGCAACGCGGCCAGCGGTTGGCTGGCTTCAGACGTTGGACGCTTGTATGTCAGACGGCGGTTTGCCGATGAGACTTTACTTTGTACGCCATGGTGAAAGTACGGCCAACTGTCTCCGGGAATTCTCCAACAGCGGGGTCAAACATCCGCTGACCGAAAAGGGAGTCGAGCAGGCGCGCGCGGTGGCGCGCGGTTTCGGCGGCTTGCCGGTCGAGCAGGTTTACTCCAGCCCGGTCCTGCGCGCCATGCAGACGGCGCAAGTCCTGGCCGAAAGCCTGCAAGCTCCGCTGGAAACCACCGAGGCGCTGCGAGAATGGAATGTGGGGATTTACGAGGGAACGACTGACCCAAACGGCTGGGAGTTGCACCGCCAGGTCCAGGATGACTGGTTTATTCATCAAAAATTTGAGAGCAAGATGCCCGGCGGGGAGAGCTTTCGTGAAATTCGAGAGCGGTTTGTCCCCTTCATCGACGGGTTGATACAGGCGGGGAGAAACTCCAATCGGAATATTATCCTGGTAGCGCATGGCGGCCTGTATCTGGCGATGCTGCCGGTCATCTTCCGAAACATCGACTTTGCTTTCGCTCGTCAGCATGGCTTCCCGCAGGCGGCCTCTGCGATGGCTGAGACTCGATCGGACGGTCTCTATTGCATCTCGTGGTGCGGGGTATCGTTACAGGTTTGATGCGAGTGCATTGTTGCTCGCTCGGCTGGGTGGTACAGCCATCATGGGCCCAACCGCCCGCTTGGAAGAACATGCCGCAGATGATGCACCTTTTGGTCGCGTAAGACGTTAGGTGTTCAACTTTGACAGGCGGCGGGTGACCATTTTGGGGTGATTCTCAGGCGGGTATGAGGATCACGCGTTGTCCCGCATTGGGGGTTTCTTGAAAAAAACCAGCATCTTGGGCAGGTAAGCAACGATTGCGGAAGGCCCGTTGGCGGAGCGTGATCGGGGGGAAATTGTGTTGTTTTGTCTGGCATTGCGAGTGCTCTGTGGAGAGCATCTATGAGATCCAAGGCTACACGTGCGCGAAGCAAGCACCTCCTGATTGTCGAAGACGATGAGGCCGCAGGCGAAATTGTGTGCGAAGCACTCAAGGACGCGGGCTTCAAGACGCATTGGGTGAAGGATGGCATTGATGCGCTGAATTACATCCTCGAATCACGACCCGACGCGATTGTGTTGGATCTCCTGCTTCCGCGACTGAACGGCTTCGAGATTTGCGGCATGGTGCGCAAGAGCCGGTCGGTGCAGTGGACGCCGATCATCATGATGTCGGGGCGCATCGAGCACCACGACAAGATGCAGGCGTTCGAACTCGGCGCCGACGACTATGTGAGCAAGCCGTTTCGGCTGGATGAATTGGTCGCGCGAATCGAAGCCGTGCTCCATCGCAACGCCGGGCGAAACGAGCCCACACCGTTCGCCAGTTCGTACAACAACTGACGATTTCGCTCCCGTCTGGTTAGCCCCATCCGATTCTGCGTGTGCCCGCCGTCCGCGGAACGATTTCACGCCGGCGGATTCCTGGGCAGCATCCGCGCGATCACCATCAGCAACACGGCAGGACCGGTGTGGCTGGAGTAGCAAACGCCGGAGTGGGTACGGGCTGAAGCTTGGGTGGCGGTGCTTGGGGAGTTATGACCGGCTCCGGTAGGACAGGTTTCGGAGATGACAGCGGCGTCGTCGGTGTTGAAACGGCCGGTCGTGCCACGGGAGACGGCGGAACGAAGACCGGCTTATGAGCAGGTGCCGGCGCCGGTTCGATGGAATGTTCCGCTGGCTCGGCGTCAACTTGCTGCCGGAGACGGAGGAGTTCGCGATCGATGTTTTCCAGGCGAACGCGCAGATGCTGGATGGCGTCCGCGGCTTGTGAGGCGGTCCGTTCCGCATTGGAGGCTTTCACGACGGACCAGATCAAGAGCGCAATTGGAACGCCGAGAATGAGCAGTATCAGCAAAATGATGCCATCCCTTACCGCCTCCTACCTGTGGACACAGACAGCGCCGTCGGTGAATTGAAGTGCATAGACCCAAACCTCACATGGGGCTGTTCCGAAGAAAAGAGTGGAGCGAGCGAACCGATTCGAACCGTCAACATTCATCCTGGCAAGGTGACATTCTGCCAGACCGAGCTACGCTCGCACCGTGATCTTCTTTGGATTTCCGTTTGGGACATTTCGAGGATAGTAGATATCCAAGGGACTGCAACACCGAAAATGCGGTGCCGCAAACCCGAGCCACACCATCGCGCTAGAGCGTGGCAGCCCCGAACGCTTTCGGGGTTGGTACGCCCGGAGGGATTTGAACCCCCAACCCTCGGTTCCGAAGACCGATGCTCTATCCAGTTGAGCTACGGGCGCACAAGCACTTACGTAAATTGACTTGACTCTGTGCGTAACTTTGCGTAACTTTGCAGCCAAGAAAGCGAGGCTGCATCAATGAAATCACACAAGAACAAAGGCAGACGGTTTGCATGGCCCCGTATTCATATACGAAAGCTACGAAGCGGTCAAACCGTTTGGGTCATCGACACTCAGGTTGCTGGCGAGCGCATCTTCCGACGGTTCCCGACCGCGCAAAAGGCTGAGGACTTTGCCACGGATCTACGGGCGCAACGACAAACGGAGGGCGAAGCAGCTTTCAGTATTCCTGCCGCCCTCCGCATTCAAGCAATCGAGAGCGCGAAGATGCTTGAACCCTATGGGGCGACGATCCGGGAAGCGTGCCAGTGGTACACCGAGCATGTCTTGAAGTACCGCACCGCCCCGACCGTAGCCGAGATCGTTGAGCGGCTGATTGCCGACACCAGAGCCGCCGGTCGTCGGGAGAAAACGACAATTGACTTACGCTATCGACTCGGAACGTTCGCCAAGAGCTTTGGGACCCGTAAGCTGTCAGAGATCACCTTGAACGAATTACAGGAATGGGCCAACGACCCAACCCTGTCGGCCCGGTCCCGACGCCACATGCTCACAAAATTGTCACAACTGTTTCGCTATGCTGAGAAACGCGACTGGTGCGAAAAGAACATTGCAACCTACGTCGCCCGGCCCGATGTACCAGATGGTGAGCCGGGATTTCTCACAGTCGAGCAATGCGCCCGGCTCTTGGAGAGGGCGCCTGACCACGATCTACTAGCCTACGTCGTGCTTGCTCTTTTTACTGGCATCCGCGTTGCCGAGTTGCGGCGACTGACATGGGACAAGGTGAAGTTGGGCGAGGGCGTCATCATTATCGACGGCTCGGTCGCCAAAACCAAGTCACGTCGCATAGTGGACTTGAACGAGACAGCACGCGCATGGCTGGCAATTTGCGGAAGGCGTACTGGCTCTGTCGTTGACCCGGTGAACTTCCGCAAGCGCAATGACGCCTTGCTCCGGGCCGCCCGCTTCGGCAAGCCCGGCACCGAAACAAAGCGGGAAAGGGTCGCCGGCATCACGTTGGAGCCTTGGCCTGAGAACGCGATGCGGCACACTGCTGCAACATACTCCTACGCCGTGACTCAAGATGCAGTCCGCGTGTCGGCTATGTTGGGGAACAGTCCTGACGTTCTTCACCGGCACTATCGCGGCCTGGCGACAAAGGCCGACGGAGAGCGGTTTTTCAGATTGCGCCCTGCTGCCGATGCTGCTGAGAAAATCGTTGCGATGAAGGCCGTGGCGAATGATTGAACTGAGAATGGCGCATAGCTCGGTTGTCGTAACCTCAATCAACGACGGAGGCAACATCATGAAGATCGCCATTCTCGGCTCGGGTTCGCTTATCAAAGAACCACGCGGGCATCGTAGGTGAGTGGCGAGAAGACGGGCCGAATAGGCTTGCACTCGATTTCTAGCAATGTATTGTCATGTCTAGCAACAATCAGATAGAAACGGTTAGAAGTTAATAGAATTCACCGAACTCGTCATGGATGCCATTAAAAATCCGTTCTCCCCCGGTGCAGGCTCTCCGCCGCCCGAATTGGTCGGTCGCGAGGGAATCCTCGAACAGGCCCGCGTTCTTCTGGGTCGTGTCAAAGAAAAGCGACCCGAGAAAAGCATCCTACTCACCGGTCTGCGCGGCGTCGGCAAGACGGTGTTGCTCAATGAAATCGAGCGCCTCGCCATCAAAGCTGGCTACCGCACCTTGTCATTGGAGGCGCACGAAGACAAATCGCTGGCGGCGATGCTCGTGCCGCCCCTGCGCAAGCTGCTGTTCGAGTTGGACCGCGTGGCGGGCGCGGGAGACAAGGCCAAACGTGCACTGGCCGTGCTCAAGGGTTTCATGGACGGGGTGAAAGTGTCGATGGGCGAAATGGAAATTGGCTTGGACATCGACTCTGAAAAGGGCGCTGCGGACAGCGGCGATCTCGAAAGCGACCTGCCCAGTCTGTTACTGGCCGTGGCCGAAGCTGCTGAGGAACGGAAAACGCTCGTGGCGCTGCTCATTGACGAACTGCAATATTTCAGCCCGAAGGAACTCAGCGCGCTTATCATGTCCATGCACAAGATGCAGCAGCGCCAGTTGCCCATGGTGCTCCTCGGCGCGGGCCTGCCCATTCTGCCCCGTCTTGCCGGTGAATCGAAATCCTACGCCGAGCGGCTGTTCAGCTTTCCCGACGTTGGCGCGCTCTCCGAGCCTGACGCCATCAAGGCGTTGCAAGACCCGACCAGGGCCGTCGGCGTAGACTTTGAAAAGTCCGCGCTGAAGGAAATCTTCCGTTTGACCCAAGGCTATCCCTACTTCCTCCAGGAGTGGGGTTATCAATCGTGGAATCGCGCCGAGGCCTCGCCGATCACCTTGCGCGTTGTTCAGGAAGCCACCGGGACAGTGATTCAACGCCTCGATGCGAACTTTTTCCGCGTTCGGTTCGACCGACTCACGCCCGGCGAAAAGCAGTTTCTGCGCGCCATGGCCAGCCTTGGATTGGGCTCGCACCGCAGCGGCGACATCGCCGATGCGCTCGGCGTGAAAATCAACAGCCTTGGCCCGGCGCGGGCGAACCTGATTCAGAAGGGCATGATTTACAGCCCTGCCCACGGTGACATGGCCTTTACAGTTCCACTTTTTAACGAATTCATGTGCCGCGCCATACCTGATTTTCGGTCGAAAGCAAAACGATAAGCTGGCGAACCTCAAGACCGCCATTCACGACCTGCCGCATGTGCGGATTTTCGACAACGACGATCTGCGCACTCCGTTCCGCCAAGTGGCTGTTTTCCAGAACGGCCAGCGGGTGAAGCTGAATGAGCCGACACCCAAGCGGCTCATACCGTTGTTGCCGGAGAGTCCCGAACTGTGAGTCTTGCGACTGAGTAACAATTCGGCTAGGGATTCAAATGCCCGACGTGAAGTCTGAAATGTATCAATAATTAGACTTGACCCTATTCCGCGCGGGCGTGGTTAGAAAGTTTTTAATACGTTGACTTCCAACCATCCTTCGCCCTTTTCTAGACATTCAAGAACCTTGAATCCATGTTTATCTAGCATTTTGGCGATGTGTTCGCAATGTGCACGAGTGCCGATAATCATCCCAGAAACCTTTTCGAATCCCTTTCCTTTAACTCGGTCCAACCCGGCGGAAAGTAACGCAAGTCCAATGCCCCTATTGCGCACTGAGTGAGCACAAAACAAACTGTCAAAATATGCTTCCCCACGAAAAGCACTCCTGATCAAATCAATATATAAATAACCAAAAATTGAGTTATCAACGGTGAATCCCAATGTAACGTGATCGGTATCGATCTTGTGATTCAGCCCTTGATATGCAGAAATTCTATTGTAACCGCCATCAAAGTAATTTTGAAAAGTCAGATCTATGATGTCATCGATATCTCCTGTAGTTGCATCGCGCAAACGTATATTTTCTTGATTATAAGTTATAGGCAACCAGTACTTTTGGCGCTTAATGACATGCTCTCGCTCAAGATCGTAGTTGTTGTAATCCTGTTCAAAAACGGTTGGCCCTGTTAGGGCATTCCCAAAATCTTGAATCCAGCCACTATAGAACAGGTCGCCATCTGAATATTTAATATCGACCCTCCTTAATACAAGCGTCCGGAATTCATCCCCTCGTTCTTCGTGGACGACCACCCGTTCGGATTCTTTACTGCTCATACAACGCGCATATCGAATGTCGCTTGCCGGCCTGACGATTGGATTCAGGAGTTGATTGACAACAAAATCCTACTTCGCGCTGCCGGACTTTCCGGCCTTCGCTTTGTAGAGCAGCGGCTTCTCCATGTAGAACGACTCCGGCGGATCCGTGTCCAGCAACAGCAACACCGGCACCGAAAGCGTCAGGTTCGTCGTGGCGTTGATGAAACCGTCACCGGCCCACACCGTATCCAAATCGCCTTGCAGCTTCGCGCTCACCTGCCAGAGTTGGTTCGACGCCACCGGCTTGCCCTTACGGCTCAACTTCAGATTGCTGACGCCGTTTAACCCGGTTCCCTTCCCGTTCAACGTGAACGACACATCCACGCTGCCGATACTCAATTGCGCTGCCACGTTGCTCACGATGGTTCCAACGGGTAGATCAAGCAATCCCTTTAGGCTGGCCGAGGACACCTTGTTCGTCACGAAGTTGACCTTCGTGCTCAAGCTTAGCGGTCGCGGCACGGCCTCAAACGGACACGCAACTGACACGACGAAATTTGTGATCACTGGCGCGCCCGGTGGATACATGGTCAGGGAGACGACGTGAGGCCCACAGTTGGTAAACGCGTAGGATGGATTTGCATCTGTGCTCGTCGCCCCATCACCAAAGTTCCAGACGTTGCTTACGGATTGTCCCTCCGGATCAAATGCTCCTACACCGAAAACAAGCGTGTCTCCTGCGGCCACAACTGGCGTGTTGCCGATTGTTGCGAGCCCGTTCGCGTCTTGCGCTACTGTAAACGTCTGCTGCTGTACTGCGATGACACCCGACCGCGCTGCAATGCTAAGATTGGTATCAACCGTATAGCTAACAGAGCCGCTGCCTGCTCCACTACTACTCGTATGCAACCAATCGTCAGTGCTGATTGCGGTCCAACCGCAACTGTTACCCGTCGTTAAACCCACACTGCCACCGCCGCCGCTCGCGGTCACGTTGGTGCTGGTCGCCGACAGCGTGTAGTAGCAGAATCCGGTTCCTGCAACCGCCAGCGTATTTGTACCGTCTGTCGCATCGGAGTTGACCGTGAGTGTCCCCCCGTAGCTGATCGCCGCTAATGGTGCGAACGTCACCGTAACATTGGTTGATTTGCCTGACGGAACACTCCCACTCCATGTCCCGCTAAATCCGGCCGGGTAAATGATGCTGGTGACGTTCAACGCGACATTGCCGCTGTTCGTTATGGTCAATGTTTGCTGAGCGGTTATACCGACTGGTACGTCGCCGAAAGTCAAACTGCCGGTCAAGCCTATGATACGGGATACTTGCAGGGCAAACACCACGCCAAGGTTTGACGCGCCACCGCTTGGAGTCATGCCATAGAGCATATTGCCACTCATCACCAACGACCCAAACGGCCCGGCTCCGTCGCCACTACCGCCAGCGAATTCGTGCAGGTCGGTGTAGCCGGTTCCATCCACATTGATCTGAAACACCACGCCGAGGTTGGCCGCCCCGCCATATTCGGT
>Ga0326728_10005116_pt1 | contig 37595 bp, 20 predicted proteins | sample MB3enrmetagenome_FD_207602 | JGI IMG/M metagenome (GOLD analysis project Ga0326728, IMG submission 207602) | Lab enriched peat soil microbial communities from McLean, Ithaca, NY, United States - MB31MN | ecosystem: Environmental > Terrestrial > Soil > Wetlands > Peat | place: USA: New York...
GCGTGCCTTAAATCCTGGCGTCGAGATAGCCGCTCCCGTTTCGTGCACTTCGGCGGAGGATTGGATGGCCCAACTCTCCCGAAGCAGAAGCCCATTTGCCGCCGCTGGCGTCGCTTCCGGCGGAGAGACGACCAGGGCGAGAAAAAGAAAGGATAGAAGTGAAATCCGATCATTGCACATTTATGCTCCTCCATTGGCCTGCGGCCGGGGGTAAGCCTGTTCCCGGCCGAATATGCGGATTCGTCAGAGGCAAGTTGTCCCACCGAGCTTCTCAACGATGCGGTAGTGGGAAAGGGTCTTGCCGATCATGGGCCGCGTCTCTGCGAGTGGTCTGGCTGCTAACTTCGGGTGAAAGCATCATAGGCCGCACCTTCGGGCAAGTCAACGCGATCCGCGTTACGGAGGATACGAAGAAGTGTATCTGATCACCGAACGCGGTCGGAGGGCGGAATTAACTGCAAAGCCGGATTGTACCTGATAAATAGGAGGATACCGCCAACGGGTGGGCTGCTGGGCGTGGCTACGCAACACTCTCCCACTTCCTCAGCGTTCCAGAATATCCTTGCAAGCGTTGAGGGCGACCTTCTTGGGCTCGCGGTCCAGAATAAAGTCGACCTTGCGGGTGGAATTCCCGATCACTGCGACCTGGCCCAACCGCATCATGCCATTGCCGAAGTCGGCGAAGACCGGCACGAACATGGCGAAGTTGCTGTCCACCTCGCTTTGTGTAATCTCCGCTGCCACGCGGATTCCTCCTCCGCTCTGGCGCTGCACGTCATATTTGAACCGATAGCGCGGGATCTCGGTGCCGTAGACCCATTCGCGGAAGAACCAGTCGAGGCGGCCGTTCTGTTGAAGATCCAGCCGCTTCGGCATGTGTTTGTCGACGATGGCTTGGAAGGATTCCGTGGAGGCCGGCACGTCGCGGTGACTCTCCACATAGTCGTGCATCATGTCGATGAAATCCTGGTCGCGATTGCCCGTGCCCCGATCGGCGTACAGCAGTGACCGTAGCATCAGCAGAATGTACGCCCCTTTGGCGTAGGTGTCCCCCTGATAAGCGGAGAGCGAACGCGGAGAAATGAGCCGCATTCCCAGCCACAGCGGACCGGCGTCGTTCGGCGACACGCCGAAATTGTTCCGGTCCAGGATGCGTTTCCGCTGGCGCTCCCAGAATTCCAGGTAATCCTTTTGCCATTTCGGCCCCATGGCTTGTTGCAGGAACAATCCAGCCGCAAACTCCGCGAAGCCTTCCGAAAGCCACTGATCGTGGTAGGATGCCCAGCCGACGGCATGGCCGAACCATTGGTGCGCCACCTCGTGGGGAGTCACTTCCTGGACGAAGCCGCTGAAGTTCGTATCAATGTGGCCGAACAGCATCCAACGCTGGGTGGAATCAATGTAAGCAGAAATGGGCAGATACACCAGGCTGGGCCATGATTGTCCAAAGTTGAAGTCTGGCTGTTCGGTAATGGCCACATTATCGTGGGGTGATCTGCCGAAGTAAAACGTGCAGAGCTGCATCTGGGCGCGCGCCTGGTCCAACGCGTACTTGGTCATCGAGACTGGCGCCATGCCGCTCAGTGCGCCCCGTCGGAACGGCTCGAGGCTGTCCGGCAGTTCGGTCAAGTAGAACCCTGAGATGTCGTAGTGGGTGATGGTGTCGGGCCACTCCATCGTTTTGTACTGGCCGTAATTGAATCCTGCCACGGCCACCGGCACCGGCGTAACCCAGTGGGACACGGCATATTCATCTTCAGTGGATTCCCCTTGCAGTTTGCCTACGCTGATCACGACGTTCTTGCGCGGGACCTTGAAGGTCAGGTCGTAAAGCGCCTTTTCCCCAAAACCGTTCAGGTTCGGATACCAGGACGTGCGCGCGCGGAAGTAGTAGCTTCCGTTGCCCGCATTGAACAGAACCTTATCGCCCGCGTACTCGACGGTGATGGAATGTCCCTGCCCCACCTCGATCGCTACGTCCAGAATGGCATAGAACGAACCGTCCTGTTTTCTGTCTTCCTGGATAAAGTACAGGTCGTGGCCGTCCTGATCGATAACGCGCGAAACGCGCAGAGAAGGGAGAAGCCCGAATTTCATCACGCGCTCGCCAGGCACCAGCGGTGCAAAGGTAATGTTGGCGCGGCTGAAGAGGTGGCCGTTGTTGGCGATGTCGGTCTCGATGTTGTAGCGATGGGTGGCAAACAACCGCCGGTCCTCGCGCGAATTCGCGGTATGGGCGTTCAACTCCGTGACCAGGTGCTGGGAATACCAAATGCCGTCGTCCATCTCGCCGCTATTGCAATTGATCAGCGCCACCTCCTCAGGAGAATCGAGTTGCGGTATTGCGCCGACGCGCTCGCGCACGAAAAAGCGCAGGTCCTTGTGGAGTGTTCCGCGCATGTAGGCGTTGAAGAACGTCGGATGGCGGACATTGTAAACGGCGGCCAGAACGTCAGCATCCACGTTATCAATCGACTCGTTTTCAAGGATGGACTGGGTGAGTCCCTCGGGAACGTCGTGGCGGCGCCGGACCTTTTCCTGCCACGCGCGATAGGCGGAGGCCGCTTCCCTGGGCGTGTCGGTCTCAACCGCCAGGCCGTGAGCCAATGCCGGATACGAGCTGGGACTGAAGCGAAGGACCGCGACGGTAAAATCTTCCTCGACGGTGGCATCTCCGGCGCGCCGCTTCAACTCACTACGGTCGAGCACGAGGACCGGCTTGAGCGTAAAATGCCCTGTGCCGATGAAAACGGCTCCCGTGATGAATCGGTTCACCGGGTTGAGCAGGGTCATGGTGCCAGAGTTGAACGTGAGCGAACCCGCATCCACATTCATCGTGAATTTCTCACACCGGTACGTGAGGCCTAATCCGATGTCGCGAAGTTGGCGGTACACCGGGTCGGAATTGGCCAGTTCCCGCCCTTTTCCGCTGACCCTGACGTTGGTCTGCTGCGGAGCGATCTTCAGAGTAAGTTGGAGGTCGGCCGCTCCGTGCAAATCCACTGAGGTTACCAGATCCTCGAATCCAGCCTTGATGACGCGAATCGAGTACTGACCTGGGTCTAGATGCAGAGCGGTAAACCGCCCGGTGTTGTCCGAAGCAAGCACTATCGGCTGGGTCAGCGCGCCACCCGTGATTTCCACTCGCGCGTCGGCCACAAGTCCACCGGAAGGGTCTTTGACGGTGCCCGAAATCGTGTCCGCGCGCAGCGGCCGGGCAAGCACCAGGCAAAGCAGGACCAACCTCGCCACACGTCGCATCAAAACCGGTCGACGACGCGGCAACCCGTACGGTAGCCGGACGGTGGGAATAAGTCTGCATGGGCTCATAGCGCGCCTAGAGTACCGCTGCGCGAATCGTCGTACAAGAGGTTTGTTGTCGCTTTGGAGTCGTAAGTGCGATTGGCGAGAGTGGGGTTGACCCTGGGAGCGGCTAGCGTTCTGCCAAGGGCCAGCAATGGATGTGCGGATAGCTGGCGAAGGCAGGCCTCGCATTAAACTAACCCGATGCGCGGGCGTTTGAAACGTCTCACGAGACTCTGAGCAGCCCAGTGGTGTGGTGGACTGGTCTACAAACGATTCAATCGGCTCCCGAGGGGTATAACCGCCGACGAGCTTCGGCCCCATTACTACACCACCAAAACGCTTTTCTCAGATCCGTGGCTTTCCTTTTTTTGCTAGGGTCTCATCCAGGCCACAGCCCGACCGATGGTGCGGACGGAAACGCCCAAAATCGCCGCCCACTCGGTCTGACTTTTCCCACTGGCCAGCAGTTTCCGCAGCCGGGCAAGGGCTTTGCGGTCCAGCTTTCCAGGCCGTCCGCCATGCTTGCCCCAGGCCCGAAAAACAGCCTCCCTACCCTACGGCGTTCGCGATCTATCCCGGCGATTGCTATGCCACCACAAACTTCCTCGATCAGGGTTTCGGAAGGACCAGGGATTGCAGTTGGCGGTTCATGCCAAGCGCGCGGTGCTCATTTGACGTGAAGCCGACTTTTCATTCCCAATCCATTCTGTGTGCGCCCAACACCCATGATGCGCACAGGGGCCCTTGGGGAAATCTTGGTCTGCATCCGGGACCGCTTCACGGTTGATCCAGCACGGAGAGGTATTGCCGCAGACAGCACTCCTGGGAACTGTCCCGCTAACTTATCTGTCCCGGATAGTCCTATCACGTTGACTTAGCAGCACGTGCGGTCCATAATAGTTTCCACTGGGGCGAGATTGGCAATTATACATAACCATTCACCCATGATCGGCCAAGTGGTTTCCCATTACTGCATACTCGAAAAGCTCGGCAGCGGTGGCATGGGCGTGGTGTACAAGGCCGAGGACACGCAGCTCGGCCGCAGCGTGGCGCTCAAATTCCTCCCTGAAAAACTGGCCCAGGACCGCAAGTCCCTGGAACGCTTCCGGCGCGAGGCGCGGGCAGCGTCTGCGCTCAACCATCCTAACATCTGCACTATTCACGCTATTGAGGAGCACGAGGGCCAGCCCTTCATCGCCATGGAGTGTCTGGAAGGCCAGACGCTGCGTCAGCGGCTCGCTGCCGGAGGGCTGAAGACGGAAGAAGTGCTGGAGTTGGGGACTCAGATCGCGGACGGGCTGGAAGCGGCGCACGCCAAGGGCATCGTGCACCGCGACATCAAGCCAGCGAATATCTTCGTGACCACGCGGGGTCAGGCGAAGATTCTGGACTTCGGCCTGGCGCAAGTAGCTGCGCCGTCTTGGGGGGCTGCGGGTGGCGGCCAGAGGTCGGCGCTAGAAACTGCCGCCGAAGAATCGCTGACCAGCATGGGGATGGCGGTGGGCACGTTCGAGTACATGTCGCCGGAGCAGGTGCGGGCCGAGGAGATGGACGCGCGCACGGACCTGTTCAGCTTCGGCTTGGTACTCTACGAAATGGCGACAGGTCACCCCGCCTTTTCCGGGACAACTGCCGGGCTCATCTTTGACGCGGTTCTCAACAAGGTGCCGACGTCACCGGTGTGTTGGAATCCCGAATGTCCCGTGGAACTGGAGCGCATCATCGGCAAATGCCTGGAAAAAGACCGTAACCTGCGCTATCAACATGCGTCCGAAGTGCGGGCGGACCTGATGCGCCTGCAACGCGACATCGAAACCGGAGGAATGGCAGGGCGCCTCAAACCTGCAATCGAAAACTCGGGCGCGCCGGCGGCGCCGCGGCAACTGCGAGTGGGACTCCGCTACGCGGTTCCAAGCGCGATACTAATCGCGATATTTTTTGCCTTTGGAGCATGGCTGTACCGCCGGTCCCAGCAGCGGCAGTGGGCGCGCGAGCAAGCGATCCCGCAGATCGCGGAACTCCAGGACGATCATCTGTCGCTGGCGGCATTTCTGCTGTTGAAAAAGGCCCAGCAATACTTGCCGGGTGACGCGCGGCTCCGGCAGATTGCGGAGCAAAACACCGAGCCCGTGACGATTACGTCGTCTCCCCCCGGGGCAACCGTCGAAATAAAAGACTACCTTTCGCCCAATAGCGCCTGGTTTCGGCTGGGGATCACTCCGCTGAACAACGTACGAATTCCCAGCGGGTACTTCCGGTGGAAAGTGTCGAAGCAGGGCGTTGGAGAGTACGAGGCAGCTCCTTTCACGGTGCCGAAGATGAACTTTGCTCTGGACGCCGAGATAGCGGCGCCGGTGGGGATGTCCTGGGTGAGCGGCGGCCCATGGACGGACTTCATCGAATTTGTCGGTCTAGTTGGCCCGTACCGTCTTCCACCTTATTTCATCGACCGTTACGAAGTGACGAACCGCGAATACCAGAAGTTTGTGGACGCGAGAGGATACGAAAAGCGCGAATACTGGACGAAGACGTTCGTGCGCGACGGCCGCGAGATGACTTGGGAAGACGCGATGGCGCTCTTCCGAGACAACACAGCGCGCCCAGGGCCCGCAGCGTGGGAGGGCGGGCACTACCCGCAGGGCCAAGGCGACTACCCGGTATCCGGCGTGAGCTGGTATGAGGCGTCGGCGTACGCTGCGTTCGAGGGAAAGAGCCTGCCCGCCTTCGCGCAATGGTACGCTGCTGCATCATCTGATGAGACCGACTACATCGTTCGGACCAGCAATATTTCGCTTTCCAAACTCGCGCCCGTCGGGACGTTCCCAGGGCTAGGGCCTTACGGCACGTATGACATGGCCGGCAATGTGCGCGAATGGGTTGAGAACGATACTGGCAACGGGACAAAGTTCATTCTTGGCGGTGCGTGGAATTCTCAGACCTATCTGTATGCCGATCCCCAAGCCCTCTCGCCGTTCGATCGCTCGCCCGAGAATGGATTCCGCTGCGTGCGGAACACGGCGCCGCTGCCAGCGGAAGTCCTTCGGCCCGTCAAAGCTCTCGAACGGGATTTTTCCAAGTACAAACCCGTGCCCGATGATGTGTTCCGCGCCTACCTTACTCTGTACTCGTACGATAAGACGCCGCTGCACGCGGAGGACGATGGAATCGTCGGCGAGACTGAAGACTGGCACGTGGAGAAGGTCAGTTACGATGCGGCGTACAACAACGAGCGGATGGCCGCGTACCTCTTCCTGCCAAAGCGCGTGCGTCCGCCATATCAGACTATAGTTTTCGCGCCGAGCGCGAGAGTATTGGATCTTCAGAACAGCAGGACGCTGGGCGATATCAACTTTTTCGACTACATCGTTCAGAGCGGCCGCGCGGTTCTTTATCCCGTCTTCTACGGAACGTACGAACGACAGGGGAAAACCGTGTACGTGGGGGCAGCACAGACGCTCACGTACTTCGCGAATCGTTCGAAAGATCTTGGCCGGTCGCTCGACTATCTCGACACTCGCCCGGACATCGACACGCAAAAAATCGCATATCTCGGCGTGAGCATGGGCTCAGCAGAGGGAGTCATTTACACCACGATCGCGCAGAGCAGGCTAAGGACGGCAATCTTCCTTGATGGCGGCTACTTTCTTGACAAGCCGCCTGCCGGCGGTGACCAGGCTGATTTCGCGCCGCGACTCAAAATTCCGGTGCTGATGGTGAATGGCCGAGAGGATTACGTGTTCTCGGTGGAGAAGTCGCAAAACCCATTTTTCCGAATGCTGGGGACGCCGGAGTCCGAGAAACGGCACGTCGTGTTGGACACGCCTCACGATGTGACCGGACAGCGGACACGGCTTGTGAATGCCGTCCTAGAGTGGCTGGACAAGTATCTCGGAAGAGTCGACTGAGCGCGGATCGTACTCTGGATTGGGCGATGCGTAGCGCGCGGCGTTGACACAAGCCAGATTTACGTTAAGAGCTGCTTTATCTCAGTTCAGAATGAATCGTTTGTGCAACACTGTTTGCGAGGGTCGGCGCGCCTCGTCAGGGGCCGAGATTCTCTACTGTTCGGACCTTCCCGCTGCCGTGACGTTAAGGATTGCCCATCGGGCCCGCCGGCGTCCACATTCCCCGAGGGCCCATCCCTCGACCGCCCCGGCCCGCACTTCCAGGGCCGCCTTCGCCGCATGAACTTCCAGCCGCAAGTGGCGCGCGGACCCGTTTGAAAACCCTGGGATTTCGGTGTGCGGCCAAAACAACGGTTTGGCAAAGCTGATCATTTCGCCGCCTCCAGCTTTAGAGCGCTCCGTGCGTGCGTTGACTTTGCCAGGGCTGGGGCCTATCATGGCGGCAGCAGTTTGAGTTCTCAGTCATACCGGTCGGAGTTGGTCCTGCCATCGCTGGCCAGAGAGCATCCTGCTGTCGAATTGTGAAAAAGCTCCCTGAAATGGCCAACACCGCTACAGCATCGCAACGTCGGTCCGAGCACCAGCCCACCGAGATTGCGGTGACCTTCTGCAAAGCGGGAGACGAGGCCGACCACCTCGCTGATCTCGTTGCCCCATGCGTTGTCGGCGTCGGAGCTGCCTTTGCGGTTAGAAATCTCATTTGTGAGGAATTATCATGACTGCCCGTGCCTCAAGTCGGCAACGCTTCCTCTTCGTTATCGTCTCGGTCGTCCTGCTGGCTTGCGCCGGCGGTAGGGCGGACCGCATCGTTGCCGCGCCTGCCAGCGACTCGCGGCTGCTGGCCGCCACGCCGCCCATGGGTTGGAACGACTGGGCCCACTACCAGTGCAATTACACCGCCCAGGACATTCTCGCCAACGCCCAAGCATTGGTGAAGACAGGACTCGCCGCGCGCGGGTACGACACAGTGACGATCGACGATTGCTGGATGCAGAAAGATCGCGATCCGCAGGGTGATCTTCAGGCCGATCCTCGACGCTTTCCGGATGGAATCGAGCCGATTGCCCGTGCTGTCCACGCCCTGGGCCTGAAGTTTGGCATCTACGAAGACGCAGGGTATGCGACCTGCGGCGGATTCGCCGGCAGCGGCGAGCCAAAAGGCGGCGGCCCGGATCACTTCCTCCAAGACGCCAAGTTATTCGCTTCTTGGGGCGTGGATTACCTGAAGCTGGATGGCTGCAACCTCTACGTGCCCAAAGGAAGCAGCGAAGTCGATGTCTACCGCAAAGCTTATGCGGCCGAAAGTGCAGCCTTGAAAACCGTGGGCCGGACTATTATTTTCTCGGAATCTGCTCCGGCATACTTCGAGGATAAGCCGGAGTGGTACGACGTGCTGAGCTGGATCGGGGGCTACGGCCAGCTTTGGCGTGAAGGTGACGACATGGCGACCTATCACGCGAAACGGCCGGGAAATCCGCGCTTCCGCAGCGTACTTTGGAACTACGCCTACAACCTCCCGCTGGGCCGCTTCCAGAAACCCGGCAATTGGAACGATCCGGATTTCGTCATCGGCGGGGACGACGGCCTGAGCGTGGCAGAAACTCGCAGCAACTTTGCCCTGTGGTCAATGATGTCGGCGCCGTTGATCCTTAGTTCCGACGTTGCCCGGCTCAGCCCGGAGGCGGTTGCGATTCTCGGAAATAAAGCGATCATTGCGGTCGATCAGGATGCGCTGGGCAGCATGGCCACCCTGGTGCGGCGTAGTCCGTCCACGGACATCCTGTTCAAACCTCTCGAGGGCGGCGATTATGCGGTTGCGGTGCTGAACAGGGGCACCGAGCCCGTCCGGGTCGAACGGCATCCAGCCGATTTCGGCTTTGCGCTGAACCCAGAATGCCGCCTGGATACGCAGGATCTTTGGAGCGGGACGAAGCAATCCGCGGCAACCGCGCTGCAAGCCGATATCGCCAGTCACGAAACTGCGATCTGGCGACTCCATCCCGCACCCTCCTGCGGCAGGCCGACACGCACTGGCACGATCACGATGGTGGCCACGGGACGGCACCGCGACATCGCAAGCTACAGCCTTTGTTTGGCGGCGCCTGGGCATGTCGGAAACTGTGCCGGCACTCCTGAAGAAACCTGGACGGTCACCGCCAGCGGCGCTTTGAAGTCCGCAGAGGGACGCTGTCTTGCTGTAGTTGACGGCAAGCCGGAGATGCAACCGTGCGCACCGACGAACGCCCAGGCCTGGAATTTCACTCTCGCAGGCAACTTGGTCGACCGCGAGGATCATGAATGCCTCAGCGCCGGCGGCACCGGCGCCGAGCCGGACGGCTTGAGTGTGAAGGCCTGTGGACACAATCAACCGAATCAGATTTGGTCGTTGCCGAACTAGGAGCGACGTAAGGCGAGCAGCACAGAGTTCCGCCTTCCAGGAACTCCGAGGTCCCATATTTCCAGAAAAGCCCGGCGTGCCTTCTTATGGGGAGGAGTTTCCCGCTCGTAGTCCGTGACATTCTTCGTGGCTCTGCCTTATGAATGGGGTCCATGCAGATAAGCCGTCGAGCGGCGTTTCATCGATTGCTGCTGGGACTGCCTTTCGCAAGTGCAGCGACAAACCTCCTTGCGCACAGGCAGGCCGACAACCTCGGAGCGAAGAAGGCGGCCTCCCTGGCACCCATCCGCCTCCGCTCGGATTCGTATTTGCCTGGTCACAGGGCCGGAGCTTCGTGGACCTGGTGCACGAGCTCACTCCGGCGACTGGAACTACGAAGTTCGGAGCGAGTGCTGCCCGGAACATGCCGTTGCCGTTGGCGGAACCGTCCCGCACCAGCCGCCACACCTATAGCCGAGCGCACATATGCCTTTCTGCCGGAGTAGGACGCGAAGGAGGGGCCGGGGTCTGAGAGCGAAGCGACGCGGCCGGCCTGGCCGGGCAAGCGTGGCTCTCAGACGGGCAGGGGCGGATTAACTCTCATGCGCGGGGCGTGCACGGCGCAAGGGCATCAGAAGCGACGAGTTAAGCTGCTGGTGAAATTCGGCAACGCGGAGCCCGGAACGATTGTCAGGGCCGAACTTCGCCCCGACTGCGGCGCCTCACTTAAGGCTGATGATTTTGGCAGGCTGCGTCAGTTGGTGGTTGTCCACGATCTTAATCAAATTGGCCACCCCGCCCGGCGGCAGCGTGTTGGCCCTATTCCAACCATACGACAGCGCCCTCTGCGATGGCCGGCAATTCGCAAGTGAGTTTGCCATCGGCGAATTCGGCGTGCAGTGTCTGGCGTTGACCAAGGAATGGAAGAAAGACAACCGCGCCTGGTCCCTTCGTGGAGAAACTAACTTTCACATTCAGCTCCGGAGTCTGCTGCGCCACTTCCTTAGCCTTCAGCCCTTTGAAGTTGGCCAGGAATATCGTTGGCTTGCCATCGACTTTGGCGATCTGAGTAGAGACGAATGGCGAGGCAGCAACTTCCACAGCGGGCTCGAGACCTGAGACGTTCAGTATTTCCGCTGCAAAGGCTTTCCTCAGCCCGTTGAACTCGGCGGAGTCAAATGTGCCAGCGGCGGCTTCGTGGTCGAATTCTTTTCGCAGTTGTGCGTAATAGGCTTTACCGGGACAATCAGGAAGATAGAGGAAGTTCTTGCCGATTCTTCTCTCCTCTGGCTTCGTGACTCCCAGCAATTGGTGAATTGGGTTCGAGGTTTGCTCCGCGCCGGTGCTGTCGTATTTCCCGGTCTCGCCGGTAACCATCAAGGTCTTTCCAGCTCGCAAGTAAGATTCCAGCGAACTCAACTCTTCTCTGCTGAGGCAGCGGGCTTCTGGCAGAATCAGCATCTCGCCGCGGAAATCGGCCAAGGTCCGCGGAGTTACGATTTGGAACTCCAGATGAGATTGCATGAGGAGCATTAGAATGCCACGATAGGAATCAATGAACTCCTTGGCGAAGTAATTTCGGGTCCTCTCGGAGAAGTAAACGCCAATCGGCCGGACCGGGTACCGCGGAAGAAAGAACGTCTTTTCGTGATCCTTGATCCACCCGAAGATCAGCTTGCGCGTCTGAATGTCGTTCGAGCCGGACATGACATGCCCCCGCACGTCCCACGTATTGGTGCCCGCCATCAACTGCGCCATCGCCAGGTTTTTCATGGCCCGTTCAGGTGTGATTTGCTTTTCTCTCTCCCAAGAGTAGCTGAGCATCCAGCTCGGTTTGCTGCCGGCAAAGGCGCGGAACGAATACATGCCAATCATGTCCTGAAACCACACCAGCGGGGTGCGGGACGCTGATCGGCCGCCCGTCGCATACTCATGCGCGATCGTGTCCACCACCCGATACAGCTCATACACGTCGCTGCCGACCCGGACCGCGCCCTCTTCGATTCCCGGGTAAATCTCGGCGATGGTCTTGCACCTGGGGTTGACTGCCTTCACGTTGGCGTCAATCTCTCGCATGAAGTCGGTGAGTGCCTCGATCCGGAAATCGACCCACTTACGGAAGTTCGCGTCCCGGAAATCTCCCAGTTTCAGATCGGTCTTGGCGTTGAGGCCAGTCTTGGCCTTGAACGCGGCAACCGTGTAGTCGTCAAAACTGGCCCAGGTGTCCTCCCAGCCCTCGAAGTGCGTCATCCAGTACGGGATGTCCACATACACGCCGTCAATCCCTGTGCCTGCGATCTGTCGGACGCGCTGCATGTAGGTCTTGCGCCACTCAGTGGCAAATGGTGTTACCCAGACATCCTCGTCCCCTTGGCGAATCCAAAACGCCGTGCCGCCGCCGAAGAGCGCCGGTTCGCCGGTAATCTTCCGTTGCAACCAGTCCGGGTGATCTTTGGCCAAGGTGTGTGCGGCGGAAGCGGCGTTTGCCGTGATGCACTCCGTACCTGCGATGTATACGAAGGCGTAGTTGCCGGCCGCGTGAGCTTTCACGGCGACCGCGTGGATCGCCTTCAGTTTCTCGGAGGGGTCAATGAAGCTCTCGTAACGGCCCGGAATGTCATTGTCTACTTCGATCCCGAAGACGTTGGTGTCGGTGGACTCGCGGACGATCTCAGCCGCATTATCGAGACGCAGGCCGTGGCCGGCGATACGCGCGTAATGCGTCCAGTCCTGGTTTGTCTGGCCTACCAGGAGGCCGGTCAAGCCAAGGAATATGGTGAGAGTTTGCAACATGGCGTTAATCTCCCTGAGGACGACTTCCTCGCGCCCCCAGGCACAAGGTATCACACCGTGAGAAACAAATATGCGGGGAATCTCACCCGAAACGCCACGCTTGGCTCAAACAGAACGCCGGCCGGACGGGCCTGCTTGTCCTTTGGTCGAAGTTGTGCGGGCGCTGCAATTGCCATTTGGTCTCACATTGCGTACCTGCCGCGCGCCAGTGTCGCCGCGCTCGCCTTCCCGTACAGGCGGGCATAATCCCGGAATTCGACCAGATCTTCTCCGTCTTCCCCGCTTTCAGATCTGCGATGAATGAGTTTCGTCTTCGTACCCGGGCGCTTGAGAGGGGTGACCTCAGCCAGAAGCGTCGCTGCGCCCGAGTCCGAGAATCTGACGGATATGACTTCGCTGGCTGATGTCGTTCGGGGTTCCACCCTTTCGACTCAGCCACTTGTTGAAATCCTGCATCCTCACGGAGTGCATAACAGGTACAGTAGTCACGCTCACGTCCACGGTGTTCAATCCTTCCGCGATTTCGCCGGCCCAATCCTGCTCACGGATGGCCACGAGTCCGAGCGCCACGGCTTCGTAGAGAGTTGAGGCGGTTACTTCGACACTGTGCTTGACGCCTTCCATATCGCACACGGTGACCCGGCATAAGCGCAGACTCATGGCGGCAGGAAGTGTAGCATATTCGCTTTTTATTCGCCATTGGGCATCAAGGCTCCGTGCTCCCTGCGCTGGCGGTTTGGGAGCCACCGCCATGATGCTCATGCGCCGCAGGCTGACGCTGAACTCCGTGGATACAAGCACGGCGCTCGAAATCAATCTCGGTTGGTACCGCCTGGTTTGCTGCAATGGCATGATGTTCGGCTTGAGCGATTCACACCTTCGGCGTCTTCATGTTCCGTCGCTTGATCCTGACGAAATAGCTCACCGCCTGGATAAGCAGTTTGAGCAGGTTCCCAATGAGCATGGCCTCTCTAAGAAGTGGCTTAAGCACCACGTCGATACGGAGGCCCTTAGCGACTGGGTTGATGACCGAGTTGCCGATGGGACACGCCCCATGCTGAATAGTTCTCTCGACCATCTCCACAAGGAACTGCGGACAACCTTGAAAATGCCACCGGGATCTGTGTTACACTCTCTGAGACACACTTACGGCACGCAGCTTGGGGAAGGTGGGGCCGATGCCTTTTCCATTATGTGCCTCATGGGACATTCGAGCGTGACAATCAGTCAGCGATACGTGCACCCCACGCCGGAAGCCCTCGAAATGGCTGTGCAGCGGTTGGAAGCCTTAAACCAAAAGGCGATTCAAAGCCTGCCCAAAATGGCAACTGACCCCAAAACTGACACCAGCGGAGTGGCAGTGCCCGTAAGTTGTTGATGGGCCGTTAGCTCAATCGGTAGAGCAACTGACTCTTAATCAGTAGGTTGGGGGTTCGATTCCCTCACGGCTCACCATTCATTCTAAAGTGTTTACCTAATAAACAAAACATTCCTTAGAGTGCCATCTGCTACCCATCTGCTACCGCGTGCAAGGAAGAATATGTCATGTTTGACAATCTGTCAGCGGGTAGTCGTACAGTTTGAAATTTGCCGGAATAGATGTATCATCGGGATCGCTTCAGCCACTCCAGATGGCGGCGGAGGGCCATGGAATACATAAGCCGATCAGATTCTTTGGGCAGACTTTCCTCATGGAGAGACGACGGTGCGGTCGTCGGCTTCATCGTGTCCGTTGTTGACCGTTTACAGGTATTCGTCGGTGCGGCGTCGGTTCTCGAAGTCTCAGAGACATCCGTATGTGTGCAATCCGCAAGCGGAAATCGGCTGAAGTTTTTCCCTGAGTCGGTAACCCAATTTGCCGTGCTGGATGCGTCCGAGATACCTGCGGAGTTCTCGCTTGCACCAGCCCTCGGGGTGACTCCAGAATCCTGTATCCTCGGGTTCTTTGGCCCTAGTGTTTGCTGCTTCATGTTCAGGCTATCCTCCATGACGATTCACTAAGTTTTCAAACTGCACCATCACCTGCCAGCGCCATCGCTTGACTTTCGATCGATTGCATGACAGTGCGCCCGGCGGTTGCCTTCATGGGCAGAGAATGCGCACGCGCGGGGCCACAGCACCTCACGGCGGCCCGGTTTAATCGCCTTCCCGGTTGCGGGCCTTAAGCCTGCCCACGGTCCGCAAGCTCATGCCGAATCGCCTTGCAACCTCCGCCTGCGTACGCCCTTGCCCTAGCATCGCCAGGATGCGGCGCTTTACTTCCGGGGTGATCTTCCAAGGCCGCCGCCCGGCATTCTCAGCAAAGGCGCGCAACTCCGCAGGGGTGTACCGGGCCGCCCGCGCCTTGCCCCCGCGCCGTGCCCACTTGCTGAGGGTTGCCGCGTCATGCCGGGCCGCCCGCGCCTTGCCGCCCATGGAAGCGAATTCGGTGACTGTCAACACCTTCTTCGTCATAGCCGAAGCCTACATCCAAAGAAAGCGCGTGTCAAGCACTAAATTGCTTGCATGTAAGCATACTATGTCTGATAAGAGAGATTATGTTAACTACATTCTGCCTGATAACTTGCTTGTTTTCAGCCTCTTGGTTTTTGGCTCGAAAAGCCTCTGCCGATGTATCGCGGCGCAGGAGAAACGCTCAGGATTGGCGTTAATGCGTTTCCAGGGCCTATTCATGCGGCAATGGCGTGGTTTTTCGGGGTCCACAAGGGCGGGCGGATAATCGCGTTTGCCGCAGAATTGCACTAAAATAGTGCAACTTGCGCGCGTGATAACACGTCCTTCAAAAAAGGCCGTGCGCTCCGCACCGGTGGGGGGTAAGAAATTCAGGCGCGATGGGGGGCCGGGTGCGGGCAGGGAGCGCACACAAATTGGGCAAGTTTTTTTGGAACTAATGCATTCTCTTTCCTGTTGATTTGAAGTCGGTCTATCCCTATGGCACTGTGGCTCCGAACGAACATGAGACAGCTTCCTTCTTCGTGCAGTGCCAGAGCGTTCTCTTGCGGAGTGTTGAAGCCTTCTCCCAAGGATCAAGTTCAGTGCCATCAGACTTGTGGAACTGCACTTCAAACTGCTTGCTCCTAGCCGCTACATAACTGAGTGCAGCTTGGTACTGATCTTCCTCTGAGGCTCCAGACGGAGTGTCTCGGCCCAGAACATTTATGAACGATTCTGGCCACTCGACCTCTGAAGAATCACAGATCAGTAGGAGCGGATGGTTTGAGAACGTGAAGCAGGACTTAACTTCGCCCTGCTCCCAAGTATGATAATAAACGTACAGCAATTCCTGCTGACTTGACGCTGGAGATGAATTTGAGGGTGGCTGACTGCAAGAGGACGACAGAATAGCAATTCCTAGACTTCCCAGAATTTTCCAGATGCTTTGCTTCGTCGTCATGTGCGCCTAGCCTTGATCGTCGGGTTTGAATCCTTCGGCTGCGTGTATCTCCGCAATCGTTGCTCACCATCCTTGCGGTGGTCAAGGTACTCCGCTTATATGCGAGTGTCAAGCCTTCCATCTTTGGTTTATGCGGCAAGCGTGCTATGGGTCCCAGCCCACCTCTCGCGCCGCATGAATATTGGAGTGTGCTGTGGGGTAATGCGTTGACCATATGGTTGCCAATTGGTTGTGGCGACAGGTGCGGACACACCGGCGCATGGTCCCACGGGGCTGTTGTCGTTCCTGATACCCCCATTGACAGGCGCTATTGGTGGCGCTAGGCTTCCGGCAGTCGATAGAACCCTCGGAACCGGCGGCGAGCCGGTGCGGGAGGATACCTCATGAAAAGAATTGGATTTGTGGTTATGTTGCTACTCGTGTGTCCGCTGTGGGCTGCGGGCGGCCAGCAATCGGGCGGTATGAAGGTTTCAATCCAAGGCGGGGAGCATGTTCAACCGCGCCAGCCGCTCACTAATGAGTCGATTATGGGCTTGGTCAAGATTGGGTTCAGCGATGAGACCATTGTGAGTATGATCGAGCACGAGCCGGGCAACTACTCTTTGGTAGCCGCAAACCTTATCGCACTCAAACAGGCGGGCGTTTCGGAAGAGGTTATCAGGGCAATGTTGAGCAAGTCGGCGGACGCGCATTCTCCCGCAACGGTCGCTCCAATGTCCCCAGCTCCAGCAGCTCCAACAGCGGTAACTCCGATTGAGCCGGGCCTGTACGCGCAGCTTTCGGATGGAACCTTGCGGCACATCGCTGGGCGTCCCACCAACTTCATCCGCACTGGGAGCCTGCTGGGTTCGATGGCGACGGCCGGCATTCATGCCGCCCGAATGAATACTCAAATCGCCGGTGAACGGGCTTACGTCACGGTCGCGCAGAGTCCCATTTTTTACTATCGGGTGGCACAAGGCGCGCAAGACCAGGTTGTTCCTGGCACTCTGAACCTCATACTGACTGAGATGACCGTTAAACCCGGTCGGCGCCAGTTCGAGCTTGAGGCGGGCGGACTGATGCGCCATAGCCAAGGTATTTCGGTTCGGCATCAAGGCAACTTCGACGCGGAGGAGGTTGAGCCTGGACTCTACAGGTTACGGCCCGACCCACTCAAATCAGGGCAGTATGCGTTTTTCCTCTTCATTGGCGATCCGAGCCGCCCAGCAAAGGGGGCGGCTTTAAGGGGCTTCATTTTTGACTTCCAGGTTGAATAGGAATGGGGATCTCGGCAATACGCTAGACATTTCCATTTATTGATTCGGAAGGACGGAGGCGCGGGAATTGATATGAGCGGAAGAATGAACTGGGAGCGCGTTGTCGAGACGCGTACTGAGCGCTTCCGCGGCCTGCTGGAACACGATCCCAACCTCTCGATGGCGGACCTCGGGCGCATGTTCGGTCTCAGCCGTGAACGGGTGCGGCAGATTGTGACGAAGAAAACAGCGAGGGCCTGGGCACAGCCTGGACGCATGTCTAGGCGCGCAAGGTACGACCTCAAAGCGGAGAAGATCCTCAGCGCGTCCGCCCTGGTTCGCTTCCTGCGCAAGGATCTTGGCTATACGGTTCGTCCCGTCATCAGGTACTGCGGGGACATGCCGTTCACCCTGAAGCGGCAAATAGAAATCAACGGCATGAAGTGCGCCATCCGCAGCACGTCCAGAAGTCCGGTGCTGATGGTGCATAAGGGGAGTGGATATGTAATGGTAGGCCAGTTCGATCACCAAGCCCCGGAGCACAAGGATGTCAAGTTCGTGCTGTACCGGCTGTGTGCAGGGGCGCCGGAGAGCGGATGGATCGTCGTGCCAGCAGACCAAGCTCCACGGTGTCAGCGGCCGGTGAAGCTTACGGAGGCCAAGTGGCTGACCCTGCCGGATGGAAAGCCGTCACCTTGGCGGGGATGGGTTAATAACTGGGGACAACTGGCGGGGCTTGGATGAATGTCATACAAACGTGTTCGTGCATGTGGTTATCCTTTCAATGGATGGTCTCCCAATCGGTATTCCACCTTCGATCTGGTAACGGGTAACGGGTAGTAACAGCAGTTTTCACCTTCTCCTAAATAAGCTGCCATTGGGGAGAAAGGGTGAAGAACCCGTTACCATGTGTTACCCGTTACCTTTCAACCCCAGTCCGAACCATGTCCACCGATTCTCGAATGCCTTGCACTGTTTCTTCTCGAACCCTTTTTGCTGTAGCCTTCGGGTGAACGCCTTCAGGCTAACTGCATCCTCTCCTGCCCACCCTTTGTATGCGTCATACATCACTTGTGTGAGGACTCGGGCGTCGGATGCCTGGTTGCAGCATTCCGAAATGAAGTCACCGATCGCGTCACTTTCGGCCCGGTAGTCTTCCGTTGCGACTGTGACCACGTCGGGTTCGTCCAGCCCCAGTCCCTGCCACAGCAGGCACCCCACAACTGCCCAGGCGAGTATCCCCTCTGCCTCCCCTTTCAACTCGCTTTCAAGTTTTTCATTCTTGGCGAATGTTCGGGTAAATGGTATGAGTCGCACGCGTCTCCACATCGCGTGGGTCGTGTCATTGATAACTGGCTTGTCATTGAACGCGAGCCAAAACTTCGCGGCCGGCGTGAAGGTGAAATGTTCCCCGTAAAGGAATCGCGCTGTTATCGAATCGCCTCCAGTCAGTGCTTTGACTCGGGCCTCGTTTAGTCTTGTCTCCGCGTTTGTCTCGACAGCGGTTACAAACCTCCTGCCCGCGATGGTGGCCACGTCGTTAGGTATCGATGCTCGGGCTTTCAGTTCAAACGCTGAAAAAGGAAGATTGAGAGCGTAATCCCCGAGGACGTAATAAAGGACGTTCAGGAAGGTCGATTTCCCGTTGGAGCCGACGCCCCAGCAAAGGAATAGGCATTGCTCGGAAGTATCTCCGGTGAGTGAATAGCCGACGGCGCGTTGGATGTAGTGAATCACGTCTTCGTTGTCGCAGAAGATTTCCCGCAGAAACTTTTCCCATCGCGGGCACTCCGCTTCGAGATCAAAATCTGAAGGGACGTGCATGGTTATCCGGTCCTCGGGGGCGCCTTCTCTAAGTTCTCCGCTCTTTAGATCAATCACACCATTGCCTGCCCCCAGCAGCCACGGGTCACAGTCCCATTTTTCCCCCGAATCTGCCAAGGGCTCTTGCCATTCTGCCATTCTGACGCAAGCGTCAAGGTGATGCTTAGATTCGGATTGGAAAGCCCACTTGGATTGTTCCGTTCGCTGAGGACCATCAAGGTGAACTGCGTTCAAGAGCCGATGCCGCGCGGCTTGTGTCGCCTGCCGATTTACATGACCGTCAGAATCTGGCTTCCACCAGTGCCCTTGCCAAACCAGCCACTTTTTCATGCGGTGATTGAATCGAAGCTGATCTTTGTTCAGCTCTGCAAACAGCTCGGCATTGCCAGCGTCCGTGCAATTCGCCAGCGGAGTGGTTCGGCGTTTGTCCGGGTGGGCGGCAGAACCCGACTTGTTTTTCATCGCACCTCCCGCTTTGGGTCAACTCGATGCGCTTCAAGCCACGCAAGCACATCGGTTTTCCGATAGATGATTTTTCGGCCGATTCTTAGGAATGGTGGATGATCCCGCCGCAAACAGCGATCAACGGCAAGGGATGCCACTGGCTTCCGTGTCAATTGGCTTACTTCACTCGGTGTCAAGTAATCGTGATCGTGAGACTCTTTTGGCATACGCCTCCTTTTCCAATGGTCATTATCGCAGGTTATACCAGATATAGCAATATCTATTTGCGACACGGTCGGTTACTGATAAATAGGCAGGCTTGAATTGCGTTGTGGGCAGGGGCAGGGGGAAATACTGGCCCGTGAAAATCGGCGCGCGTGTGCGGCGGGTGGGCATTCTTCATGGGGGTCCAAAGGGGGCGGAGCCCCCTTGCTCTAGAATCCTTTTCGCGGTGTCCTCAAATGCGCGCCTCACCTCGGGATTCTCGGCTTGGGTGTAAATCTGCGTGGTGGTGATGTCCTGGTGCCCCATCGCTGCCATGATGACAGGCACGACAGTGCCCCCCTTGCTCATCCATGTTCCAAGTGTCCGGCGAACATCGTGAAGCCGAAGGCCAGTGATCTTTGCACGCTTCAGCAGCTCGCTCCACGGTTTTCTAAACTCCGTTACATGGCCGCACTCCGCCTCACTACTAGGGAAAACCCACTCGCTAGAAATTCTCTTGCGCCTTGGTTCGAGAATCTTCATTGCCGGCCCCGCCAGGGGAATCACAATCTCTTTCCTGCCCTTCGCCTTGCTCGCTGGAATTGTCCAGACGGCGCCGGAAAAGTCGATCTCATCCCAGCGCATCGCCACCACATTTCCGCGCCTAGCGCCGGTCAGCAGGGCCAGCGATATGAATTCCCTGAAGTCCTGACTCGGCTCCTCGGACAACGCCTTTAGAAAGCGCGGCAACTCATCCCCTGTCAAGAATCGGGTGCGCTCCTCTTCGTCAAATTTCTCCACCCCGTTGCAGGGGTTATCCCCGCGCCATTCCTTCGCGGTAATGGCGAAGTTGAACATCTTGGAAACCAGCGCCAATGTGCGATTGGCCGCATAGATGCCGTGCTGCTCGCCAATGTCAGCATGAAGGTGCCTAGCGTCCCTGCGGGTGATGGTAGAAAGCCGCCTCGAATCCCAACCGGACAGATACCGCTTGTGGATTCCTTCATCCTCGGCCACGCTGCGCGCCCGCTTGTTCCTTCTGGCGTATTCCGCCAGGTATTGCTCCCACAGGCTCTTGAACGTCCCTTCCAACCGCTTCGCCCTTCGCTCCTCGGCAGGGTTCTTGCCCTCGGCAATCTCTCCGTTCATGCGGTCAGCAATCTTGCGGGCTTGCTCTACAGGAAGGTCAGGCCACTTGCCGATAATGACCCTCTCGGGCCTGCCTTGAATCTTGCGGTAAAGTACAAACGTCCTAGCGCCGGTAGGGTAGACGGCCACAGCGAAACCACGCGTCTTGGCATCCCGGTGGTACACTTCCTTAGATCCCACCAGAGGCATGGGCAGGTTTTCGATTCTTTTCTCCGTGAAGGTCAATCCTTCGTTCATAGACACCCCATTATCTGCTACCCACCTGCTACCGCCAAAGTTAATTCAGGTAGCAGAGAGTAATGTCATAATATGACCAAAGCCCAGTATTGTCAAGGCAAAAGTGATGTCAGATAATCAGTATTAACTTGCTGTAAGTTATTGAAAATCGAAAAACCACTGACTCTTAATCAGTAGGTTGGGGGTTCGATTCCCTCACGGCTCACCAAGTCCTTACCCGTCAATAAGTTAGATTGAGGAAATCTTCTCGCAAATTGCCATTGAATCGGTGTTTCCTGAACCGCGAAAAAGCGCCATAACTGCTTTGAATACAACGCGATTAACTAAGAAGATAGAGCAACTGACTAAAAATCAGCAGGTCGGAATTTGCTGGAGTGCATTCTTCTTAGAATGATGGAGTTGAGGCCTGCCTTGGGATCCTTCTAAGCTGAGTGTTCCAAAAGTGGGCGGTGTTCCAAAAGTCGACAACAAACGGCGCGGCCTGCACGCCGGTCAGTTTTCACGGCGTTGTCTTCGACGGAGGTTATAATGTGGGGGAACGACATCACCGTCTCCAGTAATGAGATTACCTAACAGATTGCCGCCAAGGTAAACAGAGCAGCACGCTTGAATGGCTGAAAAGCACGGTTCCGCGAGATCTGGAGACTGGCGAGAGAGCGGCCATTGCGAAGGCGTTAAGCGCGCACTTCACGACTCGCCTGCTTGGCAAAACCGCCATCGAAGGTTTCGCTGAACGGTTGGCTGATTTTGTCATCGACGGAGAAAACCCCGACGCGCTTCGCGAATTGGCCGCCAGCCAATCGCATGCAGCCGTCGGCTTCGACCGGTTCGGAGCAAGCAGTGGTTCGGAGAATCTCGCAACTCTGGTCAAACTGCTGCCACAAGACCCTTCCATCTATGTAAGACTGGCGAGCGTCTACGACGCCGCATCTCGCCAGCGGTACGCCCCTCAGTTCTCTCCGATGCCGGGTTTTGGTGGCGGGCATCGTTGGCTTTATGTCTTCCTGGCGGAACTTTTCAATGCTGCGCCGAAGAACACGAAAATCCTTCCGGCGAGTTTTGTGGAGGCGATGATCGTCGCGAAAGAAGAAGACCCCTCAATCCTCGTCCGGGGTGCGATGGTCGTCGAGGACCAACAGGGGAAGAATCAGCTCTGCCGATGGCTGCCGCCCCCGTATAACTACTTCCGTCCGCTGAGCGGCTTCCAGGAGGTTGCTGCGCGCTACCAGGGCGTCGTGCGACAGGCACCAAAGGAGGCAGAGGCTTCGGAGGAACCCGCTGAGGCCGACGCCACGACCGTCGAGGAGGAGGACGCCGGCCTCAGTGAGCCACGCGGATTGGCAGGTGGTTACACTCAGCGCATTCTTGGCGAAACAATCCGCCGGCTCGACGCGATCTCTGAGGCGGGTTGCCGGCTCGGACTCGAAGCCCACCGCGGCTGGTTCGACGAGTCGCGTAGGGGTGCGTACGATTCAGGGTTGACGAGCCTGGCCGGGGCTCTTGACAGCTTGGCCGATCCATCGATGTTCTCACCCCGCGTCATTCTTCAGGCGCGATACCTCGTTCACCTCCACATGCAGGCAATAGGGCACGCCCTTTGATTGAGGCTGCGGTGCGTGCCTCGCCTTCAGAGCCCCCTCAGACGAGTTCGGCAGTAATTTCGCAGATCCCATTTTCGTTGTGCGCGGGACGTGCGGAGGATCTGCCCGAAAATGATTTGGAACCACTCGTGAGGCCAGAGTGTCTACACCGGCAGCGAGATACCTTTTGCAACGCGTTGGCGCATCGTAGTGGGTGACGTTGCAAAAGTAGCGTGCAAGAAGCAACGCTGTGCACGTTCTTATTCTGAAGTGAGATCGCCAAACGGCAGTGGCAAGACATCTCTACGGAGACGCCATGGACAAAAGTCACCTGTTCACTCACCCAGCGAGATTTGGTCTTTGTATTCTTGCTTGTTATCTTGGGGTCGTCCTGTTAACTGGCCTGAAGCCCTTCCAGGCGGCCGGTTCCCCACCGACCGCGATGGCCACATATTCGCACGGGCTTCTGCGCCTGAGCATCCCCTATCATGCCTCCCACACGGGGTTCGGACACTGGACCGTGGAAGTCCTGGATCCCGACGACAAGGTCTTGGGCCAAGCAGTTCGGCCCACGAAAGTGGCTGAAGGGCCAAATTGGTGGCGGGGGGAGATCCAGCTCGAGAAGCCGATGCCTTCAGAAGACCTGGTATGGCATCGCGTGCATTATCGGTTTCAATATGACGACCCAAAGAATGCCGGGTGGGAGGGCACGAATTCGATCTCGCAGATTCTTCGCACACCGGTCATCCACCTTCTGGGACAGCATTCCTACCTCGCAGGGAGCGAGGCGGCGGTACGCGTGATCGTCACCGACTCGAAGAACGAAGTCGTTAGCGGGCGCGGCACGGTGCGTATCGAATTGGTCGGCGAGGGCGGGAAGACCTCCCAGCTCTATGCGGGCGTAACGAATCGCCGGGGCACCATCGAGGCGCATTTCCGGTTCCCCGCCGGCTTGGTGGGAAATTGCCAGTTACGCTACGCGGCCGACACTCCCATCGGATCTACGGAGTTTACCGAGACCATACGCGTCGAAGACAAGGTCTCGATTCTTCTCACGACGGAAAAGCCAATCTACCAACCAGGCCAGACGATTCACGTCCGTGCGCTGACGCTCGACCGCGCCAACCACGACGCAGCCGCGCACCGCAAGTTGAGTTTCGAGGTCGAGGATTCACGCGGCAACAAGGTCTTCAAGAAGGCAACGGAGACCGACGCTTTCGGGGTTGCCTCCGCCGAGTTTGGGCTTGCGGATGAAGTTAATCTAGGCGCCTATCACCTCCGCGCTCTGATGGGCAACGCGGATGCGCCCACCAACACGGCCGAGCTCGCGGTCAATGTCGAACGCTACGCCCTTCCCAAGTTCAAGGTGGCAATCGAGTTCAACGCCGAGGGCAAAAAGCGGAAGCACGGTTACCGACCCGGTGATCATGTCGTCGGGACAGTGCGGGCCAACTACTTCTTCGGAAAGCCGGTGGACGGCGGCGAAGTCACCATCAAAGCCTCGACGATGGATGTCACGGTGGTCGAGGTAGCGTCCACGCGGGGCAAGACCGATTCTCAGGGTTCATATCATTTTGACCTTGTGCTCCCCACGTACTTTGCCGGACGCCCCCTCAGCCACGCAGCGGCGCGCGTGCTGATTGAGGCTGCGGTAAAGGACTCCGCGAGCCACACCGAAACCCGCGGTGAACCCATCACGGTCAGTGACTCGCCGCTTTTGATCACGGCGATCCCGGAGGGTGGCACGCTGGCCCCAAAGCTTGAGAACCAGGTGTTCATCCTGACTGCTTATCCCGACGGCACGCCGGCGAAAACCCGCCTGACTGTCTACGGCGATGTGGAGGCACGTCAGCAAGTGACCACCGACGATGCGGGTATTGCCGTTGCTCATCTCCATCCGCCAGCCGGCGCCGAAGGCCTTAAGATTGAGGCTACCGACGAAGATGGAAACACCGTGTCAAGCCAACTCAGTCTCGCCTCGCGGCCCGGCGAGGACCAGATCCTGCTGCGCGCCGACCGCGCCGTCTACCGTGCCGGCGAGCGCATCGAGCTGAGTGTTTTCTCCACCAAGTTACGCGGGGCTGCGTACGTGGATGTTGTAAGGGAGGGCCAGACGATCTTGACGCGCGACTTGGACCTCGAAAACGGCCAGGCGCGACTTTCTCTGACCGCGAGCCCGGAAATGGCGGGCACTCTCGACCTCGACGCCTACCTCTTCGGCAGGGATGCGCAGGCGGTCGGCGACCATCGCCTGGTCTTCGTCCAGCCTGCGGACGAGTTGAAGATTGAGACCGTTGCGGATGCGCCCGCCTACAAACCGGGCGCCGAGGCGCGAATCCGTTTTCGCGTCAGCGACTCCCACGGCAGGGGGGTTCAAGCCGCGCTCGGACTGCAAGTGGTCGACGAAGCCGTGTTCGCGCTGGCCGAGAAACAGCCGGGCTTTGCCAAGGTCTTTTTCTACCTTGAACAGGAAGTCATGAAACCGCGCTACGAGATTCACTCGCTCGGCTTGCCCGAAATCGTCGAGCCCGCGGAGAGTTCCCGAAGCGAGCAGCGAGACCGCGCGGCACGAGCCTTGTTTTCGGCCACCGAGGTTGTGAACCCCAACCGCCTTGAAACGCAATTCGGCGGGGACATTCCGATTACAAAACAGCCGGAGTACCTGCGTCGATACCGGGAGCAGTTTGGCAAGCAAGTCACACGGCTGGCGCAAAGATTGACTCAGTCTTACGACGTGAAAACCTACCGGGGTAACCTATTCCCGGTTTTCGACGAATTGAAGAGGGCCGGTGGCAGGGACACGCGCGATGCCTGGGGCGCTGAGTTGCGCTTGGAAGCGACTTCGTGGTACCGGGCCCAGAATAAATCGTACTATCTTGTGCGCAGTGCTGGACCAGACGGGCAATTCGATACCTTCGACGACATGACGGTGGTCCTCCAAGTGCCCACCCGCAGCTTTCAAGGGCTTTCCGAATTGAGTAACGTCACGCTTAAGATCGAACACGATCGTGGGCCGTTCAACGGGCGGGCGGACATTGTTGGCACCGTGACCGACGTCTCAGGCGCCGTGGTTCCCGGAGCATCCATCGAACTGTTTGACGTTTCCTCGAACAAGGTCCAAGTCGCGACAATTCGAACTGCTAAGACCAACGGCTCAGGAGAATTCAGCTTCTCGAGCCTGCCGGCAGGCGCCTACAGAGTTCAAATGTCCATGCCAGGATTCAAGCCGTTGGCGCGGGGGATTGTTGTTCAGGCACGCGATCGTGCCGTGGTTTCGGCCACCTTGGATATTGGCGCGGTCACCCAGGCCGTCGAAGTCGATCAGACTGTCGAGGTCATGGCGGCGCCCATGGCCGCAATGCCTAGGATGATGCGCGCTGGCGGCATGCTGGAGGCTCGCATGCAGAACGCGGTGGTTGACGGCGCGCCCATGGGTGTAGTCGGCGGCGTTCCGGGGGGTGTCCCCGGCGGACAGATGGGCGGCGTTATCGGCGGGGTACTCAGGTCTGCAAAGTCCGCCCCGAGAGTTGGGGTCGGCAGCGGGGTTGGGGGTGCAACGGGCGCCGCGCCTGCGGCGCGCGTGCGGTCCTATTTCCCCGAGGCGCTTTATATCAACCCTGAGGTCATTACCGACAAGGACGGTCGCGCCAGCATTGTTATTCCCATCGCCGATTCCATCACCACCTGGCGCATGGCGATGATCGCTTCCTCGCCGCACGGAGCGCTTGGTACATCGTCATCAAGCCTGAAGGTCTTTCAGGACTTCTTCGTTGATCTCGATTTGCCCGTCACACTCACGCAAGGCGACCGCGTCTCGATTCCAGTAGCTATCTACAACTACTCAGGTGCGCGGGGAGAGGCCTGCTTGAAGTTGCAGCCGGAGGACTGGTTCTCGCTCGTCGATGACGTGGCGGAAAAGTCGCTGGCAGTCGAATCGGGACAGGTAGGCGGCTCGCAATTCACGCTCCAAGCCAAGCGCATCGGGAAGTTCAAGCTGACACTGGCGGCGAGCCTGGAGGGCCAAACGCGGCGCGCCGACATCGTGGTGCGAGAGATTGAAGTCATACCCAACGGCCGCGAGCAGAGCGTCGTCTTCAACGGCCGCCTGGAAAGCAGCGTGCACCACGAAATAAGATTCCCGGCAAACGCCATTCCCGAGGCCAGCAAGATCTTCGTCCGCCTCTATCCCGGCCCGCTGAGCCAGGTGATCGAAGGTATGGACAGCCTTTTGCGCATGCCTTTCGGCTGTTTCGAGCAGACTTCCTCCAGCACCTATCCCAACGTCTTGGCGCTCGATTACATGAAGCGCACGAAGAAGCTGACGCCCGAGGTACACGCCAAAGCCGAGGGTTACATCGCCAACGGCTACCAACGCCTGCTGACGTTCGAGGTGCCCGGCGGCGGGTTTTCCTGGTTCGGCAACGCCCCGGCGAACAAGATCCTCACCGCCTACGGCCTGATGGAGTTCTACGACATGTCGAAGGTTTATGACGTGGACCCGAAACTGATCGAGCGCACGCAGGCGTGGCTGGCCGGCCAACAGCAGGCGGATGGGAACTGGAAGCCCGATACACAGTTCATCAACGAGGGCGCTACGAACCGCTATAACTCCGACGTGCTGCGGATCACGGCCTACCTCGCCTGGTCACTGGAGAACACCGGATATCATGGAACTGCAGTCGAGCGCGCCAAGCAATTTGTCGAGAAGCGCCTGAACGCAAAGATGGACGCTTACACGCTTGCCGTGTTGGCCAATTTTGCCACGGACTACGGAACCGGCAACTCTAAGGAGGACCCCGAGTTCACTCGTCAGGCAATGCAGCTTCTGCTCGACGCGCGCGCTGAAAAAGGCGATCAGGCCTGGTGGACCGCGGAGGAAACCGGCGTTTACGGCCAAGGCGCCAGCGCGAGCATTGAGACGACAGGCCTTGCAGCTCAAGCGCTGCTTAAGTGGGGCCAGGCGTCCGGCACGGCGCGCAAGGCCCTGGCTTACATCGCTTCCAGGAAAGATGCCGCCGGAACCTGGAGCACCACACAGGCCACGATCATGGCGCTGCGAGCATTACTTCTCGCCACGGAAAAAGGCTCGGCCGACGTCGAAGGCACGCTCGCGATTCTGCTGAACGGCCGGAGGGTTGAAAAACTTACGCTGACGCCGGAGAACAACGATCTGCTTCATCAGTTCGTGTTCAAGGGCGTCACCGTTGCCGGGCCTGGAGGTGCGGCACGCGCGGCGAACTCCAATCGGATCAGCGCCTCAAGCGAAACGGATGCAACCAAGGAGGCCAACACGGTGGAGATTCGGTTCGAAGGCAAAGGCGGGCTGGCCTATCAGGTTGTGGGGAGCTATTTTCTGCCCTGGGACGAGAAGCCGGAGCGCGAGCCGCTCTCGATCGACGTCACCTACGACCGCACGCATCTTGCTCAAGATGACACAGCCACGGCGACTGCCACGGTCAAGAACAACATGGACAAAGCCGCCAGGATGGTGATGGTGGACCTCGGAATTCCGCCGGGGTTCGATTTGCTCAGCGAAGACTTGCAGGATTATCAGGCCAAGAGCGCCGATCTTGCGAGCGGCCGCCTATCGAAGTTCAGCCTCACCGCGACGCAAGCGATTCTTTACTTTGATTCCGTCGCGCCGGGCGCCGCCGTCAGGCTGAAGTTCCGCCTGCACGCCAAGTACCCGATTCGCGCCCGCACCTTCAAGTCGCGCGTCTACGAGTACTATGATCCCGAGGTAGGCTCCATTGCGCCGCCGGTTCAACTCGAGGTGACCCAGCGCTAGCCCTGACCTGGGACAAGAGGTCACAAGTTGATCAATTGGGCTGCCGCCCGGTCAGTTGACGGCCTTGCCGGGACTTGGAAAGCGGGGGGAATGGCTGTATAGTCGTCGGCACGATGACTGCGAAAACCCTGGCATTGACGATTTTGTTGCTTGCGCCTTTGAGCCTTTTCGGGGCGGAGAATGCGCCGCTTCGCTGGATTACCCTTCCCGGTCCGCCGGTCCAGGTGAACGGGCTCCCCTGGTATAGCGAAAACGGGGGTGACCTCTTTCGCCTGCCCGCCCAATTGAAGGACACCTTTCGTCCGCCCGTATGGGACTTGGCCAAAGACCCCAGCGGTGGCCGCATTCGTTTCCGCACCAACTCTTCTGTTGTGGCGATCCGGCTGGAATATCCGAAGCCGCCCGACATGGCCAACATGCATGCCTTCGGCGAGACAGGAGTGGACCTGTATGCGGACGGCGTATACCGCGGGACGGCGATCGCCACCCGTGACGCCCAGCCGGGCAAGACCCTCGAGCATACCTACTTCCAGGATCAGCCGCGCCTGGACCGCGAGATCACTCTCTACTTGCCGTTATACATGCCCGTGAAGGTTCTGGGAATCGGACTGGACCCGGACGCCCAGGTGCGCCCGGCCAAACCGTTTGCGGCCGCTACGCCACTGGTTTTCTACGGCACTTCGATCACCCAGGGTGGATGCGCCAGCCGGCCCGGCATGAGCTATCAGGCCATTCTCGGGCGTATGCTCAATTTGGATTTTGTCAATCTGGGGTTCTCGGGGAATGGACGGGGCGAACCCGAGTTGGCTCACGCCGTGGCCAATATCAATGCCCTGTGTTACGTGCTGGACTTTGCGCAGAACAATCCTACTGTGGAATCTCTTGCTCAGGTGTACGCGCCCTTCCTGGACGTCCTCCGCACCGCTCACCCGGAAACTCCGGTGCTGGTCATCACTCCGATCTATGCCGCGCACGAATCCTGGTCGCGGGACGCGCGGCTGGAGGGAATGCGGGAATTGATCCGTCGCGAGGCCGCCCGGCGGATCGCGGCCGGCGACCGCCACATCGAAATCGTCGAGGGCACGGACCTGCTGGGACCGTCGCGGGGCGACGGCTTGGTGGACGGCACCCATCCCAACGACCTCGGGTTCCAGTGGATGGCCGAGGGGCTGGCAGGCCGCCTGGCCAAGATGCTCGGCCTCCCGGATGAGCGTTGATCCGTCTGGCAGTTTCAGGGCCGCAAAGCCCGCGCATCGGTGCGCCGGTCGCATTGGCGTAATTGCAAATCCTAATCTCCGTGGTTTCTGCATTCATCTGAATCCGGTGAGCGCAGGCTGGCTCGCCGCCCGCAAGACCGGCCGTGGTCGAGCGTCCATGACCTTCGATACAAAGAACGCGGAGGCTTTCAGTGACCTCCGTGTCTAACTCGAATCCTTCTTCCGTTTCTTTTCGGCCGCAGCGCCGCCGGGAATGCCAGCGTTGGCCATCATGATGTCGATTCTCCCAAAATGGCGGCAGGTTTCTTCCACCAGTGCGTCCACCTCGCTCTTCGAGGAGACGTCGGTGTGGCGGAATGCGGCGTGGGGTGGCAGCGGACCCTGCGGATCGAGAATATCCGCCGCCATCACTTGAGCGCCGGCGCTGGTGAGTCCTCGCGCCATGGCGCCGCCCAGACCTCGGGCCGCGCCCGTAACCACCGCTACCTTGCCCGAGAGGTCGAACAGTTTCGAAAGTTCATTGGTCATAGCTGCCCTAATTCCTCCTTAAGAGTTTTCTCACTCGACGACGTAGCGATTTCCAAGATATTTCCTGGCACTAAGATCGCTACCCTCGTAATCTCAATACCGGTGCGAGAAATCAATAAGCAGCAGCGCGCGACCGCAGGACTGGGTGTGTTTTCACTGGCGATCAGATTCCAGCACTGGTCTCGCCACTCCCGTTGCTTCCGGACGAGATGCTCAATCGATTTGTGTTCGCGTGTCGGCATGAACAACCCTCTCGATGCAAATCAACAGCCCTCCTCATGTGACGAAACAGCCCTCTCCCTTGGGGAGAGGGCTGATCATCTACACTGCGCGGGCCGCTCCGCCGCGTTGCGAATGCCATTGATACACCTTTTTACCTGCAACTCGCAGAGTCACAGGCCGCCTGGCTTCGGGCAGGAAGAATGCGAATGGTGCCCAGCTTATAACGTTTTTCTGAATCCTGGCCTTGAATGGCAAGATTGATCTGAGGTTTACCCGCGTAATCCACTAAGGCAACTCGCACCTCGTATGCTCCCGGGGGCAGGTCCTTCTTGAGGTGGAAAATGCTGGTGACCGGATAAGTCTCTCCGCGCACCCAGTGGGTCTCATCGAAAGAGCGATCCACCTCGCTGAATTTCTCCTTGCCTTGGGAATCCGTCAAGTAAACCTTCAACGGATGGCGTTCATAGAGGCGTCCCACGTTGCGATTCACCCATATCTGTCGCATCAAGAAGAGGTCGCCTGCCGCTAATTCGAGAGGCCAGCTCACCTCGGTGGGTACAAGGCGAAAACCCAATCCGCCGCGCTCGAGGCCGCGCTCGAGCGAGGCGCGATCTTCTTTCATCGAACGCTTGTAACTTTCCGCGTCGGTGTAGAAGTGTCCCCAGTTGGAATGCCACTCGAGCATGACGTCGATGTTCTCGTCGAAGGTCCCATGCGTGCCTTGGTCCTTGACCGCCGTGTACGCCCAGTTCCCTTCCGCCCACATCGGGTTGGTCGTCCAATACTTCTTCATGACCAGCGTGTCCCAATAGTCGAATCCATCAATGAACGCGTGCCGGGCCAGAGCGTCCTCGTGCGGGATCGCAGCGTCGAGTGCCTGCCGGTACAGGAAGTCTTTCAGACTGGTGACTTCCGAGTTGTCATGATCGATGCAGTAGGAAATGGAGAGCTTCTTAACTTTGAAGATATCCTGATACATATTAACGAGCTGGGTGAGAATCTTGTTCTTCACGTCCTTATTCGGCCAGGGATAGTTGGACCACAGCGTGTGCCACTCGCCCCACTGGCCGTAGCCGAAGAGGCCCCAGAGTACGACAGGGCTTTGCGGCGTGTCGTAGCGATCGGCCAGCGCCACGAGGAACCTGCGCGCTTTGGGCAAGTAGATGGTTTGATAGGAGGGATCGGCGTAGTCGGGTTCGCGCTTGTGAGTCTTTCCTTCACCCGTATAGGCATGATAGCGGACGCCGTCCTTCCACAGCCATTTCGGACAAACTTCGTTGCCGGGAGCTCCCGCCCAGCCGGGGTCGTCCGTGATCCAAATGCGCAATTCAATCTGTTTGCCGCGCTCCGCCCAGTAATGGATGATCGTCTCGAGGTCCTTCCAGTAGTACTGCCCCTCCTGCGGCTCGAGATCGGACCACATCCAGTCAATCAGCACCCAACTGTAGAGCGGCGCGTCATCGCCAAAGCCCGCGGTGTTGTACTTGAGCGTAAACGACCGGCCATCGAAGTAGCGCGGTCCCGCCCAGATCCCCCAGCCCATGTAGGGGTTGTTCACGGGTCCGTCAATCTCGGTGGGGACGGCGGTGTACATCACCTGGCGGGAATCCGCCGCGCGGGCAGTCAGGGTTCCGGCCAAACAGATAAGTACGTAAGCAATCCCCAGTAAGCGATTGTTAAGGACGCTAGCTCGCATTTCATCGCCTTCAGTGTTATGCCGCGATGATTCCATGTTATCTCTGTCCTCCGTGATAAAGAACTGGAGGGCGTTGTAGTTCGACGTCCCGTAGGTGTGCACGGCCCCGAAGGTGCCGAGATTCGGAAACGGCCGGCGGCTCTGTGGCGTGCTATTCGGGTTCGCCGAAGGATATGGTTGGTTATCATCCGCACCCGTCGTGAGGTGGTATCCACTGGTCCCCGCGTACGTCACTTGCAGCGTGATTTCGCGTGCGATTTCCTGTTGTACCGCGAGATTCCAATTCAGGATGCTGGGCCACCGCCAATGGTCCGGCGCTAAATCGTACAGGAACAGCAAAGAGTCCTGCGCATAGTTTTGAAACACATCCGCGCGTGGCGCATACGTCTCGACGTTCTTTGTCGTGATGTATGCGCCCTTCGTGCCGCTGAGGCCCCCCCTTCTAACGGCACTCTGTCCGTCGCCAGCAGTGAAGCGTCCCTCAGGAAATAAAACCTCCAACTCGACCACGGCCAATCGCCGGGCTTTTTCACCCATGTACGCAAGGGAAGTGGATCGAGCGCCCATCGTCTCGCCGATTCAAGTCCATTAAGCTTGTTCAAGAAGAGTCAGCCAAAAATGCCGTTGAACCATATGCAGGCGTGATTACACATAGTGTCACCAGAAGAAAACCATCCTTCATTGGGTGCTCCCCCGCCGTCCGAATCATCCCTTCGCCAAATTGTCGAATTCTTTCCTTATACTATAGTCTGGCTCTGAGATTCTGAGTGGAAAATGGAGTGGATGAATGGGCAATCTCGGGAATGAGATTAAGCACTCGCTGCACATGTTCTTCAAGAACCCCGGCTTTACCATCGCCGCCCTTGCCGCTTTGGCGCTGGGTATCGGAGCCAACACCGCCATCTTCACGGTAGTCAACACGGTTCTGCTCAAGCCCCTCACCTACCCCGATGCCGATCGCATGGTCGAGTTCTTTCACCATCCGGCCAGTGGCGGCAGCCTTCTTGCTTCCAACCTTGCCTCGATTCCGTTGTTTCGTCTCTACCAGCGGCAGACCGCCGTATTCCAGGACGTGGCCGCCTACGACTTCACCAGCCCCGGCTTCAACCTCACTGGTGACCGGCCCGAACAACTGCACGGCATTCACGTTACCGAGGGCTACTTCCGTCTCTTCGGCGCCCAGGCCATGCTGGGCCGGACTTTTACGCCACTCGAGGACTCGCCGCACGGCGGCAAGGTGGTGGTGCTGAGCTATGGATTCTGGCAGCGCCGCTTCGGCGGCGATCCGGCCATCGTGGGAAAATGGCTCTCGCTGGGCAATGAGCCTTATACGATCGTGGGCGTGATCGGAAAGGAGTTCTTCTCCGACCCCGATGCGGACATCTGGCTGCCCTTTCAGTTTGAACCCGAAAGCACGAACGGAAACCAGTACTTTCAGGTCGCCGCACGCCTCAAGCCCGGCATCACGCTCCAGGCCGCCAACGCGCAAATGAGGCTCGCCACGGAAGAGTACTACCGGATCTTCCCCAGAAGCAGCCCCAGCGAAGGGGAGATATTTGCCGTTGAGCCGCTGCGCGACTTGATCATCGGTGATGCGCGCAGGTCGCTGCTGGTCATGCTGGGAGCAGTGGGCTTGGTGCTGTTGATCGCATGCGGCAACGTCGCCAACCTGCTGCTCGTGCGCGCCTCCGGACGCAAAGGGGAGTTGGCCATCCGCTCCGTGCTGGGCGCAAGTCGCGGGCGCATCATCCGCCAGTTGCTGGCGGAAAGTGTGCTGTTGGCGGTTGCGGGCGCCGCGCTTGGCCTGATTCTGGGATTTGCCGGCGTGCGCGCACTGCTCGCGGTCAGCCCTGCGGGTCTACCCCGTCTCGGTGAAAACGGCTCCGCCGTGGCGATAGATTGGCATGTCCTCGCCTTCACCCTCGCCGTTGCGCTGCTCACGGGTGTTCTGTTCGGGCTCTTCCCCGCCTTCGCCGCCTCACGCACCGACCTGAACACTTCCTTGAAGGAGGGCAGCAATCGGTCCGGCACAGGGTTCCGTGCGGGCAAGACCCGCTCGTTGCTGGTCACGAGCGAGGTCTCGCTGGCCCTGGTGCTGCTGATCGGCGCTGCTCTGCTGATCCGCACCTTTATTTCCCTGCGCGCGGTGTCTCCGGGCTTCGACTCCCACAACGTCCTCACGGCCGAGATGTCCATGACCGGCTCGCGCCTGCACACGACGGCGGGCATAGCTCAGCTTTCGCGGAACGCTCGCAATCGGCTCAATGCCATCCCCGGGGTGCAAGTGTCGGCGTCAACGGTCTGGCTGCCCAATCAGGTCGACGACGCTTTGGCCTTCCAAATCGCCGGGCGGCACGAGAAGGGCTGGACGGTCGGCCGGTGGATGAGTTTTTCGCCCGGCTATCTGAGTGTCTTCAAGATTCCCGTCCTGCGCGGGCGCGATTTTCGGGAAACCGATACGCTCGCGGCTCCCGGCGTGGTGCTCATCAATCAGGCTTTTGCCAACAAATTCTGGCCCAACCAGGATCCCGTGGGCCGGCAAATCCAGATCAACACAGGTATGGGAGTGCAGGCCGACGAGCCGCCGCGGACCATCATTGGGTTGGTGGGCGACACCCACAACAACGGCCTCGGCCACCCTCCCGATCCCATGATGATGGTTCCTACGGCACAGGTTGTGGACTGGTATGCCGCGGCCTACTCCGACACCTCGGCGATGATCTGGGTAGCGCGCACCCGCGGCGACCCCCATCCGGCCTTTGCTGCCTTCAGCGAGCAGTTGCGCCTCTCGAGTGGAGGCCTTCCGGTGGCTCATCTCCGCACCATGGAGGAGGTGATGGGGCGTTCCACGGCCCGCCAGAGCTTCAACATGCTGCTGCTTACCATCTTCGGCGCCGTGGCGCTGGTTCTCGCCGCCATCGGCATCTATGGCCTGATCGCCTACTCCGTCGAGCAGCGCACCCAGGAGATGGGCATCCGCATGGCGCTGGGCGCAGACCCGTCCGCCATCCGGAAGCTTGTGGTCTGGGAGGGCGTGAGGATGTCTCTCGCGGGCGTGGCGGTGGGTATCGCCGCAGCCTTCGGCCTCACGAGGCTCATCGCCACGATCCTCTTTGGCGTCAAGCCCTGGGATCCGGCGGTGTTTATCTCTGCGCCGCTTATCCTCTCCGCTGTGGCGCTGCTCGCTGTCTGGTTGCCTGCCACGCGCGCCTCCAAACTCGACCCCATGGCCGCGTTGCGCGCAGAGTGATGGGTAAGTGTTGATGGGGTAGCCCGAATGAAGTTTTTGACGAGGCTGGGAAGGGGGTAAGTTTCATGGATGGACGGAACCGAAGTGACGTGGCCCCTGGAGCAGACGTTTCAATTGTCCTCAAAGAGGACCAGCGCACAGGGAAACTGAGCCGAGGCATCGTCCAGGACCTTCTCACGAAGTCCCCGTTTCACCCGCACGGGATCAAGGTAAGGCTGCAGGGCGGTAAAGTCGGCAGGGTTCAAGTCATCCATAGCGCCGGGCATTCTAGTCGTGCTTAGTCGCGACGGCAGCCGGCGAAGAGCAGACAGGCTGACCCCCTGGCCCCGTGAGTTCCACCAAAGCCCTCTTTTTTCGAACTCCGGAATCAGAACCCTGGACCGTTTTTCAATTAGTCGGGCAGTTTCACGGTGACGGTCTTGACCTCTGTGTATTGCTGGAGGCCATACTCGCCCAGTTCTCGTCCCATGCCCGACTGCTTGAAGCCCCCGAAGGGCGCCGCGGCGTCGAAGACGTCGTAGCAATTCACCCAAACCGTTCCGGCCCGCACGCTGTTGGCGATGGCATGAGCCTTGCTAATATCGCGAGTCCAGACGGCGGCGGCCAAACCGTATTCCGTGCGGTTTGAGCGTTCCACAACTTCCTCGACGTCTTTGAACTTCATAATACTCATGACGGGTCCGAAGATCTCTTCCTTAGCGATCTTCATGTCGTCCTTGACATCAGCAAAAACTGTGGGCTCGATAAAGAAGCCGCGATTGCCCACGCGGTTGCCGCCCGCCACGAGCGACGCGCCCTCGGTCTTTCCCGACAGGATATAGCTCATCACCTTCTCGAACTGGACGTCGTCCACTTGGGGACCCTGTTCGGAAGTGGGATCGAAGGGGTCGCCCACCTTGCGCTTCTTGGCGCGCGCCACGCTCTTTTCCACGAACTCGTCATAAGCTTTGGCTTCTACAAAAAGTCGCGAGCCTGCGCAGCAGCACTGGCCTTGATTGAAGAAGAGGGCGAAGTGGGCGCCTTCAATGGCCTGATCCATATCCGCGTCCGCAAAGACGATGTTAGGGCTCTTGCCTCCCAGTTCAAGCGTCACTCGTTTCAGATTGCTCCTGGCTGCTGCTTCCATAATGAGGTGTCCGACTTCTGTGGACCCGGTAAAAGCCACCTTGTCGACTCCGTTGTGCCAGGCGATCGCGGCGCCCGCGGTCGGACCGTATCCCGGCAGAAGGTTGACCACGCCCGCTGGGAAGCCTGCTTCGATAATCAGTTCGCCCACGCGCAGAGCAGTGAGTGGAGTCTGCTCGGCAGGTTTCAGCAGGACCGTGTTACCCGCTGCGAGCGCCGGCCCCAATTTCCACGCCTGCATGAGGAGTGGAAAATTCCAGGGAATGATTTGGCCCACCACCCCCACGGGCTCATGCCGGGTGTAACAGAAGTAGTTGCCCGCGACGGGAATGGTTTTGCCTTGAATCTTGTCCGCCCAACCCGCGTAATAGCGATAGCAGCCGATGGTCAGTGGCAGGTCGGCCGTTCTGGCGACCCGATAGGGCTTGCCGTTGTCGAGCGCCTCCAGGCGGGCCAACTCGTCAGCGTTTTTCTCGATCAAATCGGCGAGCTTGTAAAGTAGTTTTCCTCGTTCGGCGGCCGCCATTTTGCGCCAGGGGCCTTTTTCAAAAGCCTCCCGCGCAGCGCGCACAGCCTTGTCCACATCCGCCGCATCGGCTTCCGCTACGCGGCAGATCTCCTCGCCGGTAGCCGGGTTGACGGTGGGAAATGTCTTGCCCGATGCGCTTTCCACCCATCGATTGTTAATAAGAAGTTTCGTTGCACTGACGGAGACGTGTGTTTCCAGGCGAGCGGTACTTGTTGCCATAGGTTCCTCCTCGAGTCTTGAATTGAAAAAGCCCGAAACTATAAGAAATTCGATTGTGACCTTATGCCCCAACCGAATTATACGTCCGACTCCGTACGTATACAATGCAACGGGTCAGAGCACCCTACCCTTTGCGGCGGTCATGGGTGATTTTAACCGGAATTTCTATTACTCTCCTCTCCTGTTCTGCAGGCAGAACTGCACTCGCGCCGATTGTGATAAGATACCGCGCCGTGATTGTCTTTCTCAGTCGACGGCCTGGGAGGGCGGTTTGTCACCGCCAAGCCTGCAATTGACGTCTTGATAATTCCTCAAGGCCAAACCAAATGTTTCTAGGTGGTGTTGCCAGGATGCCGGATATGCAAATACCTCACGAATGGGCACGGTCTCGACTTTGGCTTGCGGCCAAGGCTTTTATCTTCTTCATCCTATGCTGTCGAACCGTTGCCGCGCAGCAATCGCCGCCGAGTGTGCGGATCGACCTCGAGCAGGCGATTCAGATGGCGGTGGCGCACAACCATTCCTTGAAGGCCGCTCGAACCCAGATCCAGCAAAGCGAGGCAGAGGAAA
>Ga0326728_10005119_pt1 | contig 37583 bp, 29 predicted proteins | sample MB3enrmetagenome_FD_207602 | JGI IMG/M metagenome (GOLD analysis project Ga0326728, IMG submission 207602) | Lab enriched peat soil microbial communities from McLean, Ithaca, NY, United States - MB31MN | ecosystem: Environmental > Terrestrial > Soil > Wetlands > Peat | place: USA: New York...
GTCAGAACGCTTCCGGGATCTGGCATCGCGCTCAGCTGTCCGGCGTCTTGTAGGGCACGCGCCCCCGCGCTAACCTCTCGGCGAGCTACCACTTCGGCGAGTTGAACGCCACCGCCCGTCACCAGAAAGCTTCCGAGCCTCTCCAGGAAGGCACGTCCGAAACCCCAAAGCGGAGCATTTGCCAGTGCGGTTTGATGGGTCTTCGAATTCTCCATCATCTGCGTCACGGCGTCGAGCACCCCAAATCGGCTAGAGGGAATCTTCTTGCCGGCTTGAAACAGGGAGACCACCTCGGCCAGAATCATGGGCGTTCGGGTCAAGTCGTCTAAGACACGGTCGGCGCGGAGTTGCTCGTTGAGGGGTTCGGCGGTGTCGCCAACACGAGCGCGAACGTAGTCACCTCGCTCCTGCCTCGTCAGCGGTTGAATCTTGAAGCGAGAACTTCCCGGAAGAGGAGGAGCGATCGGATGCGCACGGGTGGCGACGGCAATCCCGGCGCCTGCGAATGAGCGTTCGAGGTCGCGAATCATGCCAGCCGCAGTTGCTGATTCCGGAACCGCAAGCTCGTTCCATCCGTTGAGAAGGAAAACGATGTGCCCGGCTTGGTGGAGACGCGCGAGGTCGCTGGCCGTCAGACCGCGCGCCTGGAACTCTGGCGTTCCTGCGATGAACTCGAAGATTCCAACATTCCGCCGCACCCAGGCCGGAAGGTCGATCAGGAAGGCGAGTTTGCCCTGGGCGTGGTGTTCGCGGGCCAGCTGAATGAGGGTGGTGGTCTTTCCCCGACCGGCAGGTGCCTCGAACACGACTCGATGGCTTCGCGAGAGCAGGTCGTGCAATCCAGCCCTTTGTTGCATCTCCTGGGTCTCTGCGCCTTTCTCGTCCAGACGAAGCAACCGCAGATCAATGACGGGATTGTCGCCCAACCTTCGCGACCAGTTCGCGATGATCTCTGCATTGGCGGCAAGGGCGCTCTGGATGAGGGCTTCGACCGTTGGTTCCGGGGGAGGAACCGCGATCCCTAGATGTTCGGCGCACAAACCGACGTTATCTGGCACCTGGAGGGTCGCGATGATCTCTTCTCGCGACATTACGATCAGGTCCCAGCCGTATTCCTTCTTTATCTCTGCTTGCCACTTCTCAACCGTGTAGTTGGACACTTTGCCGGGCGTGACGAAGACTAATATCTGCAGGTCGATGAAATGCGGCTTCGCGCGCTTGGCGTCCGTTTGGATTTTCTCCAGCTCCGGGGTGGTCGACGAGGACAGGCCCATGCCTACATGCAACGGGGAAAGTATTGCCGGCGCGTGAGCGTCCAGCCCAAGATCCCACTTCCTCTCGCAAGCGATCAGCTCAGGCCACCTCAGCTTTGCCAAGACAACCGCGAGTCCCTGAAATCGCATGCCCCCTTCGTCAGAGGCAATTGTGTCGAGCGCATGTTCGATCACGACACGGGAAACAGTCATAGGACTCTCCGGGCTCCATTTCACTAAGATACACCGGAGCGGCAGGCCCTATCCCAAGGCATACGAGGAGCAGCTTGCCAGGCAAGGCCTTCGGACCACCGCGCTAGTCCTCGGCTCGACTGCCAATCGCTCGCGATTTAGCCTACGCGATACTCTCCGTTGTCGGTGACACGCTAAACAACTCATGTAATGAGGGTTATTAAGCGGCACCCGTGTTAGTACCCGAAAACGCCGTAGTGCCAAGCCCTCCTGTCGTCCTGAATGCATCTGACAGATTCCATGACACTTGCCGACATTCCGGGACTGATGAACAAAGTTTGCGCCAGAACTGAATACGGTATCATCCTTCGCCAAGTCTCGGACGACGGCATGTTGGAGTTTTTTAGTCATCAACTTCACCTAAAGACAATGTAAACTGTTAAGAGCCGCGATTTTCAAGTAGGCGGTTCGACGGGCACCAACTGACACCAAACCAAATGGCCTTGCCGTCTTGGCACACCGTCGAATTACAATTCCGAGATGAACGATTCGGTCCCGAAGACCCTCGCCGACTTAAAGAGATTGCCCCTCGAGCAGCAGAGTCTCATCCTGCTAGAACGCCTTTCGAGAATTCCCGCTCGAGAAGGAGACGGGCTCAACAAACAAAATCTCACCCTCGAAACTGACTCGTGGGGCTTGGCTGGTGGCTTCGGAGATGAAGAAAACAGGGCGGTTCGCCTGCATTTCCTTGGAACCCCATGGAACAGACTTGCAACCCTTGGATACATCATTGACCCGCGAGGCCAAGGCTCTTTTGTTATATCCGAAGAAGGAAGAGATGCCCTGAATCGTGCCAAGGAACAGTCAGTTGCTCCAACGCCTATCTCACAGTCTTTACCTTCTCGGCCGTGGGGACCAAATGAACTTGCAACATTCACCGATGACGAACTCCACCGCACTATGGTCGGATCTCAGCCTGGATCAAACGATTGGGAATTGACGAAGGCCGAACTCGAGCATCGGGATAGGAAACGGCAGTCTCAAGGAAATGAAAGTACGAGAGTTGACATCCCTGAGAACGCGCTCCAATTACTTCGCGCCATATCCAAACACTCTGAAAACAGTCCAAGTCCAGTTTCCGTGACGGATCTCGGACTTGATCTGGACGGGCAAGCCGTAAGGTCCGCGTGGGAATACCTGCGAGACAGAAAGCTAATCAGGACTTTCAGCATACCCCTCACGGCGCGGATTAACGCGACTGGTACAGATCTGCTAAACGGAATGTCGAGCGCCTCCAAAACCCGGGATTCTCTGATCCGGACTGTAGACCATAAAATCCAGCCGGGCGGAAGTGAACAAACGAGCGAGCAAGGCAAAATCAACAACGATGATCTGTTCGGAAAGTTAGATCAATCCGCAAGAAATGTGCTCGGCCGGGCCATTGGTATCAGTCAAGCAGCTCGCTCGGATCGACGTGTCCATATGGAGCACTTAATCAAGGGGCTCCTGGATGAGAAATCGAGTTCAGCTCGCGATCTCCTTGAAACCGCTGGCATGACGACGGAAAAAGTGGCCGAGATGATATTCAATGCGACCGGACATCGCCTGATTGAAGACTATACCGCTCAAGAACCGTCGGAGATGCCAAAGCTATCGAAACATGTGACTGCGGCTGTCAAGAGTGCGGCACAGTACGCAGAGGTTTCCGGCGCAAAACTGATAGAAGGGGTCCATCTATTCTATGGCGCCCTCTCCGTAGATGAATGTTCGGTCATCAAGGCCCTCCCACCACTCCTGATGCGAATTGGCAAAAAGCATCTCGCCGATGAAGAGCCCGCGCAGGATGTCTCAGAGAGCAAAAAGCGGGCGGAATCGGAAGCGCCGCCCCTGCCAGCTGAAGAGGCAGTTCCGGATTCGAACGTTAGGACCCAATCTCAGACCGGACCCAACGTTGGGCCGTCAACGCATGTCGCAAGAGACAAGTGGACCATTGATGATGCATTGGGCTACTATCCCTACGCCTATGCTATCTACCGTTTCTTGACGGACCGGGAAACCGCACCGCCGCTCGCCATTAGTATTCAGGCGCCCTGGGGCGGCGGAAAGACTTCGCTCATGCGGATGATCCAGGCCCAGTTAGATCCTGAAAACCCCGCCTTCCAACCTGAGAAGACGGTAGGTGCTGCTGAAAAGGAAACCAGTGCCACCATCAAACAGATCGATGATGTGATCCAGGCTGGTAGCTCGGATCCAAAACCTGAACAAATTGATGTGGGTACCATCAAAAACCGCGTCACGGTATGGTTCAATGCATGGAAATACGAGAGTACTGACCAGATCTGGGCCGGTTTGGCCGATTCGATTGTCAAACAGGTGACCGAACGCCTTTCTCCGGTGGAGCGGGAACTCTTCTTCTTTCGTCTTCACCTGAAAAGACTAGATATCGGAATAATTCGCAAGAAGATCACCGACGGCGTGCTGTCTAAACTCTATGAACTGTTTGTTCAGTGGTGGTGGCTCTACCTCGTGATTCCGGTTGCAACTTACTACATGCAGCATTGGAGCCTGGTCGCGACCTACGTACCATCGATTTTAGCGATCGGCCCGCTGGGCGGAATTCTAGATCTCGGGTTGCTTGTTTGCCACGCAATTCTGGCCAGAAAGAAGAATCTTTCGACTCCAGCAAAGATTGCGCTCGGCGATTTGGTCAAGGTGCCAAACTATGATGCGAATCTCGGCTTCATTCATCAGGTCACTGAGGACCTGAAAATCACGCTTGAACTGGTTGCCCCCTCGAGCCGGCCTCTAGTGATATTCATCGACGATCTGGATCGGTGTTCACCAGGGAAGGTCTCTGCCGTTGTCGAAGCCATCAATCTCTTTCTTGCCGGCGAGTTCGAACATTGCATGTTCGTTCTCGGGATCGACGATGAGGTGGTCGCAGCCGCCCTCAATAAGGCACATGCCGATGTGTTCGCTCAGATGCCTGCCTATGCTAGAGCGACCTCAATCGGATGGCGGTTCATGGACAAGTTCGTCCAACTGCCTTTCATAATGCCTCCACCGACACCAACCGAAATGGTCAACTATGCCCAATCATTACTTGCAACGAAAGAAAAGAAGGGTAAACTCTCTCTCGCAGCGAGACAGCAGGTTGCTACATCAGTGGAGGAAGATCAGACCGGCAAGTCAGTCGAGGCAATTGTTGAAGATGTAAATCAAACCCTTCGGCTCGATCCAGCACAGAAGTTGGAGCTAGCCAAGGACGCTGCAACCATTGCCAAAATGAATACGGATATCAAGGAGTTTACCGACGAAGAAAAAGGCATGGCCAAAGTCATTGAAGATGGAATTAAGAACTTCTCGCGCAACCCACGAGACGTGAAGCGGTTCGTTAATTCGTTCCGCTTTTACTATTTTCTTAGATCGGCTCTGCAGGCTCGCCAAGCCGAAGCGCCATCCGTTGACCAGCTCTCTCGCTGGATCCTCTTATCGCTCCGCTGGCCGGCAATCGTGCGATGGCTGCGATCCACGGAATTGGACTCAGAAAATCCGAAAGCCAATGGGTTGGCGGAGCTTGTGAAGCTTGTCGAGGAATCCAAGGACGAAGCGAACTGGGAAGAAGGGGCTGCGGCTCTTATTGGCCTGGACGAAAAGGATCGCGCGTGGATGTCGGATAAGCAACTTTTCGCCTTCTTCAAAGATGAGCATCAACTGCCGGAAACGGAACGGTTATCTTCCTCTATCGGAAAGGGCCTCTGGTAGTCGGTCAAGGCTGTTAGTACTGGAAAACGCCGATTGCGCAAAGAATGTCCGGTCTACGCAAAGAGGGAACCCTGAGCGCGATGCCTCCGGTCTTCATCCAATACTCGGGGCCATAGTCCACCCGATCAATGCTTCTGATTGAGATGCCGCTCCAGATCATCGATGGACGCAAGTACCTCGTCGATCGTCGGGATGGGGCCAAAAACCATAACAGACATGGCTTCATAATCGCGGCGAAGCGCCTCGAACATTGCTTCGTGGGGTGTGAGCGCGAATGTGCCGGGAACTGCTGATGCCAAGTTGAAATCCGCCCGGTTAAAGAACATCAGCGCATGGCGAACGCAATCCTTCGCCATTTCTGCGTCATCGGTCGCCTTCCGGCCGATCTCCGACGCAAGCAGACGATGAACATCGTAGTAGTGGCGCGATACGCGCTGCCCGCCACCCTTCAGTTCGTGGCGTCGTTCCCACCACTGGCGCAGACCATGCAAGATGACAACCTTGTCCCAAAAGGTTCGGGAGGGATCGACGGTCGTGACGTTTTTCACGACCAAGTCAAGGGCAGGAAGGTCGTCCGCGATGTACGGCTTTACTGCACGTGGTGTGTGCGGGTCGAGCGCCGACTTTGCTCCGGACTCGATCTTGATAGCTCTGCGGATGTACTCGTTCCCTGGTGCGATTGCCGTTGGATACCAGAGAAGCAGGCTCTGGCCATCCGCATCCGCGGGGTCTGCTTCCAGCCGGGCACGATCCGGAGCTATATGGGCAGCGTCCAGAGCATGGCGTAATAGCAATTGCAGGCGCTCCCGCAATGGGCCATTGATGTAGGTCTGGCAGGCTGTCTTGATGGCGTCCAGGCGGGCGGCGCGTTTCTTGCCGCTAAGTTCTTCCAACTCCTTCACGGAAGCGGCTTGGCCGATGTCCTCTCGAAAGACGGTGATGTCGATGTCTTCGGAGAAGCGCTCTATCAGCCCGTATCCTTTCGAGAGCGAGGTTCCCCCCTTGAACAAGAGACGTGGGCCGCCAGCCTCCAGATCATTGAAGAGCGCGTCAAGCGCCCAACAGACCCAGAAGTCTTTCTCGATGTTCTGTTCGGGGGCGCCAAGGCGGCTGCCGGCCCCGACAAAGAGGTCGCGGCGATCTTCTTCGCTCGCGGCCAATACCGTTTGAAAGCCTTCCATCATCTGCTGCCTGAAACCTCTCGACCCTTATGATAGTTCCGCGCCTTCGGCCGTGCGAAAACCCGGCGCGGAGCCTTGCCTTGTTCGGTCTGCTGGTGATCCAACGGGCCGGATTGCCGGAGCAGATCACGGACAGTGATGCGCATCCACTCCGGCAACGCGTGCAAGCCGTCGCGCAGATCAGCCTGAATCGTTTGCCCCTGATCGGGGTCCTTGAGGATGGAGACAAGACGCTTGCGAATGCTTCCGTCGTCCGACGGAAGCATATCACGCAGCCAATGGAGCGCCTGCACGAAGCGCATGGCAGGACGGCCGGCCCAGTAGAGTCGGCTGGGCGCGACATATTGGAAGTCGATGGTCAGGTTGCCAAGGAAAATGGGCCGCAAGCGCCCATCCGTGAGCACGGTAATCCGTGCCGGGACGGCGTCGGTCAGCCCCAGGTCGTTGGCTGCGGTCATGCCATCAACCACCACGCGGACACTGCTCTTACGTGCCAGTGCGTCGATCACGGCACGCGGATCGGGATGGGTGGGCTTTCCCGTGAGGCGGTTGGCGGTGGGAGTGTCGTAGAGCCCTCGGGCAATCCTGCGCAAGTCCTTGGAGGCTACCAGACGGTGAAGAGCGAGATCGATGGCGGCTCGCGATCCCAGGTCGGCAAAATCGTCTGGCATCCAGACGCGCGGCCTCGTGGGAGCGAGGACGCGATCCCGGATGGCTGCTTGAATGCTGGTTCTATCGGTTGGCATATAGGCCTTCTGTAAGAAGAATGTGGCAATCTTCTTACAGAATCAGTCTACACCCTTGTAAGAGAAATGTCGCATTTTTCTTACAAATCGTCGCCCCCACTCCCCGAGGCTGGCACCAAACAGAGCGTTCTTACACAACTTAAGCGAAATGCGAACAGGCGCTGGCGTAGTGGTTCTGCATGGGGGCCAGCTGTCTTGATATTGCGCATTGTCAATCCTGTCTTGCCTTTGAAATCAGGTCCTGACCAAGGAGGCGGCGGGTTTTCCGCCCGTTGGGCCGTTGCACTCGTCGCCGGACGCGCGTTGAGCGGACCAATCTGATCCAGGCTCAGAGTGGCATGAATCGGTCCGACTGAAGAAGATTCTCGCGTACCAGATTTGTACCACTGGCAATCGCACCTTGACATGGGGGTGGATTTGTACCAAAGGAAGAAAAAACACTATTTTCGTGTACCAACTTGTACCAGAGATCCGGCATTCTGGGCAATTTGGCATTTTCCATCTCATTCAAAACACACATGTTATTGGACTTGCCCTGTGGAAAACCCGTTCGACTCCCGCCGCCTCCACCACCATTTAAACGATTGATTCAAATAACATTGTAGTGGAGGTAGTCCTCAATGTACTTGCAGCGTACTTGCGATGGACTCAGTTTCTCCGTAAAGCATTGAGAAAACATAGAGTGAATTAGGCAGACAGAAGACCTACCCGAGGCACTGATCTTCGCTTAGTGCTTGTCAAACGACATGTGCTGCCGTGCGCCCCTGGAGGTCGCCCCCGAACAGAGGGCAGTGTGTTGGCCTTCCGGTGTATATTTCGCACTATGAAAGCAATCGATTGGCTGCTCGAAGAGGACAATCCTCCGGTTCGCTACCTGACCTTGAAGCACCTGCTGGGGAAGCCGGAGGCGGCCCCGGAGCTGGCGCTGGCGAAATCACGGCTGATGCAATACAAAGTCACCCAGGGAATACTCAAGCACGGAGACCGGTTTTGGGGTGACGACGACCAGGAGTACAAGGCCTACAAGAAGTACACCGGCAAGTATTGGCAGGTTATCTTCCTGGGCCAGTTCCTGGCTGACGGGCGGGACCCGCGCATCGCCGCGGGGATCGGCACCATACTGGGCCAGCATGAGTGGACGCTTCGACTGCCGATCAAAGACGGCGCGCATTGTCTGACGGCCAATGTCCTCGCCGCCCTGACGCGCCTGGGTTACGGAGAACATCCTGTCGTTCAGCGGGAGCGCGAGGCCCTGGCGCAGAGAGTCGTGCACGATGGGGGCATCGATTGCGGCATCATGGGCTATTCCTTGCTGCCGTATTGCTACATGGCTCAGCCGAAACTGCTCCTCTGCTTTTCGCAAGTGCCAGCGGCGCGCCGGACCCCGGCCATAAAGTCCGCGATCAAGTTGCTCGTTGAGCGCCTGCTCGAACGAGAGGTCTTTGTGTATGTGCCGGGGAACCAGACGGACTGGCAGAAGATCCTGGCGCGCAACCCCGGGCACAGCGGCTTGCCTCCCGGCCACACCGTGAAGCAGTGGGTGTCCGATCAGAAGGACGCGTTCCTCCTTGAACGTGGCCCTGGAGACCCGAAACCCAAGCAGGGGTGGCTGAAGTTCGGCTTCCCGCTGCACTACAACTCGGATGTCCTCGAAGCCATGTACGCCCTCGCCGAATCAGGCACGCCCATGTCCGCTGCGCTCGATAGACCGCTCAAAGTCATCGAATCGAAGATGACTCCGGAGGGCAAGTGGGTCATGGAGAATTCGCTGAATGGCAAGATGTGGGTAGACGTGGAGACACTGGGAAAGCCCAGCAAGTGGCTGACGTACTATGCACTCCGCGTGCTCAGCCACTTTGGTCGCGCACCGCTGCCTGACGCTGGCGGTCCCGTCCGCGAGACTGAGTCACTCCGCGCGAGCAAACGGGTCTCGTCGAGCGTGTATGACACGTGAGTCTCCTGGACCAGGTCTTGAGCAGTATCTCAAGAAGAGGCTACCGGATGATCTTTGAGAACCCGTGTCGTTGTGGCCAAACGCGCCTATGGGACACTTATGGGACATCAGAACCTGGAGGTTGCCCGATCTCCATCTGTCATGCGCAATATGTAAATTGTTTAGAATGAATTAGATGGCGGAGAGATGGGGATTCGAACCCCAGATAGAGCTTTTGACCCTATAACGGTTTAGCAAACCGCCGCCTTCAGCCACTCGGCCATCTCTCCGGATCCCCTACGGATTATACCGGAAGCCGGGCTTGCCGTGCGCGGAGGCTTGACGGGCGAGCGCGAGGCCGGGCGATTCTCCTCATCTCATTTTTCCCTTGGTGCTAGGGGCAACGGTTGTTAGATTCACACGTATGCCCCTTGCATTTCATCCTGCCCGGCGGAAGATGCGCTTTCTCCCCCTGGTCGCCGCCACCTACTTCATGGTATCGGGCGGTCCTTACGGCATAGAGGACATCCTGGGCGGAGCCGGGTTCTTGAAGGCCATCGCGATTCTGCTGGCGCTGCCCTTTCTGTGGTGCCTGCCGACCGCTCTGATGATCGGCGAGCTGGCCAGCGCCATCCCGGCAGAGGGCGGCTTTTACATTTGGGTGCGGCGCGCGATGGGGCCTTTTTGGGGCTATCAGGAGGGTTGGCTGTCGCTTTCGGCAAGCGTCTTCGACATGGCCCTCTATCCGGCGATCTTTGTGCTTTACCTGGGCAAGTTCTCGCCCATGCTCATCGCGGGCTGGCACGGGTACGCATGGTCACTGGCCGTGGTGGTGCTGTGTTGCGCGTGGAATCTGCGCGGAGCCCCGGCGGTGGGCGAGGATTCGGTGGGGCTGTTCGCGTTTCTGCTGGCTCCGTTCGCGATCTTCGTCGCGCTTGGGTTCTGGCGGTGGTTCACGGTGCATCCGCACGTGCAATGGGGCATCTCAACCGCTGGGCCGGATGGCGGTTTCTGGGCGGGCCCCGGCTTTTCGACGGCGGTTCTGGTGGCGATGTGGAATTACATGGGCTGGGACAACGCCTCGACCGTGGCTCAGGAGGTGGCGAATCCGCAGCGCAACTATCCCCGCGCCATGATCTTTTCCATCATCCTGGTGGCCGTTACGTACATCTTGCCGCTGGCGGCGATGGCGCTGGCGGGACTCTCCTGGGCAGGCTTTTCGACCGGCGACTGGGTACCCGCGGCCCGGGTGATCGGCGGTCCGCTCCTCGGGCTGGCCGTAGTTGGCGGAGGCGCCATCACGGGCGTCGGCATGTTCAACGCGCTGGTAATGAGTTACTCGCGCCTGCCCATGGCCATGGCCGAGGACGGCATGTTGCCGCGGGCGGTGGCGCGGCGCAACAGCCGCGGGACGCCGTGGGTGAGCGTGCTGCTGTGCGGGCTGGCCTGGGCCCTGGCGCTCATGCTGCCCTTCGAGCGGCTCATCTCCATCGACCTGATTCTCTATGGATCGAGTTTGCTGCTGGAGTTTGTGGCCCTGTTTGTCCTGCGTCTGCGCGAGCCCGATCTTGTCCGTCCCTTCAAGGCCGGCAATCTGGCCGTCGCCTGCCTGCTGGGAACCGGCCCGGCGGCGCTGATCGGCTATGCGCTCTGGGCCTCGCGCTCAGAAAGAGTCTTCGGAACCACCTCGGCGCTGCTGTTTTCGGTTGCTGTGGGCCTGCTGGGTCCGGCGCTCTACTGGGCAACGAAGTTTGCGTGGCGAAGAGCTTGAAATTTTTTCCAAAAAGTGTGCAAAATTGAACAGATTTCCCCTTTTTCTGTTTTGATACTGTGGGAAAATACGGCGGTGAGTGTGCAGCCGGTTGGTGAGGCGTGAATGCTCCGTGCAAGGAGCGGGCTCAGGCGCCGGGGTCCCGATCGCTGCCGATGAATTCCCGTTCATCGCCGAGATTCAACTTCTTTGACTGGATGGCGATGCAGTCGCGCATCCAGCTGCAATCTTCCTTGCGGGAACCCGCGTTGGGAAGGAGGTCCTTTCGATGGTTGAACTTGAAAAGCCGCCATTCGATATCGCGGCCTTTCTAGTCCGCGCCGGGCTGGGGCGAAAAGTTGTCCAACTGCCGCCCAAGCAGGCCTTCTTTTCGCAGGGCGATCCGGCGGACGCGGTGTTTTATCTTCAGAAAGGCCGCGCCAAGGTCACGGTTGTTTCCTCAGCCGGCAAGGAGGCGACCATCACGCTTCTGGCCGACGGCGATTTTGTGGGCGAGGAGGCGCTGGCGACCGTGGCGGGAACGCGTTTGGCGACAGCCACTGCCATGACCGCTTGCACCGCGCTCAAGATCGGGCGGGACGAGATGATCCGCGCCATGCACGTTGAGCCTGGCTTCTCCGATATGTTCCTGAAGTTCCTGCTGACGCGGAGCATGCGCATCCAGGCCGATCTTGTCGATCAGCTCTTCAACTCCAGCGAGAAGCGGCTGGCGCGGATCTTGCTCCTTATGGCGGAGTTTGGCAAGCCGGGTGAGCCGGAGTCGTTCATCCCGAAGGTATCGCAGGAGACCCTGGCGGAGATGATCGGCACCACCCGGTCGCGGGTGAGCTTCTTCATGAATCGTTTCCGCAAGCTCGGATTGATCGATTACAACGGCCGCATCCGGGTTTACAAGTCCCTGCTGAATGTGATTCTGTACGATCGGTTTCCGGACGACAACGCCGAAAAGCCGGCGATCACCGGCATTGCGGGCGATCAACCGGAGACCGGGAGCTAGCGCAGCCGCGCGCGCTCCCGCTGGAGTTCGCGATAAAGTTCACTTTTCGACATACCCAACCGGCGCGCCAGGCGCTTGAGGGCTTCCTTCTCGTCGATTCGGGCTTCAGGGCCGGATTCGGCTTGGAGGCGTGCAACCTGGGCGGCAATCTTCTCGAGAGCGGCATTTGCGGACTGGATGCTGGCTGTGGCGCGGGTTGGAGGCGGGACTTCGACCAGCAGGGTGATCTCGCCGCGGATGCGATCGCGGGCGGCCAATTCCCGGCGCGCATCCGCCACCTTGCAGCGCAGAAACTCCTCGTGGATCTTGGTCAGTTCGCGAGCCACAGCCACGCGCAGATTCGGCCCCCAGACGGCCTCCAGATCGGTAAGGGTGGCAAGAATGCGGTGCGGGGCCTCGTAAAAGATCAGAGTGCGCGCCGCTTTGAAGTTCCCGGCCTCGGCGGCCAGGTCTTCCAGCCTGCTGCGGCGGGCGCCGGCCTTCTCGGGCAGAAAGCCCAGGAACAGGAACTCGCCGGTGGGCAACCCTGAGGCTGCGAGTGCGCTGAGCGCGGCACTTGCGCCCGGAATGGGAATCACCGGAACGCCGGCGGCAATGGCCTCGGCCGCCAGCCAGCCGCCAGGGTCGCTGATGCCGGGCATTCCGGCGTCGGAGACCACGGCGATGCGCCCGCCCGCCTTGAGCGCGTCAAGGAGTTCGGCCGCGCGCTCATGCTCGTTGTGCTGGTGGCAGCTAATGGTGGGGGTTGCGATCTGGAAGTGGTTGAGCAGCTTTTGCGTCTGGCGCGTGTCTTCGCAGGCGATGCGGTCCACGCGCCGGAGCACGTCGAGAGCGCGCAGGGTGATGTCGCCTAAGTTGCCTATGGGAGTAGCGACCAAATAGAGGCCGGGAGCGATGGGAGGTTCGGGGTCGGCGGACAGGAGCACGATCAGTCTCCGGCCTGCTAAGGCATTGTGCACCAATGACAGCTTCACCTGATTGTGTCAGGGCACGACTTCAGTCGTGCCGCACACGGTGCAAAAACCGAACACTGGGCTTCAGCCCCTGAGGCCTGCTCTCCAGGATTGCTCAGCAAACACGCCCTTTTCCCGCAGGGGCTAAAGCCCGCATCCCCTCCGGGCTCTTAAGGCACGACTGAAGTCGTGCCCTGACACTTTGCCACATCGTTGAAGCACCTATTCATGCATACTGCCCAAGGCATCTTCTGAAAACACTCTAGCCAGCGTCCTCGCGGGCTTCCTCCCGCTCGATGCGGCGCTGCTCGGCCAGCAGCGACATGGAGCTCATCAGGTTCTGCACGCTGACAATGCCGACGACGCGCCCGCTGTCGGTGATGGGAATGAGCGCCAGGCCGCGGCCGGCCGTGAGGCGGCGGATGGTAGTTCCCAGTGTGTCTTCAGGGCGTGCCACCTGGAAGGCCCGCGACATGACCGCCTGCACGTAGCCGTTGCCGTCGTTGCGCAGGGCGTCGAGGATGCGCTGGCGGCTGACGATGCCCACCAGTTCCGGTCCGCGGACGACGGGAAAATCCTCCTGCAAGGAGTGGACGCAGCGGGCGAGCGCATCCGCCAGGGTGTCGGAAGGCGAGAGGGTGGCGAAATCGGTGAGCATCACCTCGCGCATCTTCACGGTATCCACGACCGACTGGAAAAAAACGCCCTGATCCTCGACCTGCGCGCCCACCATGATAAAGAAGCCGGCGATGATGAGCCAGTAACTGTGGAGCAGCATGCCGGCCACCATGGCCATGAGCGCCAGCACCTGACCCAGGCCGGCGGCGGCGCGGCCGGTGTGAACGAGGCCGAGCTTGCGGCCAAAACTTCCGCGCAGGAGACGCCCGCAGTCCAGGGGATAGGCGGGCAGCAGATGCAAAAGGCCCAGGCCGGCCTGCATCCACACCATGCTCCGGAGCAGGCGGGCGGCGGTGATGAAAGGCTGGTCGAAGAGCCGCATGTCGCCGCTTGTGCCCAGGAAGGTGGCGGCCAGCACCAGCGCGGTGGCTCCGTTGGCCAGCGGGCCGGCCAGCGCCATGGCAAACTGCCCGCCGCCCTGGTTGGCATTCTCCTGGCTTTCCGGATTGGCGTAGGCATAGAGCCCGCCGATGGGCAGCAGCAGGATGGCGCGCAAGCGAAGATCGAGCCACGCGGCTACCAGCAAGCGCGCAGTCTCGCGCACCAGCACCGCCGCCACCAGCACCAGGAACAGGCCCAGGCCGCGGAACGGCGAGAAGGCGCCGACGTCGGAGACGCTCAACCCCAAACAGACGATCGCCAGCAGCGGAAAGAAGGCGTGGACGCGCACTTCTACGCCCATCCAGCGGCCCAGGGGGATTGACCAGCCTCGCATACAACTATTGTAGTAGGTCGCGCCTCGGTGGCGCTTCCGCTATGCTGGTTTCGGATGCGCATCATCGCCGGAAAGTTCCGTTCCCGCACGCTTGAGGCCCCGGCCGGCCTCAGGATCCGGCCCACCAGCGACCGGCTGCGGGAGACGCTTTTCAACGTGCTAGCGCCGCGCATCGAAGGTGCGGTCTTTCTCGATCTTTACGCCGGTTCGGGAGCGGTGGGGATCGAGGCGCTGAGCCGTGGAGCGGCGAGCGCGACCTTTGTGGAGCGGGCTCCGGCGGCGCTTGCGGCGCTGCGCGCAAATCTGGCCCGGCTGGGGGTGAGCGAGGGATTCCGCGTTCACCCCGCCAGCGTGGCCGGCTGGCTGCGGAGATTCGAGACCGCGCCTGGGCCGGAGGCGAAGCAAGGCCCGTTGCGGGGCTCGAAGCCGGCCTCGAAGCCAGAGCCAAAACCTGTTCTATCGCAGGCCTCCGACCTGATCTTTCTCGATCCGCCCTACGATGCAATCGAAGAGTATGCGGCTGCGCTGGGGCTGCTGGGCGGGGCGGCCGGCAGGCTGCTCAGCGCCGGCGCGCTGGTCATCGCCGAGCATCGCGGCAAAGGGGGCGGCAAGGTGCGGCTCGAGGAGCGCTATGGAGAACTCGAACGCACGCGCCTGCTCGAACAGGGCGACGCGGCGCTGAGCTTCTATGCCCGGAGTGCAATGGCCGCGCCGGAATGAACTGCGGCCGGAGCCTATTCATGCGGCGCCATTTAGCCATCCTCGGGGGGATGCAGACTGATCTCGATCTTGGTCGTATCCAGGTTTTTCAAAGTTGTAATTGGATCATCAACAAAGCTCTTCGCTGTTGACGATCCGATTGCATTCAGAACGTCCGTTTCAGAAGGAAGCAGTATTTCATACTTGTGAGTTAGAAAGACACAACCTAGCCGCCTCGCTAGAGCGCAAAGCTCGTGAACCAATTCAGGCGAAATGTCTCTCGCATCAATTCGAAACGAAATCTCCACGACCTTGGCAAGGTCCTCGTCTTGGTAGATCACATAAGCGTCGTTTCCGTGAAGTTGTCCCCACATCCGCATGGACTGTGACCAAGACTCCATCGGCGGAAGGATCGCATCGATTTGCGCCTCAAATCCTGCCTGGGGTTGACGACCCGACCACCACACTCGGTCCTCTGCAATCTCTCTAAGGATCGATTTCGGCAGAATAGGGAACATCCCGCCCAACTCGTCTTCCGGAAGCAAGATCAGCCGATATTGCCAAATCGCCATGCCCTGCCGCTTTCCTTACTCCACGAACCAATCCCACTGCTCTTCGGTCAGCGGCACCACGGAGAGCCTCCCCATCTTCACCAGCGGCGACCCGGCAAACAGCGGCTCCGCCTTGATGGCGGCCAGGGTCTTCGGCCGCTTGAGACGCTTGCCCGCCTTCACGCGCACGATGGGAACTTTGGGATCGGCGGCATCCACGCTCACCACCACACCCGTGCCCACGGCGGCGCGCTCGTCGCCCGTGTGGTAGAAAATCCACTTCGTTCCCGCCTTCATCTCGCGCAGATGCTTCACGGCGGTGGGGTTGGTCACGTTGTCCCAGACAGTCTCCCGGTCGCGCAGGAAATCGTCGAAGGAGTAAACATCGGGCTCGGTCTTGAAGAGGAAGCAGGCCATGCGCTCTCCATGGTAAGCGAGGGAACCTGGAATAGGGAACGGGGATCAAGATTTGGCGCGCAGCAATCCCGCCGGGGGCGACCTGCTGCGCGCTCAACTTGCCATTCCGCGCCGGCTGGCGCGGCTTACGCCGGGCGACGCCGCGGGCTGAGCCGCGCCGACGCCCGGCATGTGATTCAACTGGAGCGGTATCCGTTGCAGGTTGCGCCCCAGGTCCTCCGCCGCCGCGGTCCGGACCTGGGAGCAGCCGTTGCACTCGGCCTGCGGACGCGAGCCGCTTGTCCGCCAGCGCCTGCCCGCTACTAAATCCCAGTCGTACGCAGGACGATGTTCTTGGGCACGATCGCCGGCATAGTTGTGGAACCGCTGGGCGAGAAGAGCCAGCCGCTGACAGAAACCATGTCGTTGTCGGCCAAGCCGCCAAAATCGTCGGTGCTGAAACCCTGATACGTGGTCTGCGAGGTGGTGACAGCGTCGTAGGGAATCAGTGCGACAAATTGGGGGCACGCGATGGTATTGCTGTTGGTCACACCACATGGCGGCATGGAAGCGACGCTGAGCGTGAAGTCAGGAGAGGAGATCGCCGAGACGGTTCCCGTCAACTGGCTGGGCTCCAACTGCAGGCTGCTGGCGGTGAAGCTGGGCTCGGGAGGCGGTCCCCAGCCGCCCGCACCGGCCGTCCCACCAGACGTGGAAGGTTGCAGCGATCCCGGCACGATGGTGACCTGGACCGTTTGGCCGACGCAGAGGTCGTTGGAGGAAGCAAAAGTAAAGCCGGAGGGGATGGTGAAGCCCCCGGAGTCAATGGAGAAGGTGGTTGCGGTGTGCCCGCCGGTTCCCGGCGCCCAGACGGCCACTAGGGCCATGGCGCCGAGCGGCAAACTGGTGCTGGCGGTGGGGTTCTGGTGGAGGATGAGCTGGATCACGGTTTCGCCGGTAGGCAGCGGCAGGGGAGGAATGCCGACAATGGTGCCCACAACGGTCTGCTGGCTGGGCGTCTGGACGTAAGTGATCTGAGCGGCGAGGAGAATGCCGCCGGTTTGGACGCTGGAGACCTGAACCCGGACGATATCGCCCTGGGCAATGCATGAGAAGCCGGCCGCCGAGCAGGCGGAGGCTGGGAAATCGTCATAGGCGGTGGAGCTGGAAGTGGAGATCGTGAAGCTGCGGCCGTCGGGAGTTTGCAGGGTGAACTGGCCGAGGCTCGAGCTGACCGTGGCGACCGACCCGACTAGGGTGCCGAAGAGGGGCGTTCCGGTGGGAGCCGATGGCGGTTTGAGCTGCGAGACCGAGACGCCGTTGGCGGCGCCGAGGTTCACGGAGAGATCGGACTGGATGATGGTGTTGAGATGAAAGTCGATGAGGAAACCAAGCGGCGAGTTGGCTGCCACGGTCACGGGAAATGGACTGGAGGAAAGATTGACGGTGGCGGAGTTGTCGATTGTCGGGGTAAGCTGGCACACGTTGCCCACGGCGCACGTGCCGGCTATCGACTGATCCGAGTTATTGAAGATCACCAGCTGCGGGTTGGCAAAGGTGAGGCTCAAGCTCGAATAATTCCCCGCCGGCACATTGACGGTGCTCAGAAAGGCGGAGAGCGCCTGAAGCTGGGTGACGTCTATTTCGATGGGATTGCCATTGGGGAGAAGTGAAACCGGCGTTCCCGCGGTGGACTGTTGCGAAGTGGGCTGGAGCGAGGCAGCCGTCAGGCTGACCTGGAAGAAGAGGACCGAGACGCCGGCCGGCGGGTCGTCGGTGATGGTGAGGGATACGGGAACGGCGCCCGGGGACGTTTGAAGCTGGTTCGAGCCGCCCGTCCCCAGGTTCGAGCCGAGCGACACCGAAGCGCAACCGCACAACCAGGCCGCGGCGGCGGCCGTGACGAAGATGGCAAGGATGGACAAAGCCTTCCGCATAGTGCTCCTTCTTGGCGGGCGGGAGCGCTTCTGGCTGGCTCACCCGCGCGTTCACGTCGCGATGACGAAGGGCAACTTGCTCGGCTCGATTCTCCCGCGCAATCTTCCAGGGGCTGTTCGCGCTCGAAGCTCCGGGGACGCAGGGATTCAGGGCCGGGCCCTCCGCGGTCACCGCGCTGCCAGTATAGACGGGATTCCTGGGGAAAGTTGAGGCCATCCGGCAGAAAAATCTTTCCCGGGTTCCAGGTTGCGTCCTGCTTTGCGTGCTGGTGTCCCAGGTCCCAAAATCGGGACCTGGGGTACCCAGTTATTGTGCGAACGCGAGTTGACGGGATGCGCCTACCGGGGCGTGTCGATGCGGACGAGGAGCACGTCGTGGCTCTCCAGCTCGATAGGCTGCTGGTCGGTGAGGGTGATCGGCCTGCCGGTCCAGAGGTCCTTGCCGGCTTGCGGGCCGTGGAGGCCGAGCTTGACCAGGTTGAGGTGGAAGGGGTGGGTGGAGTAGCGGTTGTCGCCGGCGTCGAGGACGCAGATGGCGATGGCTCCGCCCTGGAGCTGGCGGGTCCAGACCTCGACTTCGCCGTCGGAGTAGGCGCGGACGCCCTGGCGGTCCAGCGGGTCCTGGTCGATGGCGATGACGTCGCGATTGGTGAGGATGGCCTTGATCTCCGGCTTCATATTGGTGAGGTCGTTGCCGGCCAGCAGGGGCGCGGCCAGCATGGCCCAGAGCGTGAAGTGGGCGTGGTTCTCGGCCAGGTTAAGCCTGCCGTTGCCCACCTCCAGCATGTCGGGATCGTTCCAGTGGCCGGGTCCGGCGTAGCTCTCCAGGCCGGCCTGCTGGCTGAGGATGGCGTAGATGCGGTCCCAGTGGGGCGAGATGTCGCCGGTGGTGCGCCACAGGTTGCCGCCGACCGAGGGCGCCCACTCCCAGACCGCGTCCCAGCCGTACTGGCAGAGGGAGAGCACGATGGGCCGGCCGGCGGCCTGGAGGGCCTTGCTCATCTTGTCGTAGGCGGCGATCATGATCCGCATCTGCTCCGCCTTGTCGTTGGGGGCCTGCTTCATCATGACCGCGGGGATGAAGCTGCACAGGTCGTACTTGAGGTAGTCGATGCCCCAGGAGGCGTAGAGCCGGGCGTCCTGCTCCTCGTGGCCGAGCGAGCCCTCGTAGCCGGCGCAGGTCTTGGGGCCGGGCGAGGAGTAGATACCGATCTTGAGGCCCTTGGAGTGGACGTAATCGGCCAGCGCCTTCATGTCGGGGAACTTGGCGTTGGAGTGGAGGACGCCGCTGGAGTCGCGCTCGCCCTCCCAGGTGTCGTCGATGTTGACGTAGACGTAGCCGGCGTCTCTCATGCCCGTGGCGACGATCTGGTCGGCGGCGGCGCGAACGCCCTTGTCGTCCACCTTTTCGGCAAAGTAGTTCCAACTGTTCCACCCCATGGGCGGGGTCTGGGCCACCATCTGCGACGGCGCCCGCGGCGCGGCCGGCGTCTGGGCGGAGGCGGTAGCGGAGGCAAGGGCGAGAACGGCGAAGGAGAGCGAAGCGAAGATGCGCATGATGAATCCTCTCTGGAAACGATTGCAGGAGAATTCTAAGCCGGTGAGGCGGGGACCGGCAAACCTGAGGCGCGACTGTCCGGCACCCGGCCGCGCCTTTCAAGGCAGGAGTATATTCTCAATAATCTGGCTGAAGCTGAAGAAACAGGGGGGAAGAATGGCGAGTTCACGAAGAGAGTTTCTCACCTGCAGCGCATTGGGCCTGATGGGAGCGGCGATCCCGGCCCCGGCGGCGCAGGTTGCGGGTGCGCAGAGCACGGAGCTGCCCCCTGGCGCGCCCTCCGCGTTTGGCGCCTCGCCGCCGGTTGGTCCCGAGGTGTCGGCCGCTACCTTTGCCGAGGCGGAGAAGCTGGTTCAGGTGGAGATGACCGCCGCGGATCGAGCCATGGCGGCAAGCAACTGGCGCACGCAGATGGCGCCGCTGGTCGAGTTGCGCACCGGGCCGCGCAAGCTGGCGCTCGAATCGACGTTGGCGCCGGCTGCGCAATGGAACCCGTCGTCGATCGGAGTTCCGCAGGGCAAACAAGGCAGCGCGGCAGGCAGCGGCTTCATCCGCAGCGCCGGCAAGGCGGCGCCGTTGCCCGGCAGCGAGGAAGACTTGGCCTTTGCTTCCGTGGCGCAGCTTTCGCGCTGGATCGAGAGCCGCCAGCTCACGTCCGAGCGGCTGACGGAGATCTATCTTGAGCGGCTGGCCCGCTTCGACCCCAAGCTGCATTGCGTCATTACGCTGACCCGCGGCCATGCTCTGGAGCAGGCTCGCGCGGCGGACGCTGAGATTGCCGCCGGCCGTTATCGCGGGCCTTTGCACGGGATTCCATGGGGCGCGAAGGATCTGCTCGATACCGCCAACATACCCACCACCTATGGCGCGGAGCCGTTCCGGAATCGCATCCCGGCCGAGGACAGCGCGGTGGTGAAGCGGCTGAATGCGGCGGGAGCCGTGCTGGCGGCCAAGTTGAGCCTGGGCACTCTGGCGCTGAACGATGTCTGGTTTGGCGGCCAGACCATGAATCCGTGGCTGCTGGAGGAAGGCTCCTCCGGCTCCAGCGCCGGCCCGGGCGCCGCCACCGCCGCCGGCCTCGTGGGCTTTGCCATCGGCAGCGAGACGGACGGCAGCATCGTGAGTCCCTCGATGCGCTGCGGCGTGACGGGGCTGCGCCCCACCTTTGGCCGCGTGGCGCGGACAGGAGCCATGACCCTGTGCTGGTCGCTGGACAAGCTTGGCCCCATGGCGCGCTCCGTCGAAGATACAATGCTCGTGCTTCAGGCCATCTCAGGACCGGACGCCGGGGACGCGGCCAGTGTGTCGACCACGCTGAACTTCAATGCCGGCGCGGATGCAGTCGGCCTGCGCGTGGGCTACTTTCCTGCCTGGATGAACGAAGCGCCGGCCACGGATGTGGACCGCGCGGCGCTGGAGACGGTGAAGAAGCTGGGCATGAAGCCGGTGGCCGTTTCCATTCCCGACTGGCCTTACGACTCGCTGGAATTGATCCTGTTTGCCGAGGCCGCGGCCGCGTTTGAAGAGTTGACCTTGAGTCACAAGGTGGACGAGTTGAAGGTGCAGGTTCCCGACGCCTGGCCGAACGTCTTCCGCCAGGCGAGGTTCTTGTCGGCCGTGGACCTTGTGCAGGCCGACCGCTTCCGGCGCAAGGTGGCGCTGGAGATGGCGCGCGTGTTCTCTGAGGTGGATCTACTGCTTGTGCCGTCGCTGCGCGACGAGATGCTGGGGATAACGAACTTCACCGGACATCCCTCCCTGACGCTGCGCGCCGGATTTGTCGAGGTTGCGGAGGCGCGGAGCGACTGGGCTCCCGATCCGCTGCATCCGCTGCCCAGATTCTCTCCGCCGCGCCGCGTGCCCCACGGCGTCACCTTGATTGGCCGGTTGTTCGACGAGGGCACGCTGGCGGAGGCGGGCATGGCATTGGAGAAAGCATTCGGTGTTGCCGCCGAGCGGCCGCCGGGATTCTAGCCCGCATGGCAAACAACTTCGGCACAGACATACTCATCCAGGAGCCGGACCCCAGGAAGGCCGCTGACTTCTACGTCAAGCAACTCGGATTCGAGATCACCGGCAAGAACCCTGAGATGATCAGCCTTCATGGCACGCGCATCAACCGCTTCATCGAGCGCGGCCCGGCGCTGGGACCGGTCCTTGAAGTCACGGTTGACAGCGTCGAAGCCGCCCGGCTGCGGCTCGTCAACAATGGATGCGCGGTCATCAAGGATGAGCCGGATTTTCCCAGGTGCTACATTCGGGATCCCTTCGGCCTGATCTACAACCTGACCGGCTGACGCGAAATCTGTCACCAAACCGCGAGGCCGCGCATCTCATCGACCATGAGTCAAGAAAAAGCAACCTTCGGAGCCGGCTGCTTCTGGGGCGTTGAAGCTGCCTTCGCCGCTCTTCCCGGCGTTGTCGCCACCGCCGTCGGCTATGAGGGCGGGCAGCTCGACCGTCCGAGCTACAAAGACGTCTGCACGGATCAAACCGGCCACGCCGAGGTCGTCGAGCTGGACTTCGACCCCTCCCTAGTCACCTACGAGCAGCTCCTCGACGCCTTCTTCTCCCTCCACGATCCCACCACCCTCAATCGCCAGGGCCCCGACTGGGGCACGCAGTACCGCTCCGCCATCTTCTTCCACTCCCCCGAGCAGGAGGTGCAGGCCCGCGCCAAGATCGACCGGCTCACCGTCGAGGGCCGCTTCAAACCCAGGCGCATTGTCACCCAGGTCGAGCCCGCCCAGACCTTCTGGCGCGCCGAGGAGTACCACCAGCGCTATCTCGAAAAGCGCGGCCAGGCAAGCTGCCATATATAGAGGTCAGGGATCAGGGATCAGAGTACGGTTGGATGTCCCATCCTTGCTGTCATTCTGAGCGAAGCGCAGCGAAGTCGAAGAACCTGCGTCTTGCGTTTCAAGTGCAAGGTTGGGAAGTAAGTACACTTCCCCCTATCGTTCCTCTTCCGCCGGAACTCCAGCGGACTCATCCTCCGCTCCCGGCTCGTCGATCCAAAAGCACGCGATCCACCACACCAGCACGGCCAAATACACGGCGCTGTTGGCGTTGATCAACTTCTCGCCGGAGGCCACGATGTGCTGGGATGCCGCCTTGCTTTCCGGCGTCGCAGCCAGCGCCAGGCGCTGTAGCGCCCCTCTCATCCGCGACAGCGCCACCATCATGGCCAGTCGCGCCAGCGCCGCCGTCCACAGGCCGATCGCAAGCCGCTGCGCATGGCTCCGCCAGCCCCCCGTGTACCTGCGCCCGAACAAGATCACGAGCAGACCCAGCCCCACCGTCAGCAGGACCACCAGCAGGTCGGTCTTCTCCGCCAGCAGTTGCATCAGCCGCAGCGTCGCCAGGTGCGAGTCCGCGGTCAGCGTCTTCCATGCCGGCCACGGCCCCAGCACGCCCATCACCGCGCCAGCCACCACCAGCAACCCGACACTGTTCACAATCCACAGCGAACGCTCCAGCCCGTGGAACGCGCGCCGCGCCAGCTCCACCAGCACCAGGACCCCAACCAGCGCCGTCCCATCCGCCAGCGTGATGAAGATCGTCTGCAACGTGAATTGCGGCATCCGCCCAGAGAGCACCCGGCTGGCCAGCACCTGGAGCGTCAACAGCACAATGCTCACCGTAAACCACGGAAAGCGCCGCGCCCGGTCCCGCCCCAGCAGAACCACCAGCAGCACCAGAAGCGCCGCGAAGGTCAGCGTCCAGATAACCTGAGCGGTCGTGAAATCAAAGTTGAAGCGCATCTCTTGCGTTTTCCAATCTCGTCCAGTTTTGTCCCATCTCGCCGGCCCGCGGATAAAACGCCGCGCAGGCCCCTTTTATTCTAATCGCCGCAGAAAGAACGCCGCCGAAGATCGCGGCCGGGAAACAGTGGAGATTGTGCAGGAGGGGAAATGAGAGGATGGTGCGCCCGGAGAGATTCGAACTCCCGACCTAACGCTCCGGAGGCGTTCGCTCTATCCAGCTGAGCTACGGGCGCGCATCTCCAGCATACCGCACTTTGGATTCCGGCGGCATCGGCCCGCTGGCCCGCTCGCGGTCCAATCAGCTCCCATGCGCGTCCCGATCTCCGTCCCCTATTCCCTATTCCCTATTCCCTATTCCCTGGTTCCTGACCCCTGATCTCTGATCTCTGCCCCCTGTATCCGCAGCTCCTCCATCACACTCTGGATCAGCGCCTTGGCTCCCTCCAGGCCGCCCAGAACCGCCTGCAAATCCAGCGCCGGCTTGGCCGGGTTGCGGCTGGAGGCGCAGTAGACCCCGTGCTGCCCCACTAGAATCAGGGAGTCCGTCAGCAGGTCCAGCGCCACCGTTAGCCTGCCCCGCTCCACGCCCATCATGAACTCGTGCCGCTCCAGCTCCGCCCGCTTCTCGTCGAATACACTCATACCCCAAGCCTACTGGAAGAGCGGCTCGCCGGTCAGCTTCCGGGTTGCCGGCCACCCAAGCGCGGTTTGGAGCGATTGCCGCTCTTGAAGTCCGCGCCTGAAACCGGAATCCGGAAGATTCCATCAGGATGCGCAACCAGGGGCTCGCCCGAGCCTTCTGCTAGTGCGGCCGCCCAGGCAGGATAAAGTGCTCCGCGCAGCGCGGCTCGTAGAAGTCGCCGGCCATGATGATGGGGCTGTCGTAGGGAGCCGGTTTGCCATCGATCAGCCGCTGCGGATAGATCGCCTTGGCCCCGCAACTGCAATACGCCACCAGTTCGGTGATGTTTCCTGAGTAGGTGCGCACCAGCCAGGAGATTTCGATCATTTCGCCGAACGGCAGGCCGCGAAAATCGAGTTCGAGACCCGAGACCATCACGTCGTAGCCCGACTCAAGCAGGCGCTTGGTGAACAGAAAAAGGTCCTTGACGAATTGGCCCTCGTCGATGGCCACGCATTCGACGCGCTTGCCGATCTGCTGTTCCGTAGCCGCCAGAACCGGCAGAACCGTCCACGGATCGGAGGACCGGAACTCGACAGCCTCCATCTTGCCGCAGCCGTTCCGGTTCCGGCTCTCCACCAGTCCGGCTGCCGCCTTGGTATCGTCGCTCGGCTTCAGAAGCAGCACATACTGCTTGGCGTATTGCCGGCGTATCTCGATTCGCCGCAGCAGTTCGGCGGTCTTGTTGCTCCGCATTGGTCCAACAATCAACTCCAGCTTCCCTGGCACAGCTGTCTCCAACATCGACCGCATCTCAAGAGATTGAGGCCGCTCTATCCGCAGTTCCCGCTAGGCTCCCCGACGAGGAAATCATCTCACAGTTCCAGCTTGCGCATGTACTCCGCGTCCAGCCGCAGCGCCTCCATCGTGTCGATGTCGAACTCCTCCTGCTCGATGAAGTAGTGCTTGAGGCCGGTGGCCGCGCGCAGAATCGGCCGGTAATCCACCACCCCCCGGCCCATCACCGTCGAACGGAACTGCCCGTTCGCCTCTTTCACCATGTCTTTCACGTGCAGCAGCGGGAAGCGCTCCGGCGTCTTGCCCAGGTAGTCCACGGGGTTGCGCCCGGCGGCCACCACCCAGCCGCAATCCATCTCGAAGACCACCAGCCTGGGGTCGGTAAGCCGCAGCAGTTCGTCATAGAACACCACGCCGCCCTCCGTGCCGAACTCCGGCCCGTGGTTGTGATAGCCGAAGGTCATGCCCGCGGCTTTCACCTTCTCGCCGATGCGGTTCAGCTCGCCCGCCACCCAGCGCCAGTCGTCCAGATTGAGCGCGCCCTTTGCCGCCGGGTCGCGGCGCACCGGCGAGGGGCAGATGATGTACTCGAGACCCAGTCGATGCCCATACTCGATCAGTTCGTCGAGCCGCGGTTCCAGCACGGCCAGGGGATGATGCGTGCTGACGCAGCGCAGCCCGGCCGCGGTCATTGCGCGCCGGAAATCCGCTGCCGCGCGGCCGTAGTAGCCCGCCGCCTCCATCTCGGTGTAGCCCGCCTCGCGCAGCTTGGCGAGCGTCCCGTCAAAGTCCCTGGGCAGCAGATCGCGCACGCTGTAAAGTTGCAAGCCGATGGGCAGGCGAAGCGGCGCAGCGTCCAGACGGCCAACGCCCGCTCCCGCCGCCACCGCGCCCGCGCCCACCCGCACAAAGTCCCGCCGCGTCATCGTTGCCACCATTTGAATCCCCTTCGCGTGAACCGCCATTCTCGCTCCCCGGCCCATCGCGTGTCCACCAGCCCGAACCCGCCTCCACAGCCCTTCCGGCGAATCATGGGACAATGATTGAGTAAACATCATGACCAACGACAGCCGTCCTGAATCCGCTCCCGAGATCGCCTCCGGCGAAACCACCGAAGCCACGGAGTCCTTCGCCGACCTGCTTTCAGCCTTTGAGCGCTCCCATTCCCACAAGGGCGAACCCGGCGCAAGGCAGTTGCGGGGCACGGTCGTCTCGCTCTCCGCCGATCAGGTTTTTCTCGACATCGGCTACAAGACCGAAGGCGTCCTGCCGCGCTCCGCCTTCGACAACAACGCCGACGCCGTGAAGATTGGCGACAGCTTCGCGGTCTCCGTCACTGGCCGCAACGAGGAACACTATTACGAACTCTCCCGCTTCCGCGTTGCGCAGCCCCGCGACTGGTCCGCCCTGGAAGCGGCCTTCGCCGAGAAGCTGGCCGTCGTCGGCACGGTCACCGAAGTCGTCAAGGGCGGCCTCTCGGTGGATATCGGCGTGCGCGCCTTCATGCCTGCCAGCCGCAGCGGAGCCAAGGACGCCGCCGAGCTGGAAAAGCTGGTCGGAACCGAAATCAACTGCCGCATCACCAAGCTCGATGTCACCGACGAGAACGTAGTCGTCGATCGCCGCATCGTCCTTGAAGAGCAGGCCCGCGGCCTCATCCAGGCCCGCCACGAGGCCTTGAAGGAAGGCGACACCGTCAGCGGCGCCGTCCGCACCCTCATGCCTTACGGCGCATTCATCGATCTGGGCGGCATCGACGGCCTGCTCCACGTCAGCGACATCGCCTACAGCCGCATCGCCAAGCCTGAAGACGCGCTCTCCGTCGGCCAGCAACTCCAGCTCCGCATCCTCAAGATCGATCCCGAGACCAGGAAGATCTCTCTCGGCCTCAAGCAGCTCCTGCCCGAGCCCTGGGAGAAGGTTCCCGAGCGCCTCGCCGCCGGCCAGCGCATCGCGGGCACCGTAACCCGCATTGCCGACTTCGGCGCGTTCGTCGAGATCGAACCCGGCGTCGAAGGCCTCATCCACATCTCGGAGATGACTTACGGCAAAAAGGTCCGCCATCCCGGCGACATTCTCAAGGCGGGCGACCGCGTCGACGCCGTCATCCTCTCCGTCAAGCCCGAAGAGCGCCGCATCTCCCTGGGCCTCAAGCAGACCCTCGCCGACCCCTGGATCGAAGCCCCGCGCAAGTTCCCCATGGGCGCGCAGATTGAAGGCCCGGTCACCAAGCTGATGAACTTCGGGGCCTTTGTGCAGGTAACGGACGGCATCGAGGGTTTGGTCCACATCAGCGAGATCAGCGCCGACAAGCGCATCAACCATCCCCAGGATGTGCTGCGCGTGGGCCAGGTGGTCAAAGCTCAGGTCCTGGCCATCGACCCCGAAAAGCGCCAGATCAAGCTCAGCATCAAGCAGCTCATCCCCACCCAAGTCGACGAGTACATCGCCGAGCACAAGGCGGGCGATGTGGTCAGCGGCCGCGTCGTCGAGCAGTCCGCAACCCTGGCCCACGTCGAGCTGGGCGACGGCATCCGCGCCATCTGCCGCACCGCCTTCGCCACTCCAAGCCAGGCCCCGGCCGCGGCGAATGCCGGGCCACGCACGGAATTCAAACCCGAACCCATACCGGCCGGCAAGCCCGACCTGTCGTCTCTCGGGTCCATGCTCAAGGCCCGCTGGAAAGGCAGCGCTCCCGCCGCCCAATCCAAACCCGAGCCGCTCGGCGCAGGCCAGGTCCGTACCTTCAAAATCGTCAAGCTGGACCCCGAAGCCAAGAAGATCGAAGTGGAGCTGGCGTAGCAAGAAGTATCCGCTTCAACGCCCTTTCCTTTGCACAAATGCCCCGTGCCTCATCTTTGCTGTCATTCTGAGCAGCTTGACTCGCCGCGGCGAGTTGCGCCGTCAATGAACCAGCCAACTCGCCAACTTGCTATCACCGCGAAGCGGTGGCTAGCTTGCCGATTTTGTTTACGAGCCGCCTAATCCAACTATCTCGTTCGTAGGGAGCGGAGGTCGCCGTGGCGACCGAAGCCGAAGAACCTGCGTCTTGCCTTTCTGTCGCACGGGCGGGAAAGTACGATGCAGGCTTCGCGGAAAAGGTAAGAATGCTCAGGGCTGCGGAAGAACTCGGTTTTCTAAGCGGGCACGACCTCAGTCGTGCCGTAAGTGGCCCTAAGATCAACCCGGGCTTTACAGGCTGCGGAGAAACCCGGTTTTGTGTCAGGGCACGACTTCAGTCGTGCCGTAAATGCAATGAAACCAACGAGGGCTTCAGCCCCTGAGGCATGCTCTCCGGAAATTTCGGCCAAATGCAGGCCTTTTTCCACAACCTGTTTAGCCCCGGAAGCTCGTCGGGGATGGAAGGTGCTATTCAGGCGGCAGGAGCGGCAGGCTCAGGTTCTCGGCCGCGGCGGGACGGCTGCGCGGAGCTTTCTTGAAGGTCGCGTCTCTGCGGTGCAGTGGGTACTCCGGCTGCTTGCCGTCAAGTATCTGCTGGATGGTGAGGATCTGGAGGCGGGGGTAGGCAGTGCGGTCAATGGATGCTGACCTGTAGCGTCCGGCTTCGGCGGCCTCGCGGAGCATGGGCTTGGTGGGTTCCTCGAAGCAGATGAAGACTCCGATCTCGGCCTTCTCCCGCTCAATCACCCCGCGCAAGTCACGCACCTGGGATACCGTGACGCCGCCGGCCTTGACAGAGAAGACGATCTGCTTCGATTGGCCGGAGTCGTCCTCGTGGAAGTAGAGCCGCCCGTCGATGCCGCGGTCGGCGCCCTTCTTCTGGTCGACGGGACGCGCGCCCACCTGCCCCAGGGCCCACCATTGGAACTGGTATTTGTCTTCGGCGGCGAGGGCGGCTGCACCTTGGTAATCCGTCGGCTCGCCAATCACGTCGTAGGTGGATTTGATCTCCGCCCCGAAGGCGTCTGAGAGGCGCTTCTTGATGAGGCCGATGGCCAGATGCGTAATGTCGATCCCGATCCAGCGCCGGTTCAGCCGCTGCGCCACCTGCACGGTCGTCCCGCAGCCGCAGAACGGATCGAGAACCATGTCGCCTTCGTTGGAGCTGGCTTTGATGATTCTCTCGAGGAGGGCTTCGGGCTTTTGGGTTGGGTAGCCGAGACGCTCTTGGGCCTGGGAATTGATTGGCGGAATATCAATCCAGATGTCATCGCACGGGACTCCCGGCATGTCATCGAGATATAGCTTAAGACGAGGCATTCCTCGTGGCGAATAAGAAAGTAGACCCTGTGCGTCGAACTGCTCCATCTTTTCCTTTGTATATGCCCAGCACCGGCTCGCGGGAGGCTTGAAGCCCTTCCAACCGTAAAGCTGACCGCTTGATGCTCTCTGCATGGATGCTGTTAGATCTCGGGTCGTGAATCTTCGGTCGCTCTGCGGGTCCCGTTGGGAATAATGGGACTTGATGTAATCTTCCGTGTAAGGAATGTAGACCTGGTTCCATGCCCACTTCTCCAATTTTGAATAGAACAGAAGGCGGTCCTGAACGACAGCGAATTTCTGTCCGACATTCGCGTGGGCTGATGTTCTACGCCAGGTGATCTCGTTCCGAAAGAATTGCGGTCCAAACACCGCGTCCGTCAGAATCTTCAGGTAATGGCTGGCCGTCGGATCGCAGTGCAGATAGATGGAGCCCGTCTCCTTGAGCACGCGGCGGAGTTCGATAAGCCTTGGGGCCATCATCGCCAGGTAGGCCATCATGTCGGAGTTGAAGAGAAAGGTCTTGAAGGCGCGCAGGGCATCGGCCACCCGTCCGCCATGCTCGACGATCTCCTCGTAGGATCGCTGGGCCTCGAGGTTCCACTCCCAGGTATCTTCGAAGGCGTGAATCTGCGAGCTGGACTGCGAGCCGTCCTTCTCGGCAAAGAGCACGTTGTAATCCTGCCGCGAGTTGAAGGGCGGGTCCAGATAGACGAGGTCCACCGACTCGTCCCTCACATACCGCTTGAGGACGTCCAGATTGTCGCCATAGTAGAGCTGATTCTTCTGCGCGCTCACGGGTTTGGCCTGAGCTTAACATAGCCGGCGCCGCGCCGATGAAGCCCATCGCGCCGTTTCCAGCTTTGGAACCCGTCCAATCACTCGATCCGGAGGGAGCCGGGGGTTTCAGCCCCCGCGCAAGGCCAACAGAAACCACGCGGGCTTTAGCCCCGGAGGCCGGGCGGCCGGGTGCCCTGGCCCGCGCCTTGCGTCTGAGAGCTGGGAGGACAAAACCGGCAGCGAAAATCTGCCCTTCTGCGTAAGAATACCCTCCTTCGGCGCACACTGGTCCAAGGAGGTCAAAAAGGATGAACGGCAATGGAAGAGCAAAAGAAAGGCGAAGCAAGAGCGAAAAGAAGAGGGGCCGGAACAACGCACCCTACCCCCCTCCCCGCCAAACCACGGTTTTGGGGAGCGGGGCCTCAATCTAAGTACATAAGAATCAACGGCTTGGCAAATCAGCCCATGTACTCATCGGTAAACACAGACCCCCGAAAAACACCGGTAATTGACCAAGAACAGGCCTCCTGAGGCCATTTTGAGCGAGAAAACGGCCTTTTCGAACGCACCGCCGAACGCAGGCTCTTTCAGCGTCCAGCTTGCACGATTCAAGGGGAATTGCATCGTCGGGCTCACATGGGAACGGATGATCGCGCCCTAATCGTCGTCGTCTCTCACGGCCTTCTTCCTGCGCTCTTTCAGCGTGGCGGGCACCGGCGCCGAGCCCATTGCGTCCTTCCACAGAATCACGTTCAGCTTCTGCGCGTCGGCGCGGTCGGCGTGGCGGAAGTCCATCTTCATGCTCTCTTTGGCGCCGGGGGCGGTCTTGGCGTTGGCCGTGTAGATCAGGCCGTTGTCGCGGTTGGAGTAGTCCGCCGCGAAGGCCGGCTGGTCGCCGGGGCCGGTAAACAGCGTCGAGATCAGTGAGCAAAGCGCATCGTTGTTGTTCATGGGAGGCAGCCCGAGCAGCGCTTCGATGGTGCGCACCACGCTGACCGTCGAGTAGAAGCGGCTGTCCACAAAGGGTCCGCTATCGGCGGCGCGCGGGGAGTACTTGCTGATGACCAGCGCCAGGCTGCGGTGCGCGTCCACGTGATCGCCGCCGTCCTGCGCATCGTCCTCCAGAATGAAGAAGGCCGTATCGTCCCAGAAGGGCGACTGCGAGACGGCCTCGACCGCGCGGCCCACGGCCAGATCGTTATCGGCCACCGAGGCCTTGGGCGCCGGCCTGCCGGGCCTGGTTCCCGCGGTGTGGTCGTTGCCCAGCCGCAGCATCACGAACTCCGGCATGGTGTCCTTGCCCTGCTCCTTGCTGGCGACCCAGGCCTTGAAATGCCGCAGGAAAATCTCGACCCGCACCTGGTCCGGCACCATCAGATTGAAGTCCGGCGCCTCGGCGGCAAAGTGGCCAACCAGCTCCGGCTTGGTAGCGACGTTGGCTGCGATCAGCGGAATCGGCCACGGCCACTTGTTCACGCCGCCGCCCCACTCGTCGGGCAGCGCCTCGCCCGGCGCGATCGCCTTGCGCTTGCAGTCGCGGCCCTGCATCAGCGGTCCCATCTGCGGGTCGGCAACGCGGGCCTCGTTGCAAAAGGTGGTGGAGATGAACTCGCCAAAGTGGTAGTAGCTCTTGCCGTGGGCGGCCAGATTGCCCCACAGATAGCCGCTGGCCGGCTCGTTCACATCCGGAATCTTCTGTAGCAGCGGATAGCCCTCGGCGACCACGCCCTCGTAATCGTAGGTTCTCTGGCCTCCGCGATAGTTCTGCTGCCAGGTCTTTTCCAGGTAATCCGTGCCGATGGCCGCCGTCGACCACACGTGCCCATCGCCCGAGACCTCGCCCGAGTCGAAGAAGTTATCCAGCACGCCGAATTGCAGGGCCAGCTTGTGCAGGTTGGGCGTGATCGCCTCCCCGTACATGGTCAGGCTGGGGTCACCATTGCCCACCGGCTTGCCGTCCTTCTTGAGGTCGCCGAAGATCTGGTCGTAAGTCCGGTTCTCTTTGATGATGTAAATCACGTGCCTGATCCGGTCCTGCGCCTCGCCGGCAAAGGCAATCTTCTCCGCCGCGGCCTTCATCCGGTTCGACTCCAGCACCACCGAGGTCCATCGCGGCAGATCCCTTTCGACCTCAGCCGCATCGAGCGTGGCCAGCGAGCCATATAACAGCGTCGCGATGTAGGTGGTTTTCCTAGGCTTTCTGGACGGACTTGTCCCCGCATCTTTCTGGGGAAAGTTGTTCGGCCCGGTCCCCTTGCCCTTGGCGGTGGTAACGTAGAGCGTTCCGCCCGATTCCGAGGGGATAAACGCCATCGACATCGGCATCCATTCGGTGGGCACAAAGCCGATCGGCTCGACCATGCCCTGCTTCGACGCCTTCTTGTTCAGCTTCCCTGTATCGATGACCGCGACGGCATCGCTGGCCGCATTCGCCGCATACAGGCGGCTGCCGTCGGCGTTGACCGCCAGCGCCTCGGGCTCGGCGCCGAAGTAGCTCTGCCCCGGCAGCCGGGTATCGAAGTACCCTTTCACCGAGAACCGTCCCGCTCCGACGTTCAGCGCCGCGACGGCATCGCGATTGGCCAGCGCCACGTAGAGGGTCTTTCCGTCCGGCGACAACTCCAGCGCGCAAGGGTGCGTTCCCGGAGCCACCGGACTGGAAGGCTTCAACAGCGCCAGCTTGCGCCCCACCGTCCCCCTGGCCAGATCCAGTTCCACCACCTCGGAGGCATTCCACAGCGCAACGAAGGCGCGCGCGCCGTCGCTTGAGACCGCCAGGGCAACGGGATAGGTTGACGGCACGGCATCGCTTTCGGAGAGATCGAAGCGCTTCTCGATGGCGCCGTTGGCGGCGTCGAGCAGCAGAACATCGTCCGACAAGTTCCCGGCGACCAGCAGTTTCTCAGCGCCGGCCGCGGAGCCGATTACAGCGATCGCCGCCGGGAACGGCACTCCCTTGTCGCCCTCCGCTTCGCCGGTCAGCCTCGTCTTTCTCCCCGGAGCCAGTTGCTGGAGGGGCAGAGGAATCATGCGCTCCGGCGCGATCTTGCCCGCCGCGAAGCTGTACACCACCACCCCGCTGCCGGTCTTGTCTTTGCCGTCGCCGAGCGGATCGGAGGTCGAGCCCATGCTCGCATATACGTGCATCCCGTCGCGGCTGAAGGCCAGCCCGGAGTAGAGCGTCTGTTTGGCGCCCGGCTCCAGCGTGCGGGCATCCGGAAAGTCCTCGAGCGCGCCCGTCTGCGTATCCAGCACCGCCAGCGACTGCTCATACCGCGACTCGAAGGTTCCATACCCGGCATTCACCGTGACCACGTAGCGCCCGCCGGGAGAGACGGCCATCGACATCGGCAGGCTGTTCACCCGCTGCGGATGCCCCGGAATCTCCCCGATCAACTGCTTGCTGGTGGGCAGATCGACCGTCTGCGCCGCGAGCGACCCCGGCCCCAGGAGCAGGGCCGCGCCGGTAACCGTCAACAGAAACTTGATGTCCATGGCAAAACCTTAGCAAATGCGAAGCACCTTGCGCGTTACAACGACATTACATGCCCGATCCGCCCGATGTCCCGGCCAGAAGGAATCCCCGGCAGCCAGCTCCACTCTCAGCCCATTGCCAGCGCGCCGCCAGCCGTAATCATGCGCTTTCAACGGTTTCTGCTTAGAATCTGTTCATGAACGATCCTCTTGCTTCCCTTTCCCAGCTGCTTTCCGACGTCATTCTCCCCAACCTCAAGTCCGTGCGGGAGAGCCAGGCCGAGCAGATTGCCGCCAACGACCGGTTGAAGAACGCCATTGAGGAGTTGCGCCTGCACCTCGAATCGCAGTTCTCCCACCTCACCGCCCAGCTCACCGCCTGCCGGGCCGAACTGGCCGCCACGCAAGCGGTGCTGAAGGCGATGCAGACGCACGGCAGCTTGCGGGTGGTGGAAAGAGCCACGCTGATTCACTGAGCCGCCGATCCGTCCAAGCCGGCTGAGTTCCGCTTCTTGACCTCTGCAAGGTGCGGTTTCCAGGCCATGTACCGATGGGCGGCAAAGCGCCTCCGCCGGCGTGCGGGCTCGATCCGTTTGAGAATCTGCTATGAATTCCGCGCGGGCCCTATTCCCACCCGCCCGGATGCGATAGACTCATGCGGGAACGTTCAATGCAAGACACAACTTCAGACGCAGGGAGGGTACATAGGAATTGGGAAAAAGCATGGTGCCGAAGAAGCTCTTCTTCACCAAGGGCGTGGGCAAACACAAGGAGCGGCTGACCTCCTTTGAGCTGGCGCTTCGGGATGCGGGGATCGCCTCGCAGAATCTGGTGCGCGTTTCTTCGATTTTTCCGCCGCGGTGCAAGGTGATTACGCGCAAGGAAGGCCTGACCTTCCTCAGTCCTGGCGAGGTGGTCTTTGCGGTGATCGCGGAGAACTCGACGCGCGAGCCGCACCGGCTGCTGGTTTCCAGCATCGGCGTGGCCATACCCGCCGACCGTAATACCTACGGCTACCTGAGCGAGCACCACAGCTTCGGCGAGAGCGAGGAGCAGGCCGGCGAGTACGCCGAGGAGCTGGCAGCCGAGATGCTGGCCACCACCCTCGACGTGGAATTCGATCCCGATACCAGTTGGGACGAAAAGAAGGAGATCTACCGCATCTCCAACAAGATTGTGCGCACCAGCAACATCACCCAGTCGGCCGTGGGCGACAAGCGCGGACTGTGGACCACGACGATCGCCGCCGCCGTGCTGATTCTGGACGAGTAGGCATTGCATCCAGCAGACCATTGAGGCCAACCCGGATAGAAGGGGTTGGCCTTGCTGCTAGCGTGGGATGGATCGAGGAGGGCGAGAGCGATCGTGGATGTACGCAAATACACGGTAGGCCTGGTGCAGATGCGCATGGGCGCGGACCCGGAGGCCAACTTCGCCGCGGCCGTCGAGCGCATCGAGGAGGCTGCGGGGAGGGGCGCGAACATCGTCTGCCTGCCGGAGCTTTTCCGCACGCAGTACTTCTGCCAGCGCGAGGACGTTCAGCTCTTCGATCTGGCCGAGCCCATCCCCGGACCATCGACGGCACGGCTGGCCGAAGTGGCCCGCAAGGCCCGCGTCGCCATCGTCGCCTCGCTCTTCGAGCGCCGCGCGCCGGGGCTCTACCACAATACGGCGGTCACGTTGAATGCCGATGGGGCCATCGCCGGCATCTACCGCAAGATGCACATCCCAGACGATCCGCTCTACTACGAGAAGTATTACTTCGCGCCCGGTGATCTGGGCTTTCAGGCCGTGGATACGGCCTATGGCCGCGTGGGCGCGCTCATCTGCTGGGATCAGTGGTATCCCGAGGCCGCGCGGCTTACCGCATTGCAGGGCGCCGAGGTGCTCTTCTATCCCACCGCCATCGGCTGGCATCCGGCGGAGAAGGAGGCGTTCGGCGCGGCGCAGTACGTTGCCTGGCAGACCATCCAGCGCTCCCACGCCATCGCCAACGGCGTCTATGTAGCTTCGGTGAATCGCGTGGGCCTCGAGCATGGCGAGGTCAAGTTGGAAGACGGCGAAGTGCTGGGCGGTCGCGCCCCAGTTCGCGAATCTGACCCGGGCATCGAGTTCTGGGGCGGAAGCTTTCTGGCCGATCCCTTTGGCCGGGTGATCGCCAGGGCCTCGCACGATGCCGAGGAGATTTTGCTGGGCGAGATCGACCTCGGGCTCATTGAAGAGACCCGCCGCCACTGGCCGTTCCTGCGCGACCGCCGCATCGATGCCTATGGCGGCATTACAAAGCGGTTCCTCGATCCGGTGAATGCGCGGCCCGTGAACGATGATGTCAACTAGCAGTTGTTCTCCTGCTATCGCAAATAGCTCTGTCATCCTGAGCGGAGGTCGTCGTGGCGACCGAAGTCGAAGGACCCGCGGGTGTCTTTGCATCTTCCTTACTTCTCGAATTGCTATTCGAACAGAGACCTTCGATGATGATTGAAACGCCGCGCCAGCTCGGTTACCGGATGCCCGCCGAGTGGGAGCGCCACGATGCTACTTGGCTTGCCTGGCCCCACAATCCGGAGGACTGGCCGGGCAAGTTTCAGGCCATCCCGTGGCTCTACGCGGAGATCGTCCGCCTGCTCGCGGCGCATGAGCGGGTGTATATCCTCGTCAACGGCGCGACGGCCGAAAAGCGCGCGCAGCGCATTCTGCAATCCGCCGGAGCGAACCTCGACCGCGTCACCTTCCACCAGTGGCCCATCAACCGGAGCTGGACTCGCGATTCCGGTCCCATCTTCGTCCGCAACCCGGAAGGCCGGGTAGGCCTCACCAACTGGCGCTTCAATGCCTGGGCCAAGTACTCCGACTGGCAGCTTGACGACCAGGTTCCAGGCCGCATCGCAGGGCTGCTCGGCTTGCCCGAGTGGGAGCCGTCCATCGAGCTGGCGGATGGTTCCTCGTATCGTCTCGTCCTCGAAGGAGGCTCCATCGACTCGAACGGCGCGGGGGCACTGCTCACCACCGAAGAGTGCCTGCTCAGCGACGTGCAGCAGCGCAATCCGGGCGTCAGCCGCGAGCAACTGGAGCGGGTTTTTCACGATTACCTTGGAGTCGAACAGGTGATCTGGCTGGGATGCGGAATTGCCGGCGACGACACCCACGGCCACATCGACGACATCAGCCGCTTCGTTGCGCCCGCGGCCGTCGTGACCGCCGTCGAGCCGGATGCGAGCGACCCCAACCACGCTCCGCTGGCCGCGAATCTTGCCCGCCTCAAGGCCGCCCGCACGCTCAGCGGCAAACAGTACGATCTCGTCGAAATTCCGCTCCCGCGGCCAGTGGTCTTCCGCGGCCAGCGCCTGCCGGCCAGTTACGTCAACTTCTATATCGCCAACGATCTGGTTCTGGTTCCCACCTTCCACGATCCCAACGACCGCGTGGCGCTGAACATTCTGGCCGAGGTTTTTCCGGACCGCAAAGTCATCGGCATCCACTCAGTCGATCTGGTCTGGGGGCTGGGCGCGCTGCACTGCATGACCCAGCAGCAGCCGGCGGCGCACCCCGCGGATGAAGACCCGTTCGTGGGGGCCCCGGCGCGTTAGCATTGTGACCATGATCGCCGATCTCGAAGCCATGCAAGCCGCACTCGCCGAAGCCCGCCTGGCCGCGGAGGCTGGCGAGGTGCCGATCGGCGCGGTTGTCGTGCGCGAAGGGGAACTCATCGCGCGCGGGCAGAATCGCCTGCTGCGCGACCTGGACCCCACGGCCCACGCTGAGATCGTGGCCCTGCGCGCGGCGGCCGCGGCGCTCGCCAACTACCGCCTCAACGGCTGCGTGCTCTATGTGACGCTGGAGCCCTGCGCCATGTGCGCCGGGGCCATGATCCATGCCCGCCTGGACCGCCTGGTTTATGCCGCCGCCGATCCCAAGGCGGGCGCGGCCGGCTCGGTGCTTTCCGTGCTCAACCATCCCCAGCTCAACCACCAGATGCGGGTGGAACAAGGCATTCTGGCCGAAGAATCCGCGGAGTTATTGCGGAGTTTCTTCCGCGAGCGGCGATAGCGCCAGCCTTGAGTCGTGGCCCCTGCCGTCAGCAACGCAGGGAGGCTAGAATGAAGCCATGAACGTGCAAATGTACGCCTCTCCCTGGTGCCCGGACTGCCGCGCGGCCAGGAAGTTTCTCGATGCGCACGGCATCCAGTACAGCGAGATCAATGTGGACCGCGACCCGGCTGCCTCGGCCGAGGTGCTGCGCCGCGTGGGCAAGCGGGCTGTTCCGCAGCTAGTGATCGACGGCGAGTGGTTCCAGCCCTACGTGCCGGGCCGCGGGCTGCTGGTGGATGAGCTTCACCAGCGGTTGGGAATTCCTCGCGCCTGACGAAAGAGTCGCTATTTGGGGTTTGTGGTCACCCACCTCGGGCGCAAAGACAGAGACGCACCGAAGGTGGGGCACGGCGGATTCAAGGTGCAAGTGCAACAGGAGGGATTTTAGCTGACCAGTGTTGAACGAAGTCGAAAGCTCCTTCAGGGAGGAACAGTTCCGCGGGGGCTTTCCATCCCAGAGTCTTTCTTGGTCGGGTGTTAAGGCGCCATGCGATATCGTCCAACTGA
>Ga0326728_10005121_pt1 | contig 37572 bp, 48 predicted proteins | sample MB3enrmetagenome_FD_207602 | JGI IMG/M metagenome (GOLD analysis project Ga0326728, IMG submission 207602) | Lab enriched peat soil microbial communities from McLean, Ithaca, NY, United States - MB31MN | ecosystem: Environmental > Terrestrial > Soil > Wetlands > Peat | place: USA: New York...
AAGTCACTTCTTTTGGCCAATTTGAAGTCTTATTCTGACAACTGCAAAACATGACCAAAGTTATTAACAATGCAAATACTTTAACAACACTGGGCATGGACCTTGTCCTTTCATTCACATAACGGCCTCGGGCATGACCTGCCGGGCGCTATAATGCCCGGTCATGGTCAGTGCCCTGGTTAGACGCAATATCATCGATGTTACTGTCGGAGCATCAAGGTCTTGGCACCCTTCAGTAAATTGCTCTTCGCTCTTGGTTGCATGCTAGGGTTGAAAGGATATTTGATCCCATTAAATCGCATTATCACTTGGCCCGGCTCCCCTCCACCACCGGCAATCAAAACTGATAGCGTGTGCCAGCCATAACGTTTTTCTGGCAACAGAAGAATTGGCTCGCGGGTGATGGTACTTGATGATACCAGTTTAAAACCTCCAGCAACGCCCTGAAATATCACGAGCGAGCATCCTCCTGACCCACAGTACTGATGATCTGTAATCAAGACGACTGCGTCACCAACCCCATCGTCATTTAGGTCAACCAACGCGTATTTATATGAAGGCACCGTCGTCTCATTGGCCCATACCTTTATTGCCGAATCCAAAGCAGGCAGACTGCCAGCGAGTGCTGTCGCTCCAGAGGCTAACGGTAGAATCCATAGAAGGACGAGAAGGATATTTCTCAATGTCTTTATTGGTGCATTCATATAGCGTCTAACGTTGTTGCCGCTGAGCCGAGAGCTTCAGCGAATCGGCTCCAGAGGCTCGTTAGATTGTGTCAGTGTTCCATCCCAGCATATACATAAACAATTTGCATAAAAAAATACATTGTAATGAAAAAGTGAAATACTGCTGTCCAAAAAAAGGAGAAAATGAATCCATGGATTGTTGCTTTACGTGATTTTATGATTTTATCGTGTTTAACAGTATTTACGCCGACCAATACAGCCCCAAGTAGCGACACCCCCAGTGGAACAAACAAAGCAACTGCTCCAATAAAGGTTTTCCATTTGAGGTCTATTGTTTTATGTGACACCAAATATACAAAAACGGAAATTACGAGAATCGCAATATACGGCAGAATAAATCCAATATATGCAAGCCTATTTGATTTAATGGATTCTGAAATAATCATTATCTTTCAATCTAACGGCTTGAGGGTCTGCTGTGAAGCGAAGCGGAAACAGCAGTACCTGAGTGTTGAACCTCTTTCAGTCTTCAAATACCTCTGCCTGAACTAGTGACTGATAGGTGTCGTGAAGCATCTCGCCTTGAGGTTCGTTTATCAATGTTTTCTTGCCGTCTTTATTGAAAATCAATTCTAAATTTCCTTTTTCAGGTGTTGATTCAATTGCTCTGACACCATCAATGACACTCAGAAATCCAAATATTGAAGCGTGAACAGACTGTTTAATGATTTCTTCGACTTGCTGTTTATCCTCTTCTGGTAACGAGTTAAACCATAGAGAGGTTTCCTTCGTTTTTTCGTGTGGATTACGGCCAGGAGGGGACGCAAGGACGGATTTCATTCCTTTGATTGCTGAATCATGCACAGCAACTTTTATTGCGGCAATAAATTCTTCTTGATTCATTGTTTCTCCATTGGTTCAACGGCCCCGCCATTGACCTGCCGGGTTTTTCGGACAGGTCCAATTGCTTGGTTGGTAAAACTAGAGTTAAATTTTTAGTCGTTCTTGCAATAAAATGTAAATTCGACACTCTCAGTTTTTATTAAGACCTGTTTCCCACGTAATAATTCCATTTTTTTCGGAACATATCCCAAAACCACCTTTACCGTAATTAAATGCTAGATTAAACTTTAGACTCTTTCCCACAATAAATATCTCTAATTCTTTTGAATCGCTCACCATATCATAGAATAACGCCTTTATTTCACTAAGTTCTTGTAAAGCTTTTGCTTTTGAAAGATTATTTATATCTAAATATTGTGTCCATCCTGTTATATACATACTTCCTGATTCTTCAATTCCCAGTCGCAAATCTCCTATAGTTAACGATTGACCATCTTTCAATAAATTTAAAGCCATGTCGATTCTGTTCATCATTATTCCCAATATTTTGCCAACTAGGGGATATGCCGCAGCGCTTTTAATCTTATATTTATTCTATTTCTACTCAAATTCTTTAAAAATTTCTCGCATATGCGACATATTCTGTCACACATGTGCAATATATTCCCACCAAATAGGGGGAATATACCGCAACTGCATAAAACCGGAGGTTTTTATGTTCGAACGGTTTGAGCAATTCCTGGTCAGTAACGGTGCAATCCTGCGAAAGCAAATTCCTTATTATGTTAAATGGGTTACAAACTGTTATGCTGTTTGCAAAAGTCACGTCGACAAAATCCTGACGGCTGACCAGAAAAAACAGTTTCTTTATATGTGGGAAAGCTCTCGTGAAGATTGTCAAGTCAAGCAAGCTGAACAGGCATTACGGTTATACACGTTTTTTGTTTCGCGATATGGTCAACGCCCTGAGCCGACAAGTGATGAAGGGAAGCTATGGAATCAGATCATCGAAAAGATGATCAGCGTTATAAGAATGAAGCATTTATCACCGAATAATGAGAAAACTTATACAGGATGGAATAGGCAATTTCAAGCGTTTTTAATGGCAAAACGCCTAATGATCTCTCCACTGACGACATCAGATGTTTTCTTTCTTATCTGGCCGTTGAAAGGAAAATTGCCGCATCGACTCAAATTCAGGCGTTGAATGCTGTCCTTTTTTTATTTCGACATGGCTTGGAGAGGCAGGTTAGTGAATTGGATGCTGTCAGAGCCAGCAAGAAACTACGGTTAAAATATTTCATGCCACCATGCGGCTTGCAAGGTACTTTGGCAGTGTCCTCTCGAATTAATATCAATCACATAATGCGTTTTACAACATCACGCACAAAACCAGTCGGCAATCATGTATTGCGTTATTGTATTTCATAAACAGTAGGTAGTAAAATTCACTCATCAATCACGTATTGCGGTTACCCAAGTATTTAAGTAAAACCAACCGTCACATAGTTGATATGCTGATGAGGAGAGACGAGAACATTAGGGGGTATTGTGTGGGGGTATTGTGGCTTTCAAGCTTTATAAATTCCAATTATTATAGCATATTGTAATAACCGTTTGATGCCTATATAAGTTTTAGAAAAAAAATGTCAAACAAAGGTCCTTATGATAAGAGCCCATGAACTCTTGGACGTAGGAAAAGACTTAGCAGGTGGCGGTGTAGGGTACCAAACCCCAACTTTTGCTATGATAACCTATTGATATAATTGACTTATTTTAATAAAATGGTGGCGGTGCAGGGACTTGAAAGCCTGTTTTTGTGCCCTCATAAGTGGTTGAAATTATTGCCATTTCTGAGTAGGCGAATCGCTCAAACCGCAGTTATGTACCATTTTATGTACTAATTTATGTACCAGTCCATTAGTGTCCTCGGTTCAAAGTACTAATTGGGACTTGAACTGATTATATAAATATTGAAAAATTAAAGTTATCTCCCTTAATGTCCTGGATTGGGTGGACTAATCGGGACTTGAACTGATTGCGTAAGTATAGACTAAACCAGGGTAACGGTACAGGGATATCTGAAAATGCGAATGCGGTTTTTCTAAAGAATGACGCTGTAAACCACAGAAATGTGAGAAATGCGGGGAGAAAGGCAAGTTTGTTAAATCGGAATAGATGAGCCAACAAATACTGTGAATGGCTACCAGGGTATAGAAATTCGAGACAAGTAAAAACCTTGCGGCTGCAAAATCTCAGTCGCTTTCGACGGAACGCTGGTCGGTTTCACAGCGGAACAGCGGTCGGATTCACCGGAATATCAACTTGAAAAATATGTAGAAAAACCAGAAGGTTAAATTGTCGATGAAAATTGTCCATTATGGCTAAAAAATAGCAAGATCCGGGTCGTAAATGAACGCTTGAACCGCTATACTATGTTTATCAGTACGAAAAAAAAACTGAATTATAGGAGGAAATAGCAATGCTTATAACATGCGAACCGTCGATTTTGTACTTTGGCACACCTGTTGTCCTGATCAGCACCCTCAACGAAGATGGAAGCTCTAACCTCGCGCCGATGTCCTCGATATTCTGGCTGGGGTGGCGCTGCCTAATCGGGGTGGCTGGATCCTCGAAAACCAAGCAGAACATGATCCGCACCGGTGAGTGCGTCCTCAACCTCCCCTCCGTGAATGAGGTGGCGGCGGTAAATCGCCTAGCGCTGACCACTGGCTCCGATCCCGTTCCGGAGTACAAGTTGCGTAGGGGCTATCGACACGTAGCCGACAAATTTGGGCTTGCAGAACTAACGCCGATGGCTTCGGAAATAGTGGCACCGCCGCGTGTACTCGAGTGCCCGGTGCAGCTCGAAGCAAGCGTTTCGGCCTCCCACCCTGTGGGTGAGGACAATCCTGCGCAACAGGGGTTTATTCTGTGCATAGAAACCCGCATTCGACGCGTGCATGCGGAGGAGTCCATCATGATGAGCAGAGAAGAAAACCTGATCGACCCGGACAAATGGCGCCCCCTCATTATGAGCTTTCAGCAATTTTACGGGCTTGGGGCCAGGTTACAGGATTCAACGCTGGGGACCATTCCGGAGGCCATGTACCGCACCCCGGATATGGAACAGGCGCGGCACCCCAATGGTTGAGTGCGTGATGCAATCAGCCGAAGGAATATACGGATGACAGACTACGATCGCATTGCAAAAGCCATCGATTTCATTGCACGCAGGGTCGATAGCCAACCGAGCCTGAATGAAATTGCAGCTCACTTACACCTGAGCCCTTTTCATTTCCACCACCTATTCTGTCGCTGGGCTGGTGTGACTCCTAAGAGATTCTTGCAGGTTCTTACACTGGAACGCGCAAAGCAATTGCTGAGCGAATCAAAACCGCTGCTTGATGTTTCCTACTCTTTGGGATTGAGTAGTGGTTCGCGTTTGTATGACCACTTCGTGCACTTGGAAGCAGTCACCCCTGGGGAATACAAAATGAGGGGCGCAGGTTTAGCCATTGGATATGCTGTGCATGACACTCCTTTTGGAAAAGCGTTTATTGCCATTACTCAAAAAGGCATCTGCAATTTTTCATTCATGGATGACGTGGAAGCCGATATACATTTGGCTGATTTACACAGGAGGTGGCCGCTTGCGGTGGTGTATGAAGATCGTCGGCAAACGCTTGCGATTATCCGTGCCATGTTTGGTGGGCAAATTAAACTTGATCGCCCAATACCAATTTCTTTGCATGTTTCCGGGACAAACTTTCAGATCAATGTATGGAAGGCCTTGTTACAGATAGCCCCGGCAACGGTGGCAAGCTATTCCCAAGTGGCAAATGCGATAGGCCACCCAAGTTCAGCTAGAGCCGTGGGACTTGCTGTAGGCGCAAACCCTGTCGCGTTCCTGATCCCCTGCCACCGCGTCATTCAACAAAGCGGCAAACTTGGCGGGTATCGCTGGGGGGAAACCCGGAAACAGGCAATCCATGCATGGGAATCGGCAAGGTATGAACAGCCTGAGCCATAACATGGCGTTCGAGAGGGACATGCTGAAAGCGGCGCGCCCCTCAATTTCGCGTTATGCAAAGAAACAAGGAGACACTAAAATGACTAAAGCAAACAAGTTGGCAGCTTATCGAGCAATGGCTGATGTGCTTTCCTGCGGTCGCACCGTTACTGAACAAATAGAAACGATCAAGAAATATGGCAACCATGGAGTGAGCTCGGTGCTCAGAGCGGCGGTGCTGGCAGCCCATGGTATTCCAAAACCGAAAGACAAGGCTCAAATCTGTGTCATTTTCGGCTGCTATCGACCATTCAATACCCCATTTTTTGTACGTGATTCCATCCGCCTCTTGGATAAGTTGGGTATCGATTATACTTATCTTGATCAGGAGTATTGTTGCGGTGCTCCGTTTGCCATGATGGCTTTAGAAGAGCAACGTGATTTTGTTATGAACGTCGGCAGAGAGTTTAACCGGCAAAATCTTGACCTTGCTCAGCAAAAGGGGGCGACTAAACTGGCATACTGCTGCGTAGGGTGCGTACATTCGGCAAGAGATACATCCAGAGAGACGTCTGACCAGCATGTCTACATTCTTGACTTGATTCTTGACGGTCTTGAAAAGCACCATCTCAAGATACCTCCGACCGTCATGGGATATTTTGAAGGTTGCCATACTTTAGTGCGCAGTAATTACCCGGCAGCCCGCATTAACTGGGATCGGTATCGTCAACGGCTAAACAATATTGAAGGGTTACAAGTAGTGGATTTGCCAAACAATGTATGCTGCAAAAGTTCCTCAGATAAGATTATAGAAAGTGCCGAGAACATGAATCTTGACAAAATACTTTTATCATGCAGCGGGTGCTATTCTCCGCTTATGCAGGCAGCTAAAGGTAGATTGCAGATGATAAGCCTGCCAGAACTGCTTTTACAGAGCCTGGAAGGTAGTGTTCTTCCCTGAATAGTAAACTTGGCTGTGGATCGGGTTCGAAGATAGACCCCCAATCGGCGTCCAACGGTGACCCGCCTCATTCAAAAACGTTATATTTTCCGATACATTGGCAATTATGTGGGTCAGCCTTGTACGCCGATGACGGGTCATTATTGGAAGTCGATGCACACGGAAGAAGAAGCTGCCGGCTGTCGAAAGCAAATAGATGGACAAAGAAAACCCCTTTCCGGTGTGCGTAATGTGTACGCGAAACGAAAAGGGGTTTTCACTAAGATGGCTAATAAATTGATTTTATTAGCCTTTTACAAAAAAAATGGTGGCGGCGCAGGGAAATGAGGCGGTTGCCACCGTATTTTGTAACTTGCTTAAAAGATTAGCCTTTTCCAGCGGCACATTCCGCCGAAACCCTCTGTGGTGTACCAATCGGTGTACTTATAGTGTACCAGTCCCGAAATGTCCTCGGTATGGTGGACTTTTAGGGATTTGAACTGATGGCATAAGTATAGACTAAACCAGGGTAATGGTACAGGGGGGAATTTTCTATGCCCCCTGTTTTCCTTGTCAGCAGTCGCTGCTGGACTTCTGTTTGATGATATCCCCTATCACCTGTGAAACCCTCTTGAAGTTAATCGGTTTGGAAAGATAGGCATCCATGCCTGCGGCAAGACAACTCTCCTCGTCCTCTTTGCGGACGTGGGCAGTCATAGCAACAATGGGGGTGTGACCGCCGTGCACACGTTCCTTCTCCCGGATGACGCGGGTTGCCTCTAAGCCATTGAGCCGCGGCATCTGGACATCCATCAGTACGAGGTCATATCCTCCTTTTTCCCACATTTCCACCGCCTTCTGGCCGTCCTCGGCAATATCAAGATTGTAGTTTGACTTTTTGAACAACAGTCCGAGTAATTGCCCGACGATTGGTTCGTCTTCGGCAAGAAGGATACGCGGAGTCCTTTCTCCCATCGGTGCAGTGGTTATCACTTCAGGCGAAAGGGATTCGGCTGCTGGTAGGACGTAGTGCTCTAAACCGGCTTCTCCCAAGGGGATGGTGAAAGAGAAGGCAGTTCCCACCCCCTTTTCGCTCACGAAGGAAATCGTCCCCCCCATCAGTTCCACAATCTCCTTGCTGATGGCAAGCCCAAGGCCCGTGCCACCGTATTCGCGAGTTAAAGAGGGGTCAACCTGACTGAAAGCCCGGAAGAGAAGTTCCTTTTTGTCATCGTGGATGCCGATGCCGGTGTCAGTGACGGTGAAAGTGAACTCTCGTTTTCCGTCGGAGTTCGCCCTCCCGGCGGTGACCAACACCTCAACCTTTCCCCCTTCGGTGAACTTGACGGCGTTGCCGATGAGGTTCAGGAGGACTTGCCGCAGCCGCAACTGGTCTCCGACCAACTTATCCGGAACCCCCTCCGCCACCGACATGGCGAAGTCGAGTCCCTTGCGTCGCACTTCGGGAGTAATGATATCGACCGCCTGAGTGATGCACTCCCGTAGAGAGAAAGGTTTCTCTTCAATGATGAGCCTTCCCGCCTCGAACTGAGCCATATCGAGGATATCGTTTAGAATGCGGAGAAGGGAGTTGGCCGAACTCAGTGTCATTTCCAAATAGTCCCGCAGTACCGGGGCCAGGTCTTCTTGGAGGGTGAGTTGGAGCATGCCGAGGATGCCCGTCATCGGGGTGCGTAGCTCGTGGCTCATGTTGACGAGGAACTGGCTCTTTAATCTGGCGGCCGCCTCGGCTGATTCTTTAGCCTGGCGGAGCGCCTCGGCGGCCTCTTTCTCCAGACGAAGCGCCTTGGCTGTCTCTTCCGCCAAGCGAAGTGCGTTGGCTGTCTTTTCCGCCAGGTGCTTCACCTCTTCGGCCAGCTTACGGTCGGTGATGTCCATTAAGGCAATTCGGCACTTATCTCCTGACGCGGCTACCATTCCCTCGACTTGCACATGGAGCGGGTCATTCCCCTCTTTCAAGAGCGCCACCTCGCACGATACTTTGGCCGAGCTCTTAAAGACCTTTTCAAGGAAGGTGGTGAAGACGGGACGGGTTTCGTCGGTGACGAAATGCCCGAAGCGTCGGCCGACCAACCGGGAGCGCTCGACCCCCACGAGACCTGTGCCTGTGAGGTTAACTCTGCGGATATCTCCTATTCGGTCGAGGGTAAAGAAGCCTACCGGTGTGAAATCGTAGAGGTCGGTGTACTCTTCCAGAGCCGTCTCTAAATCATCCCTGACCTGGCGAAGTTCCGCATTCTGCATCTCCAGCTCAACCTGGTGTACCTGTAATTCGTGGTGGAGCCGCAGCGGTTCTTCCTCTATTCCGGGTGGGAGCGCTGTGCCTCTGTTCTCACGGAGCCGCTCTTCCGCCTGGCGTCGCAGCTCGGCACCTTCAATTTGAGAGACCTTTTTCTCAGTCATGGCGTGACCTCCATCTCACTACAGTGTCAAAGAACTTTGACCTCGTCCAACTGGGTTTTACATGTTCCAATAACTTTTCCCGGATGCAACCGTTCGCCTGTTTGTTGGAGTTTGCATTTATAAATCAAATTTTGGATACAGGTTCTTTCTGCACTCAGGACACAAGCTGTGGGTAAACTTGAGGTCAATCTTGCGCAACAGGTACTCCTCAATCTCTTCCCAGCTGTTATCAGCTTTACGTATTCGCTTGCAGTGCATACATATGGGGGCAATCTTGCGTAACAACATCAATTCCGTTGTATCCTCAAGAAGCAGCAATACCAGATGGTCATCATGGTATGCAAAAGGTGCCGCGGTAACATTGAAATAGATCTCTTCAGGCTTGCCACCCTTCAGGATTATCATGTGGCACTTCTGGCGCGACGCTGTTGTATTTCCCAGCGCAATTTCTGCGGATGTTCTGCAAATGCATTCCCGACAAAACGGTGACTTACCGCATCCTCCAGCAGTCTCGATTGCACGAATACACCGAAGGGCCTCGCCACAGTGACGCATTGATCCGGGGAAATACTCGTCTCCAAGCAGATGAATTGCTGCGAGGTTGGCGTCATGTATCTTCATGTCGGCATCTACAATCAATACCATGAAAGGGATAGCGTCAAGCACAGTTCTCAGATAGTCATTCTGTTCCAGTATTCCTGGCGACATCGCATACTCTCCATTATTCTCCCCGGCGACATGGGGCTAGTAGCACACAGTTTTTGCCTGCTTTTTGGCCTAGTACATCACTTCGTCAACCCGTTTATGAAAGGTTGATGGCTGTTCATCGGGAATAAGGTTGAGCCATGACCCATGGTTCGACGCATGCACAAATTCAAAGCGTTCAAGTTGTTTCTGAGATCTGCTGATGCAGATATGCACGGGATGATTATCCAAGGCAAAGTGGATTTTCCATTCTTGATGGTTTCGCAAATTCTCAAAAAAGTTCCCTACCCGGCGGTAAAGGGTTAGGGTGGGGGAGAAGCTGCTAAACAACGCAAGGTTGTTAGTTCACCCGCCCCCTGCCCCTCCTCCCGCTTGTTCGCCAAAGTTGTATAGTGCGCAGGCACGTCAAGGGAGGGAAAATTTGATCAGGGGAGGAGTAAAATTTATTTCGCAAGTATATACGTCAGGACTTGCGAGCTCTATCCTGAACTGTGCGCCATTGTCGATGTTATTGACAGACAACTTCCCGCTCATATTTTTTTCGATGATATTTCTTGACATATAAAGGCCGATTCCGGTACCGCCACTCGACTCCTTGGTTGTAAAATAAAGATCAAAGATCTTTCCGATACTATCGTCGGGAATCCCGCCGGCATTGTCCGTTATGGTAACGACCGTGTTATCGCCATCCGCAAAGGCCTTTATACTTATTCTGGGATTTTCTATTTCTTTCTCCAAGACGGCATCCTTCGCATTGGCCAGGATATTGAGGACCACCTGGGCATACTCTTTCGGATAGCCGAACGCCGATAATTCGGGATCGGCATCAAGATGAACCTCTATTCCATAGCGCCTCAACGCTGGTTTAACAAAAGAGAGCGCCTTTTCGATGGAGTCCTTAACGAGGAAAACCGTTTTTTCTTTGTCCGGCTTGTAGAAATTTCTGAAAACGTCGACTGTTTGCGCCATATGTCCCACCATATCCATTACGCTGTTGACAGTTTCAAGAATTTCCTTAGTAGTCACCTGCTGATGGGCAGAGGTTGATCCCAAGGCCTGGACAATGACGGCAATGCTGTTGAGCGGCTGTTGCCACTGATGGGCGATATAGTCGAACATTTCCCCCAACTTAGCCATACGGTTCTGCTGGATCAAAATAATGTCCTTCTCCAGGAGTTCCGCGGTTCGTTGCCGCACCTGTATCTCCAATTCCTCATTGGCTTTTTGCAGGGCTTGCTCAGCCTGCACGGTTTTCTCCCAAAGCTGCGCCAGTTCTTCGTTCTGCGCATCGAGCTCCTCGTTCTGTGCCTGAAGTTCTTCACTCTGAGCCTGGAGTTCTTCGCCCTGCACCCGTAGCTCTTCGTTTGCAGACTTGAGTTGAGCGTCACGCATAGCCAGCGCCTCTACCATCGAATTGAAAGCATTTGAGAAATCACCCATGAAGTGAACCCGCTGGCTGTAATCGCCTTTGGCAATCCGCTCGGTCTGCCATGTAAGGTGACGAAGAGCGGCATGGAGCTGCTTGAAGGGTGAGGCCAGCAGGTTTCGGGGAAGAGGCGACTCGTCCAGGTTTCCTGAGGCAAGGGCCGAGCTGAATTCGCGGACTGCATTATACTCGGTTATGAAGCGGTTTAGTATCCCGGCTAGCGAAACGACATCCGCGTCTTCCGAGGTGTCGATATCCACCGGTTGTGCCGGTTTCCCGATCAGTAGGCGTTCAAACTGCTCACGAAGTGTATTGACCTGTATTCCCTTTAAGTGCTCCTCTTCGCTCTCAACTGAATTAAGGTGAGCAGGTATTCTCTGCCGCGCTTCGCATGCTTTCATGGTCGCGCAGCTCTTCTCCCAAAGTTCTTCCGACTCCGCCGGCTTGGCCACGAATGCATCCGCTCCGAGAGAGAGGGCAAGTGGTTCTTCCAGCTCGCATGTGTATGTGATGGAGTAGAAAAGGAAGGGGATCGATTTGAGATACGGGTCGGCCTTTAGTGCCCGAAGCAATTGAAAACCGTCCATACGCGGCATGATTACGTCGGAAATGATGATATCCGGTAAATGGTGAAAGGCGAGATCGAGCCCTTCCTCCCCATCTCGCGCCTCGATGACTGTGCAGCCGTGGCGCTCCAGGGTATAGCGCAAGAGTTTCCGGTCATTGACATTGTCTTCAATGATTAAAATGTTCATTGGAACTCCCTGCTATCTGTTTCACGATTCCCGCCGCTCAATTGTAGTTATTCTTCACATCTTGGAATGAATCCCGGACATGCCGTTACTCGTCTTTTTCAGTTCTCCAAATCGTTTGGGCTTTGCCCTGTTTCACCTTCTGGTTTTATCGGAATAAAGATGGGGAAACAGTAGTAACGGCACCTGGGCGAATAGTCCAGATCTTATTATGACATGAAGCTGGGATCAGGAGCAATCTCCGCGCCACAAGCAGGTATCCTGTCCGCATAGCGTTGTCCTGCCGCTGTCAAAGCACTGCTCATTCCCCTCGGCCTGTTGAATTGTCCGCACCAGATCGGATTTTTTTGTCTTGCCCGTCCTGATGTTGTATTGCATGGCGATTTCCTTGATCTCTTCGAGTTTCATGATGGCGTTCCTCCGTTTTTCTTTTTTTACAAACATTTATGCGCCCGGCTTGGTGGAATCCGGGATCGCGGCTTCGAGCCGCAACGCGAATTCCTTTTCTAGCTCTTGGTAAGCTTCTTCTCTTTCATCTTTGCAAGGTCGGCCTTTGCTATCTGTATAGCATTATTCCAAGCAGGTTGAACTGATCGATGGTGCATTTTGCGTCAAGGAGCCCCATCGCCTTCTTTATTCCCTCACGATTTCGGGATGGCAGGCAGCGAGTGCGCCATTACGTCCAGGTTTCATGAAATGTAGCGGACATTCGAAATAGATGTGAATTTAAGAAAGTTCGCCTCAAGAATATCCATTTTTCAGACATTAGTCTGTCGGGAAACCTTGATTAATAAAACATATTTTACATTTGCAAAAAAAATTAATTGGCGGATGTTATTCCGTGCAGGAGGGCGAATTTCACAAGAGAAGGGATGTTGTCGACGCCAAGCTTTAGCATGAGCCTGCTGCGGTAGGTTTCCACGCTCTTTGGCGACAATGAGAGGGTTCTTGCGATTTTAGCGCTGGTTTCCCCCTCAACGACCAGTTGGAGAACCTCCCGTTCACGTTGGCTCAGACTGTCGAGGGGATCTTTAAGAATTTCAATATTCTTTGCATAATTTATGTCGAGTTGAATTTCTATTCCTTTGCCGAAATAGTGATGCCCTTTCATGACCGTGCGGACGGCCTTGACAATTTCAGCGCCGGCGGACTCCTTGAGGAGATATCCGTACGCCCCCGCCCGCATTGCCCGAAAGATATGTTCAAGCGTATGATGCATGGACAGGATGATTACCTTCACAGCCGGCAAACATCCGTTGAGCACGCGTGTTGCCTCGATCCCATTCATTTCGGGCATGGCTATGTCCATGATTATTACATCCGGGCGGAGCGCTTCAGCCTTGCCGATCACGTCGCGGCCGTCCGCCGCTGTTCCAACGACAAGCATATTGCCTTGCGTTTCAAGGATCATCTTGAGACCTTCCCGTACAACGTCATGGTCGTCTGCTATCAGTATTTTTACCTGCATCTACAAACTCTCCCTTATTTCAACGGACACGACGGTGCCCTTTCCGGGCTCTGAATCCAGGCGGAAAGTGCCACCAAACAATTCCGCCCGCTCACGCATAATCGTCAAGCCCCAACCGGATCCGTCATAAGGAGTCGAAACCGATCCGGGAGCAAAACCTTTGCCGTCATCAATGACCGTAAGCCGGACTATGCCCCCTGCACTTCCGAGATTAATGGCGACATTTAGCGCGTCTGCATATTTTGCGACATTTGTGAGAGCCTCCTGGGCTATGCGGAAAAGAGTCATTTCTATCTCTGCTGCAAGACTTGGGAAAGGGTCTTCGGTCCGGACGGAAACCGCGATGCCGTTGCGTTTAGAAAAAATATCCGCATACCAGCGAAGGGTTGCCGGCAGTCCGTAGTCGTCCAACACCGGCGGCCGCAGCTTGGCCATGATATTCCTGATAGTGCGGCTTACTCCCTCGATCAGTTTGCCCGAGTCCTCTATCCTCGCACCGAGTCTAATCCTTGATTCTTCCGACAGGTTGTCGCTGATGATCGAGTAATTGATGCCGAGTGAAGTCAGGTCCCGTCCGATCTCGTCGTGAAGTTCCGCGGCCAGCTTTTTCCTCAATTCCTCTTCCATCTCGATGAGGCGTCGGACATAATCGCGGAGGGCCTCCTCAGACTGCTTGCGTGCCGTTATGTCACGAAGTAAGGCAAAGCAACTGGAACCGTCATCCAGAATGCACGAACTGGTTTCGGTGGGGAACTTCGTGCCATCCTTGCGGATATGGGTCTGTTCACAAAAAATCCTTCCGGTGCGTGCCCGCTCTTCTAGGGCATCGAAATAACGCCTGTCCGTCGTGTCGACCATTCCATCGCGGCCCGCCTTAGTGAGTTCCTCTTCCGTCATCCCGAACATTTCACAGGCAGCCTGATTCGCTGCCGTTATCTGCCCGTTGGGAACAGTCAGAAAAATTGCATCCATGCTGTTTTCAAACAGCGCCCTATATTTTTCCTCATTCTCCTTAAGTGAGGTGATGTCCCTGCCGACGCTCAGCACGCTCATCACGGCGCCGTCGCGGTCGAATTCCGGGACTAAAAGCACGTGGTGGTGGAGCGTCCGGCCATCGGGCTCCTCCCACGTAACCTCGATATCGGTAGATTCGCCTCCACCAAGCACTTCTCTCACAGCCTGATAGACCTTCGCGGCAACGCTGGCACTGCATATGGGCTCCACGACGGGTATCTTACCAATCAGAATGGCGGCGGTTTTACCCGCCAGTTTTTCGAACGCCGGATTGATGTAGATGCGCTGGGCGTTGACGTCGTAACGGCAGATGAGATCCGGTGAGTGCTCCGTCAGAGCGCGCCATTGCTCATTGATTTTGTGCAGCGCTTTCTCCTGCCGCTTGCGTTCGGTGATGTCAATCAAGGCAATACGGCACTCCTGTCCTGATGCTGTTGCGATCCCCTCGATCTGCACGGATAGCGAATCATTCCCCTCTTTCTGGAGAGCCACCTCGCACGCCACTTTGACCGGATTCGTAAAGACCTTTTCGAGGAAGGCGGTGAAGGCGGGACGGGTTTCGTTGGTGACGAAAAGCCCGAAGCGTCGGCCTGCCAGCCGGGAGCGCTCGACCCCCACGAGACCTGCGCCAGTGAGGTTAACTCTACGGATAGTTTCTTTGCGGTCTAGGGTAAAGTAACCCACCGGTGCGAAATCGTAGAGGTCGGTGTACTCTGCCAAAGCCGTCTCTAAATCATCCCTGGCCTGGCGAAGTTCAGCATTCTGCATTTCCAGCTCGACCTGGTGCACCTGCAATTCGTGGTGGAGCCTCAGCGGTTCTTCCTCTGTGCCGGGAGGGTAAGCCGTCCCTCTGTTCTCTCCGAGATGCTCTTCCGCAAGGCGCCGCAGCCCGGCACTATCAATTTGAGAGACCTTTTTCTGAGTCATTGAGCGACCTCAGTCTTATCAACTCTGAACCAATAAGCGCCCGGCAATGTAAAGAGGACTTCAAAATCATCTTTGAATCTTGCCCAACAAGACAAAAACGAAAAAGCCGTCTGATCAGCAGAAAACTGACAAAAACGGCTTTCAAAATTCTCCGCGGCTCCAACGGTGCACCTCATTGCATTACCCCGGAAAACTTTAATTTATCACAATGAACTTAATTTAAATACCCCTCCATTAGGGATACGTCAATACAATAATCTTAAATTTGGCAATAATCTTTTTGGACCTGAAAGAAACTAGATTCATCTTAAACAAAGGTTGGAGGGTGATGATGGCTTTAGTCCCAAACCTCCCCGCAACTGACTTGAACTGGACATGAGTTTCAAAATTCGTCGCACAAACTCCTTCTTGTCGCTTGAATTGACTTACTGGGTTATTATCCATATCTCCGGTAGGCAAAACTTTGGAGGTATTGTCTGGGGTTAGTGCGCCGGGAGACCGGCAAGGAGAAGTGAAAATTGGGGAGTATATAAGGGGGGTGGTGCGCTGTGTGTGCGCTGCTTCGGAATGTTATTTTAATAACTTGTGTAACTAATTAATATAATAAGCCTTCCAACGCCTGAAGGCGCCGAAGAGTTGATTTGGACCCATCCGCCTCATTGACATCCAACATATTGAAATCATTACCTGAATATGAAGTTACGTTACACTCGGGGCACTGTTTTGTGTGCGCTGTGTGTGCGCCAGATTTGAAACTGATTTTATCGATTTTTCAGAAAAAGTACAGGATATTTACAGAAATTATCGTTTTATTTCCCCTCGAAATAATCTGATATCCTCCCCTAACATGCCGAATAATAACACAGAATATGCATCTTTTCTTGAGGAAATAATATTATGACCATGGCCGACATCGTTGAGAAAGTTTAAAATGTGACAAGGTTATTCAGGAAAGATTTCCTCGAACCCAAAAGCAGGTTTTGAGGTTCTGAAAAACACACTCGGAACGGCAACAAGATCAAGATCGCTGGTTTCGGGAAATTTGTCGCAAAGGCCGCTGACCCCACCCAACTGGGTTTTTCACCCCCAATGAACTCTTCATTGAAATCGACCTGGAAAATCCGACACCTTACGGCAAAACTGTATAAAACTTAAAAAGCGGGTCCCCTGAGGAACCCGCCTTTTATTGATTTGACCATTCGTGCCGAGGTTGCTTATTTCTTCACTCCCATCTTATCCATCTGATCCTGCACATCCTGCAGCTTCTGCTCGAGCACTTTCATGTCTTCCGGTGAATACATGGTGCCCTTTTTTATATCAGCTTTCATTTTCTTCATTCTTTTCTCAACTACTTCTGCCTTATTCAGGCAGGTGCCCGCGGAAATTGCGCATTGTTGTTGCTCTTGCGCAGTCGCGGCGAAAACCGGAACAGCTGCAGACATCAGGAACGCCGCCATTAATACCAATGCACTCGTTTTCATAACTTTCCTCCTATGGAGTTTGATATTTCAGGGATGTTAGGATCCCTGAATTGTACTATTTGTTCAATTCCCCCTCGATTGCCGTTTGAAAGCCCTGAAAAGAACGATCTTTCAGAACTTTACCGTTGATATAAACGGTGGGGGTCCCAAGTATACCCAGGTGGTTCACGTCGGCCATATCCCGCTCAATCAGCTTCTGAATGGCAGGATCTTTCATTTTCTTGTTGAAGCGTTTCAAGTCGAGATGCAACTTTTCGGCAATTGCCGTAATCTGCGGTTTGTTCAGCACAAGTTGATTATAGAAGAGCAGATCGTGATACTCCCAGAACTTGCCCTGATCCCATGCGGCATAGGCGGCTTCAACCGCTTCCCTGGAAAAATCGTGATAAGGGCAAAGCTTGTGAACTAGCTTTACGTCATTAGGATATTTCTCCAACACCTGATGAAGCACCGGCTCAAGGGCATTGCAGACGGGACAGAGATAATCAGAAAAGACAATGATGGTTACCGACGCATTGGCCGGCCCTTTTACCGGAAGTCCCGCTATGTCGATCACCTGGCGTGCTTCAACGGCAAATGCCGTGGCCCAATTACCGGTATTCAGAGTCATAAACGTTAACGTCATGATGAATATGAATATTTTCTTCATTATTGATCTCCATAGAATAATACTTTATTTTCCGGCTTTAGCTAGTGACGGATACTCTTTCTTGTATCAGCATAATTAGAAAAATCCGATTTCAATACGATTCATGGCGCTACTCTTTGTAAAGTGTATGATAAGTACTTTTAAGTTTTGACAGCTTGGGTGCATCGTTGATCAGAATGTATGGATTTAGCGGATGCTTCTCAGCGTAATGCTGATGATAATCTTCAGCCGGATAAAAGCCCTTCAATGGCTCCATAGTTGTGACTATTGGTTTGGCAAATACATGACGAGCAGTTAATTCGGTTATTTTAGCTTGTACTGCTTTCCGCTGTTCTGGCGTGGCATAAAAGACCGTAGAGCGGTATTGTTTACCGTGATCGGGGCCTTGGTAATTCAATTCAGTCGGGTTGTGCGCCACGGTGAAGTAAACATCGAGCAACTGTGACAGCGACACCTTCTGGGGATCGAATGTGACTTTCACGGACTCCGCATGACCGGTATCGCCGCCGCTGACCATGTTGTAATTCGCCGAATCCGACTGACCGCCCGCATAACCAGCTACAGCTGCGATCACGCCCTTGGTGTGATCGAACACGGATTCCATGCCCCAGAAACAGCCGCCTGCCAGTACGATGGACTCGGTAGTTGGCTGCCCATGTACGGGGATTATCAAGCAAATCGCCAGCGCGAAATTGGCGAAGACGCCAATCTTTATCATTTTTTTTATATATTCACGCATCTTACGCCTCCTTTGGGATGAATTTCAGTGCCGCGCCGTTGTTGCAGTAGCGAAGCCCTGTCGGCGCAGGGCCATCCTTGAACACATGGCCATGATGTCCTCCGCAGCGAGCGCAGTGATATTCGGTGCGGGGCGCAATGAGCTTGAAATCCGTCTTAGTTTCAAGATGTCCGGGCAACGCGTCGAAGAAGCTTGGCCAGCCCGTGCCGGAGTCAAATTTGAATTTCGAGGGAAACAGCGCCAAATCACAAGCCACGCAAACAAAAACACCTTCTCGATGTTCGTTCAGCAAGGCGCTGGTGAACGGTCGCTCGGTACCTTCCTCACGCAGGATATAATACTGCTCAGGGGTAAGCCGCTTTCTCCAGATGTTATTGGAGAGCACCAGCTTTTCGATGATTTTGGCGGCAAATGCCTTGCCTGCTTGCAGATACGGTGCGATCACCGCCACACAAAGACCGCTGAATGCGAATTTGATAAAGTCTCTATGTTTCATAGTCATAAGACCTCATAGCTAGAGTTTCCAGTCGCGCCGTATGTAGTGACAGGTGTAGCCGTTAGGATTGCGGCGCAAATAATCCTGATGGTATGTCTCAGCCGCGTAGAAAGTTCCCGCCGGTACGATTTCAGTAACAATGGTCCCCGGCCACTTCTGCGAAGCGGACATTTCGGCGATTAACTGTTCGGCCGCCTCTTTCTGCGAATCGTTGAGGTAAAAGATTGTCGAACGATAGGACGGACCGATATCGTTACCCTGCCGGTTCTTGGTGGTAGGGTCGTGTATCTGGAACATGAATTCCAGCAATTCACGATAAGACAGCTTTGACGGGTCAAAGACCACTTCCACGGCTTCGACATGGCCCGTGTCCTTTGACTTCATATCGCTGTATGTCGGATTGGGTAAAGAGCCGCCGGTATAGCCAACCGTCGTGTCGATCACGCCGGGCAGATGTCGGATCAGTTCCTCCATGCCCCAGAAGCAGCCGCCTGCCAGAATTGCGCGTTCCTGTGTCATGACTTGGTCCTCCAGAGTTTTTCGTACTCGCCATACCCTTCTTCAGCGAGGCGCTCTCTGGGAATGAACCGCAACGCCGCCGAATTTATGCAGTAGCGCAAGCCCGTGGCACCGGGGCCGTCATTGAAGACATGGCCGAGATGCGAGTCGGCGTTCTTCGAGCGCACTTCGGTACGGGTCATGCCGTGGCGCACATCCAACTTTTCGACGACGTTAGTTTTTCCCACAGGGCGGGTGAAACTGGGCCAGCCGCAACCAGAGTCGAATTTATCAAGTGAGGTGAACAAGGGTTCGCCTGATACAATATCGACATAAAGACCCTGATTCTTGTTGTCCCAGAATTGATTTTGAAACGGTGGTTCAGTTCCGCAAGCCTGCGTGACATCAAATTGGATTTTGCTCAAGCGGGCAACACGACTTGCATCTTTGCGGTAGGTTTTGTCGGTAGTTCGGGTTTTCATGAGATAGCTCCTTTATCGGGGTCTATCTCTCAATACGCAGCATCTCCGGAAAGGTTACAGGTTTACCAGCGTAAAAAATGCGGAAATGTCAAACGCGAAACAATATAAAGAGTTAATTGCGGTAAACCATAAGCAACGACGATAAAAGTCGGGCTGTCGATGGGGCAATGGATCGAATATCCCAAGGCGCTTATACAGGCTGAGGAAAGCCCTATGAGTCCTGCTGTACGCTCATAATGCAAGGGTGCGCTATTCTTGATCATAAAGAAGATGGGAATGCTGACGAATGACCCGTAAAGCGTCACATAGACTAAACAGCTTTTGAAATTAGGCAGCAAGAACAAGTTGGCAATCTGGGCAACCGGTGTCGTCATCCATTCATAGACCAATGAGGCACAGAGAAATACCGCCAGAAAAACGGCGAAGTGTTTGAGCGTGAATTTGCCTAGAGGGACGGACGACGTTTTGAGAGCATGAAGACTGACAAGGACAAGTGAACTGAGGATCAGCGTTTTAAAACAAAATGACATGGTAATGGTCATGGCATCCAGTTCAGGACGCAGTCCCAGCCAGAGTTTGGTAAGGAGGCCGCACACGGCAATCAGACATGTCGCCAATATTCCCAGTGTCATTATCGGCTTTTTCGGTTCTGATTGCGCGAGGATATTGATTAGTTCTTCGGTTTTCATGGCGTTTGCAGCCTTTCTTCCATAACCAGCCTGGAAAGCTTGGCGAGGCCGCGATGAACGATAATTTTGATGTTGCTTTCGCTCAATTTAAATTTGCGCGCCAGTTCAGCCACGCTTATACCCTCAACCTTCAGCATATATATAATGTCATCTGCTGGCGGTTTCAGGCGTTTGAGCAGAACATCGAGATCGAGCGCCGCCGTTGCGTCCTGCTTGCTCGACGCATCTTCCAGTACGATGCCGTTTTCTTCGTCTAGAGATACCATCTTAATGCGATATTTTCGCAAGAAATCTATAACCTTATGCCGTATGACTGCTCGCAACCATGGAATGAATGCGTATTTATCGTCATAGGTATGGAGTTTCTCATGAATGGCCAGCAAAGCCTCTTGTGTCAAATCCTCGGCAAAGGCCTGCTGCCCGTAACGCAATAAATGAAACTTGGTGCTTTGCCTGATCATGGGTAAGCATGCTTCCAATAGTTGCCGATAGGCAAGGCTATCACCAGCCCTTGTTTTAATTATGAGGTCAGCCAGTTTTTCTTCCAACTCGTTATTCACAACCTATACTCATTTACGAAGAGGAATGGCGAAAGGATACAAGGATAATAACCTGGACGAAAAAGCAAAAAAAAGCATGTATCTGAATTCTTGCATATAGAGTGTATTGACACGCTCAGTAAACTGGCATGATATCTTTTTACTGTCACTTCAACTCTAAGATATACCCGAAAGTGGTATACGGGCGTTATAAATAAAAGGTTGAGTTGGCCACGAACCTCTACTGAAAAAAGATTATTTAGATCAATCTCAACAGGGAGAATACCATCATGAGGAAGCATACCAAAGAAGCCTTGAGTCGTCCAGAAACATTTAGCTTTCCTGAGAAAGCCAAGAATTGCGGTGTCAACAAATACGGTGTATAATTCGGAATTGTTTCATTTCGATTGTTCATCACGGCACGTGTCCGCCATCCCAGGAGGCCTTATGACAAAATCAGAGTGCCCCGTTTCCGATGGATATATGTATTACCGTCACAAGTTACCGGTGCGTATCATCCACTGGCTCAACGTCATTTTGCTCCCCATACTCCTAATGAGTGGCCTTAACATCTTCAATGCCCATTCGGCGTTGTACTGGGGAAAGTCCTCTTACACGGGCTCTCCGCCATTGATAGAGCTGCGGAGCAAAGAGGGCGAAAAAGGTGTAATCAGCGGGGTCACAAGGATTCTCGGCCACGAATTCAATACGACCGGATTCTTGGGGGCCTCCGAAGACGCGGCGGGAGAATTGAGCGAGCGCGGTTTCCCGTCCTGGCTTACCTTGCCGGGGACGCAATGGCTGGCGATGGCACGCCGCTGGCACCTGTCTATCGCCTGGGCACTTGTGACCTATGGCATCTGCTTTGTCAGTTATTCAATTTTCAGCAGGCATCTGCAACGTGATCTCTTACCCACAAAAGAGGATTGGCGCTCCATAGGCAAGACACTCATAGATCACCTTCTCCTCCGGCATCCGACCGGCGAGGCGGCCAGGAACTACAATTTGCTGCAGAAACTCGCCTACCTGGCAGTGATCTTTATGCTGTTTCCTTTGCTCATCCTGAACGGACTCGGTATGTCGCCCGGGATGGACGCACTGCTACCCGGTTGGGTTGACCTGTTTGGCGGCCGGCAATCAGTGCGGACAATCCATTTCATAGTTGCCTGGTCCCTGGTTGCCTTTGTTGCCGTCCATCTGTTTCAAGTCATCGTCACCGGATTCTGGAACAATCTTCGCTCAATGATTACAGGAAAATATCGAATATCATCGGAGGCGGAGCATGAACGAAAATAATGATATCACCAGGCGGAACCTGCTAGTGCGTGTTTTCGCCGGCGCATGTGCGTTGACGCTCGCGGGGTGCCAGAAGCTCTCGGAATCCACCTGGTTTTCCCGGATACTGGGTACCGGCGAAAAGGTGACTTACAAAGTGCAAAGGCTGCTCATCCCGCGAAAGGCGATGGCGCAAGAATTCACTAAAGCTGACAGGTCTCCCCGATTCAGAAGCAACGGGACGGCCATGCCGAATAATCCAGCGTACAGCGCCATGGCGGACAAAGGGTTTGCAGACTTTCGCCTTGAGGTGGGGGGCCTTGTTGAACGTCCCATGAGCTTTTCACTTAAAGACATCCGTGCGCTTCCCAGCCGCACCCAGACAACACGACACGATTGCGTTGAGGGGTGGAGCGCAATAGGGGAGTGGAAGGGGGCGCGAATGAGCGCTCTGCTTGAAGCGGTGCGGCCAAAACCCGAAGTTCGCTATGTTGTCTTCCACTGCGCGGACCCTATGGAAGAGGATGGGAGCTCCCCCTATTACGAAAGCATCGACATGGAAGACGCTTTCCATCCGCAGACTATCCTCGCCTATGAGCTGAATAACGAACCGCTCCCCGTCGCCAACGGCGCTCCGCTTAGGCTGCGCCTAGAACGGCAGCTGGGCTACAAGATGGCGAAGTATGTCATGCGCATCGAGCTGGTCGAGGATTTTTCTAAAATAGCGGGAGGAAAAGGTGGCTACTGGGAAGACCAGGGATATGAGTGGTATGCGGGCATCTGATATGGGTGCCGCCGGAATCTTCACCTGCAAATGTAAATGGTATGTGTATACACCATGCATCCATATCGATCCGGGGGTATTTTTTGCGGATATTAAAGAAACTCACGGCATATTTAGATCTTATGGCACAATTAGTTACATGATCAGTTCTATCCCTGTATAAACCTTAGAAAACAGGTCAAACTAAGGTATTCATCAGGATAAGAGCCAATGAACTTTAGGGGTAGGAAAAGACTTAGCAGGTGGCGGTGTAGGGTACCAAACCCCAACTTTTGATCTGATAACATATTGATATTAATGACTATATTTAATAAAATTGAGGCGGTGCAGGGACTTAAAAGACAATTTCGATGCCCGCATAAGTGGTTGAAATTATTACCAATTCTGAGTAGGTGAAATGCTTAAAACTCAATTATGTACTAGTTTATGTACCAGTCCAGTAGTGTCCACGGTATGGTGGATTAATCGGGACTTGAACAGATGCCGTAAGTAGATACCACACAAAGATAATGTTCCTTAATGACCTGGATTGAGAGAACAAATAGGGACTTGAACTGATGGCGTAAGTATAGACGAAACCAGGGGGATGGTACAGGGGGAAATACTACCGATTCATAAATTACGTACTGTTTACTAGATGAGCAGATGGGGTCACAGATTTGCCATATAGATTATTAAGCCGCCTTTACCGGGATGTTGTCGGTGAGGTGGGTTTTTTTGAGTATTCCGACGTAATCAAGATCAACATCTATTCCATAACGCCTCAACGCCGGTTTAACAAAAGAGAGCGCCTTTTCGATGGAGTCCTTAACGAGGAAAACTGTTTTTTCTTTGTCCGGCTTGTAGAAATTCCTGAAGACATCGACTGTTTGCGCCATATGTCCCACCATATCCATTATTTTGTCGACGGTTTCCAGAACTTCCTTAGTGGTTACCTGTTCATAGGCGCAGGTCGATCCCAAAGCCTGGACAATGACGGCAATGCTGTTGAGCGGCTGTTGCCACTGATGGGCGATATGGTCGAACATTTCCCCTAACGCAGCCATACGGTTCTGCTGGATCAGCATGATGTCCTTTTCCCGGTTCTTAGCGACTTCTGCTTTAACCTTCTGGCGCAATGTACGGTTCAATTCCTCCAACTGCATCTTTTTCTGTCTGATTTGCTCCTCTGCCATTTTCCGCTCGGTGATATCCCTGGCAGAAGAAACAGTGAACCCTTCGCCCTGGTATTCATGATAATTGACAGTGATCTCCACCGGAAAGGTCGAACCATCCTTGCGACGATGTACTGTTTCAAAAGTCCCTAAGCCTTTGGCACGAACGGTTTTTCGATGATCCTGAAACCGCTCAACTTTTAAGGTCGGATCAATTTCAAAAACCATCATGGAGCAGAGCTCTTCCGGCGTGTGTCCGAGACTCAGGCATGCGAGTTCATTGGCGAACCTTATGTTTCCCTCCTCTGAAATCCGGAAAATGCCGATCGCTGCCTTGTCGACACAAAACTGGGTCAGCTGCAGCTGATCCAACAACCGCTTGCGCTCGGTGATGTCAATAAACACGGCACGGCACTCTTCCCTTGATTCGGAGAGCACTGCCTCAATCTGTACAACGAGCGGCGAATGCCTTTCTTTCTGTAACACGACCTCGCACGTTTCTTTTGTCTCACTCGCGAATACCTTGTCGAGTAAGTCACGGAAAACCGGACGGCTTTCATCGGAGATGAAATAATCCAGGCGTCGGCCGATCAGCAAGGAGCACGCGATTCCATGGAATCCTGCGCCGGTGAGATTGACTGCACGGATAATCCCTCCGTGGTCCAGATTAAAGTAGCCCACCGGTGCGAAGTCATAGAGCTCGCTGTATTTTCCCAGCCGAGCCTCCATCTTTTCCCTCTCAGCCCTCGCCTGCCGGAGTTCTTCATTCTGCATCTCCAGCTCGATCTGATGAACCTGCAACTCGTGGAGGAGCCTCAGCGGTTCTTCCACTTTTCCGAGAGGGGGCGCTGTGCCTATGTTCTCTCGGAGCCGCTCTTCCGCAAGGCGGCGCAACTCGGCACCATCAATTTGAAGGACTTTTTCCACAGCCATGGTGTGGCCTCCGTCTTATCAACTCAGAGCCTGTGTGTGCCAGGTAATGTAACACAGGTGCTTCAAAATGGGTAACTCCAACACTTTGTGCGATCAGGGGCCATTTACAATGAAAAAATTACTCCTGAAAACAAAAAACCGGCGTTCGGGATTATTCCGCAACGCCGGTCTCAAAGCCAAGCCATATCCGGACAAAAGTCGGGTGGGATATCATGTTGTCTGAGCAAAATAGCAGACATCCCCCGCCCTTCCACACGAAAAATTGCGAATCGTCATTAAAGATTGTTATACTATTCAAAACAAAATAACAACAGGTTTCTTCAACAACTTTGTTTATTAAAAGCTTGGGGATAGATGCTTTCCATATGCCCGGCCTTGTCACGGTAGAAACTCATGGATTGCACGGAATTTAAGAAATGAGATCGCCCGATTTTTTTGGTGGTAAGTGATAAATTCTGATTGAGCATGGCTACCAAGAAATCATCTCGGGCTGCAACTTCATGTGTATACAGCATGTTATAAGCTCATAGGCCCCATCACTGATGAGATGCTGAGGAGTAAGACCTTCCCCCTACATTTTACTTTCCCGGAACTTTGAAACAAACCGCCTTGTCATTCCGTCAGGACTTCAATCCTAAACTCCGCACCTTGTCCGGTGTTGCTCACGGTGAGCCTGCCGCCCATGTTCTTCTCTATGATGGTCTTCGACATGAACAGGCCGACTCCAGTTCTACTCTGCGGACCTTTGGTGGTGAAGTAGGGCTCGAAGACCTTGCCTATGATGTCCTCGGCTATGCCTCCGGCGTTGTCGGAAATGGTTATGACTGTCCTACTACCTTCAGTGAATATGGTAATCGTCACTTGGGGCTCGTCGGTGCCTCGTTCCGTAAAGGCATCTCTGGCATTGTTCAGAATGTTGAGGAGGGTCTGCGCGAATTCTTTCGGATATCCGTAGATGGAAGGGTTATCCTTCTCAACAACTTCGATACCGATATGCTGATATTTGAAACTGTCTTCTATAAGTGACACAGAATTTGCTATTGCTTCACGCACTTTGAACTCGACCTTTTCCTTATCAGGTTTGAAGTAGTTACTGAAATCGTCAATGGTTCGGGACATGTGCAAGATGAGTTCCATGGCGCTGATGACACTATGGTTCAGAAACTCCCTGTTGAATTTGCCGAGATCATAAATCTGCAACAGTTCCTGGACTGTAATCCCAAGTATGTTTAAAGGCTGGCGCCACTGGTGGGCGATATTGACGAGCATTTCCCCCATGGCAGCCTGACGGTTCTGTAGCAACATTATGTGATCCTTTTCGCGGAGTTCCGCCGTCCGTTCCGCGACCCGGTTTTCTAACTCTTCGTTCAACTTTTTTAGCGCCTCCTCGGCCCGCATGCGCCTAGTGATGTCTACGCCGGAACCGGCGATGTACTTGCGCCCCAGGGTGTCGCGGATTAAAAACTTGAAGTCCCACCAGTAGGCGGAGGTACCGTCCGGATTGTGGGTTTCCTCGATTACATCCCGTGTTATCCCATCATCCAGCACAGCTAGGTCGTTGTTGCGGAAAGATCTGGCTATTAGGGGTGACCAAAGGTCAAAGTCCGTCTTGCCCTGCCAATCGCTGAGTTTTACGCTGAATCTCCGCTCAAAGGACTTGCTAATGTATACGAAGCGACCTTTTTCGTCTTTGATCCAGGCAATGGCTGGACTATTGTCCATGAACGCTCTGAACCGACCCTCGCTCTTGCGTAAGGCCGCCTCGGCCTGTTTGCGCTCGGTGATGTCAATAAACACGGCACGGCATTCCTCCCCTGATTCGGAGGCTACTGCATCAACCTTTACGAAGATCGGCGAATGGTTTACGTTCAGGAATGCGACCTCGCATGTTGCTTTTGTTTCACTCTCGAATACCTTGTCTAGGAAGTCATGGAAAACCGGCCGGGTTTCATCGGAGATAAAAATATCCAGACGTCGGCCGATCAACAAGGAACGTGCGATTCCAAGAAATCCTGCGCCGGTGAGATTGACTGCACGGATAATCCCTCCTTGGTCAAGATTAAAGTAACCAACAGGTGCAAAGTCATAGAGGTCGCTGTATTTTCCCAGCAGAGCCTCCATCTCTTCCCTCTCGGCTCTCGCCTGACGGAGTTCTTCATTCTGCATCTCCAGTTCGATCTGGTGGACTTCAAGCTCATGTAGGAGCCTCTGCAATTCGGCCTCTGACCTGGAAGGAGGCGTTTTCGCCGTTTTCGCTTTCAGCTCTTCTTCAGCGTGCCGACGCAGTTCGGCGGCTTCTGTTGACTGGCTCTTGTCTTTGTCGATTCCCATTGTTAGCCTCCGGCCTCAAGCTGACTTTTAAGCATTGCGATCTCTTTGCGCAGTTCCGCCTCCAGCTTTTTGGCAGGAGAGATCTCCGCAAAAGTGATCACAACACCTCCGATTACGTCTTCCAATGTGCGGTATGGCATGATGCGCACCGAAAACCAGCGCCCGTCGGTGGTGGTGATTTCCTTCTCCGAAATAGCGAGAGTCCGCAGGACCTCCTGCGCTTCCTCAGCCATCCCAGGATAGAGGAGATCACTCACAATGTCAGAAAGAGGCCGCCCCACGTCGACCGGGATCAGCTTGAAAAGCTTGTTCGCCCCGGAAGTGAACCGCCGCACTTTGAGCTCTTTGTCCAGGAACACGGTGATAATCTCCGTGCTGTTGAGTAGGTTCCTCATGTCATTGCTCGTCCGTGACATCTCTTCCATCTTGGCATGCTGCTCGGCGTTAACCGTCTGCAGTTCTTCGTTCAAGGACTGCATCTCTTCCCTGGATGTGGTCAGCTCCTCGTTTGTGGACTGCAATTCCTCGTTTGTGGACTGCAACTCCTCGTTGGCGGATTTGAGCTCCTCATGGGAGGATTGCATCTCCTCGCGGGTAGTCTGGAGTTCTTCGCGCAACTGCTGGAGTTCCTGCTCCTGTTCTTGGACCCTGGCGCTGTTGGCAGCGCCCGGTTTGGTGCGCCTCGTCGGTTTCTTTTCAAGGGGTATGGCCACGTCATTGAAGACGATCATCACCATACCTCGCAGCGCCGCCGGCTCTTCGATTGCCTGGACAGTGATATCAATAGCCTGCATCCCGCAGTCGGTCCCAACCTTGAGACCCTTGACGGTGATTGACCCCTTTTGCCGGACCACCTTCTGGAAGGCGCTGGTAAGTTCAAAACGGAGCCCTTCGCGTGCCATGGCGAAGATGTTCCAGTTGGCCTTCCCCGCTGCCGGCTCCAGGTACTTCCCAGTCCGGCCGCTGATGTAGAGGATGTCCCCCTTGTCGTTGACCAGCACGGCGGCGGGGGAAAAGCGCTGCAGGAGCAGCTGGTCCGCGAGCGACTGGAGGTTTGCCGCAGGTTGCATCATCGTTGACTCCTTTAGACCTCCTAACGGGGCGGGAACAAACGAGGCAGGAAAGGCTATCGGATCGGCCGGCAGGACGGATTCGCGCCGCCGAAAGAGTCGCGACTAGAGGTCGAGCGGCGAGAAGAGTTCGGTGAATGTGCCGATGGTCTCAGAGGTCCCTAGAAAGAGGAGGCCTCCGGGATTTAAGCTGTAGTGAAAAAGCGGCAGTAGCTTTTTCTGCAGCTCCGGCGCCAGATAGATCAGAAGGTTGCGGCAGATTAGGATGTCCAGCTTGGTAAAGGGGGGATCCATGACGATGTTCTGGGTGGCGAAGGTGACCGCCTCCCGAATCTCTTTGGCCACCCGGTAGCCGTTTTCTTCCTGGATAAAGAAGCGGTGCAGGCGTTCGGGGGAGACGTCCGCGGCGATGTTGGACGGATAGGCCCCTTGGCGGGCCTTGTCGATAGCGTCCCGGTCCAAATCGGTGGCGAATATCTGGAGTGTGAATCTTCCCTTGGGCTTGATCTGTTCCAGCGCCTCCCTGAAGACGATGGCCAGGGAATAGGCCTCTTCCCCCGTTGAACAACCCACCGACCATGCCCGTATCGTCCCCCCGGCCGGCCGGCCCGAAAGGCACGCCGGTATGGCTTCTTTCTGTAACTCTTCCCATGCCGCCGGGTCACGGAAAAAACTCGTCACCCCGATCAATAGCTCCTTGAAGAGGCGTTCCACTTCCTGGGGATTCTCCCGAAGATAACGGACGTAAACAGCTATCCGATCGATCTGGTGGAGTCCCATGCGTCGCTCGATCCTGCGGTACAGGGTGTTCTTTTTGTATAACGAGAAGTCGTGACCGGTGCGGGCCCTGAGCAGGATGAGGACTTTTTCCAAGGCGCTCTAGTCCTTATCCTCCAGTGGACGATTGGTTCTGATAACCAAGTGGGAGTGCCGGAGATAGTCGATGATTTTCCCGGGGAGTTCCTCCTCAGGGGCCACCAGGTCGGCCAGCCCGGCGTTGATGGCGCTTCTCGGCATGCTGTCGAACTTGGCCGAGCTGGGCTCCTGCACCAGAGCCACCCCTCCCTTTTCCTTGATGGCCCGAAGCCCCATAGTGCCGTCAGAGCCCATCCCTGAGAGTATGACGCCGATGCTCTGTTCCTGCCGGTCTTCGGCCAGGGAGCGGAGGAAGAAATCGACGGGGAGACGAAGTCCTCTGGGGGAGGTCGGCTCGAAGAGGTGCAAGACACCGTGAAGGATGGACATATCCTTGTTGGGCGGGATCACGTGCACGCAGTTAGGCTTGGTCTTCATCCGGTCCTTGACCTGGAATACCTCCATAGGCGTGGCGCGCTGGAGGAGTGCGGGCATGATCCCCTTGTGCGTCGGGTCGAGGTGCTGGACAATGACAAAGGCCATGCCGCTTTTTTCAGGGACGTGCCGCAGGAAATGCTCCAGCGCCTCCAGGCCGCCGGCCGACGCGCCGATGCCGACGATGGGGAAGCCCGCTTTTGCTGGTGTAGCAGGCTTTATCTCCGGTGTGGTCTCGACCCGTACGGCTGACTGTTCCGCTTCCTGAACCGGATCGTCAAGCCCAACGACAAGCTTCTTCCTCTTGGCCATACTCATCTCCATTTCATAAAAAAGAAAAACCGGAGTGCGGGAAAATCAGCAACTCCGGTTTCAGGTTAGTAAAACCTGATCGGTCAAGGGTCAAAGGGTGGGATAAGGCAGTTGATTGTGTAAGTTCCCGGCCCATTGATAGTGTTCTGTACACCGCCTTATCATCCGAATTTTCTGAACTATTATACCAATGTAATAGGAGATTACAATCGAAAAGCAAATGGGAATTCGTTTTAAAAAATACAAATTTTCCCCTATTAGCTGATTTCAGTACAACCGCCCAAGTTGTCATGTGTCTCTGATAAGAGGAAGTAAGGAAACTTGTGGGGGTATTCTGGAGGGGTACATTGGAATTTATTGCTGCAGAACTTCCATTTATTACGGCATATTGTAACATCTGTGGGATGCCTATATACTCCTAGCATTAATGACTTTACGCGACTTATTTCTCAACTCAGATCCAGTAAGAATCTGTAGCTGGTAATCAGTTCAGAATCAAACTTACCCATGAGCATAGACATACCAAAATGAAATAAATTGTCTAGCTACGCAGCTTTCCCTTGTTTTTCTACATGTTCACGTATAAATATGTTAACCATGCATTTGGAGGCACTCGTGTTCCCATGTTACTGAAACAGGGAGAACGAAGGAATTCATTAGAAGCGGCATTTGCATTTTCAATACGCTTTCAATCTGGACAGTAAGTAGTTTCAGAAATTATAGTAATCGCAGATTAGCGTTCATTGCACCGATGATATATCACAGCTAATACGCAGCTGACTAACGAGTTAGCACCGGAGAAGACCGTGGAATTTACATCTCTCATAAATTCTGAGTTGACGACTGCTTGGGAGGAAAAGTTCGCGTTTATGAGAACTATCCCTGCCTCGAACATGCAGTTGGCAATAACCGCCATTGAAAATAATTCAGAACTGCTCACCCTTGATTTATTGATCCGAAAAGCAGTACAGCCCACTTCGATTCCTGAAGAAACACGAGCTCGTATCTTTGATTCATTGAGACAAGAAGAAGAGGCAAGCTGGTTGAAGTATCGTCCCATTAGAGAGATAAAGGTAGGCGTCAAGAACCGACTCACGGTAAGCACGGACGACAAGGAAAGAGCATTTCTTGAAGGCCTGCAGGTCGTTAACAAGGACTTGTGTTGCCCGACTGCTAAGGAAACCCGGAAAGTATTCTTCCTATGAAAATTGGTAAGGCCGAATTTATACAGGACGTTACCTTTGCAGACATACAACAAGCTCTTCGTTACTGTGTTGCCCAAAAAGGAGTGAACTAATGGGAGCATATTTATTTGATTTAGGAGGAACATATCTTCGATGTACAATAACAGATCAAGATGGCAACATCGGCATAATAAAGAAGAATCACATACCTAATTTTATTAACAGCGAGTCCACTGAGGTAATATGGCCGAAAATTATTGATGACATAGCTGAATATATCGAAGAGACTGAAAGCTATATAGGGTTAAATGATACGGTTATTCTCGCGTTTCCTGGCCCGATACAACAACCTGGAATTATATGTGGAGCTGCAACTATAGCGGGTAGTATTGAAACAGTACCTGACATACTAACCTTAATATCTGAACGAACAAATCGTCAGGTTTTTATTCTTAATGACATTTCGGCTGCTACATGGCGCGTTAGTGAGATAACCAGTGTTAATAGGTTTATAGTTGTTACTGTCAGCAGTGGCATAGGAAGTAAAATCTTTGATCGTGAACATCCTATGAGAGTACTGGATAATGTCCCATATGCCGGTGAAATCGGCCATATTATTGTCGATTCCTCGGTTGAAGCGATGGAATGTGATTGTGGTGGGAAAGGCCATCTTGGGGCAATTGCCTCTGGAAGAGGAATAGAAAGACATGCTCAAAAGGAGGCATTGCGTTGTCAGGATGTTTTTCTGTCATCACGTTGCGTACGTGATTACGGTGGAACAGCGGAAACTCTGACAAATGAAAACCATATAGTGCCTGCTGCTGTTAAGGGGGACCAGTGGGCCAACAATATAATAAGAGATTGTACAAAACCTCTTGCCAGTACATTATTAACTGTGACAATGGCTTTAGGTTTGGAAAAAATATTTGTAATTGGGGGATTCGCGCTTGCTATGGGTGAACTATACCGGCAAATGCTTATAGAACTCATGAGATCGGCATGCGACTACCCATTATTGTTAAATCATATAGACGGCTTAGTTGAAATTGGAATTCAAAAGGAAGAAATGTGTTTGGAAGGAGCGGCAGTGTTTTACAAACAATTGCTTATGACAAGGGCTATTAAAGACGCTGGCGGTCCTCATCTATCGTTTCCATAAATTATCATGCGCACTCACACAAGAATAGTAGCTTGTCCCCTTTTCAAAACCAGTGGGCGCATAAGCCGGTTTAAATTGTTGCTTAACGTCGGCAAGAGGGACGCCCTTGATGGCAATCTCACGCAGATGATTCGAGCCCAGCCCAAGTTGTCGGGCAATGTTGAGATGATTGTATGCCCGCAGAAAAGGTGGATCAGGATACTCGGCGGTAGGATCGAAGCCCATCGCCGCCACGGCCACCGCATCCGTTGCCACTGGATTCTTCCCGCCGATCAAAATGCCGGGACTCTTAGGGGTAACATTTTGATTCCAAGGCCCTTCGCTGCCGTCGATGGTTTTGATGCCATCGATGAGTGACACATTGGCGGGGCGCGCGCGATTAAGATCCACCACCACGCGTGGCAACCGATGTTTCAGCTCGTCTTCTGTGCCATGAAAATCTGAGCGAACGAGACCGCCGTAAAACTGGGCCGGCACCAGTCCCACCAGGTTCTTCATCGATAGCGTAACGCCGCAGATCCAATGGCACTTCATTTTCGCCACGGAGATCGACGCGTCCACTTCTTGGAGAATGCGGTTCATCGTAAATTTCTCATAGATGAGCCAGTTCTTGCCGACGGGCAAAGAAGCGTAATCAGCATACGGCAGAGCATCATTCAAGTCAATGAGCCTGGCTCCCACAGCTTCGGCCGCATCGACATAGCCCCAATCCGGATAAGACTCCTGATCAAAAACGCCCTCGACGATGTAAACCTCTTTTGCTCCCGCATCATGTAGTAGTTCAGCCATGGCGTGCACGACAACCGGGTGAGTCACATAGGTGTCGACCGGGTTCATGCCAGCCGGCGGCTGCTGGCTCGGGCCGCCTGTTAAGTTTACCTTGATGGCAACACGATCACCAGGCTTGATCACATCGCCTAGTCCGCCCAAGTTGTCGAATAGTGTCTCAAGTTGCCGCAGCACCAATTTGAGATCGTAGGAGCTTGCACGAGCAATAGCGACTGGATAGGGCTGAAGGGGTTGTCCTGTTGTCGCGGTAGGACTGGCAGGCGCTACAGTCGAAGTAGGTGTAGCCGTCAAGGTGGGTCGGGAACTCTTATCCGTTTTCAATTGCCTTTCTCCGCAATACTCGCAAAGTAGCCAAGAGTCAGTTCAACCTAATCCACTTCCACTCGGATTTACTTTTGCACCATAATACTTTAGCCCCTAATTTGCATTTGTCAATGAGCGGAGCTTGCTGACATAAGCGGAGCTTAATGTTCCTCCGGAAAATTTTATCACAAGAAATATTTCTCGCTCGCCGCTTCAAGGCGCGCGGCAAAATGACGTGAAAACCACCTTTCATCCCTTCCACAGCAAGCAAGTAGGCAAGCATCATAGCAGTCATGACCTGGAATAAGAAAGCCGGCGGCGTCACAGAAGGCCGGCATGGGTGAACGGCAGCAGCACGGCCACTGTAGAAAGATCCATCCGATATCACCGAGGCAAAGGGAGAATACCAACCGCTACATGGCTATAACCTGACATCATGAAAAGGATAAACGGAAATTTTAGGGGGTATTGTTTGGTGGTATTTTGGATATTTAGCTACATAAATTCTAGTTATTACAACATGATGGGACAACAGTTCAATGCCTATATAAAACCTAGAACTAAGATCAACCTAAGGCGGTTAGGGATAGAATATCAACCAGGAGGTTTTTCTGACATGAATTCTCGTACAGCGGGGTAATGGTGAACTGCCAGATTCATCTGTACTCTGACAACTCACTCCATAGAGAGTCAATACTGACCTGGAACGCCGTACCCATGGGCGAGTTGGTGGAGGCAGCGTTCCAGTTCGGAGTTGATCTCTGTTCAATGTCTATATAGTTATCCAATTCGATTGTAACCGAATTACTGTCTACAATTGTGGTGGTAACGATATTTCCATGTGAGTTTGTAACCACGAGAGTCTCACCGTATGCGGATGGCGTTGGCATTTCAAGTTTCAATAACGAATAGTAAGGAACGCTCAAGCTGACGGCCTCGCTTATCTCATAGGTAGAAGACATGTTCATGAAAATGGTCGTTAAGAGGTGACATACAATGACTATGATATAGATTAAATTGCTTGCCGCCCCCTGACTGCTGTTTAGAGGGAAAGGCCTTAAAATCGACAGGTAAGAAAACCATGGGAACAATCGCATAAATGGGAATAAGAGGGTAGGGCGGACACTCGAGGCGAGTTGCGGCTGTATTGCAATCTCAATTTCATGGTTTATACCTTCGCACATAGTCCTCCTGTTCAATGGTCTGAATGGCACCAGGCCGGGCTTGCCGTACCGCGGCAATGGCCGCACTAGGATCCAATCCAAACTCCACCAGGAGTAGTGCCGCAATCATGCCGGTCCGGCCAAGCCCTCCCCTGCAGTGGAGCACAACCCTACCGCCATCCACAAGAACTTGCCGTAGCTCCTTCCCAGCCGTATCCCATTGCGCCTCGAATCTCCAATCTGGAATGCCAACATCAACAATCGGGAGGTGAAGCCATCGAATGCCGAGATTTCTGGTCTTCTCCGGAAGTTCAGAAACACGGAGTACTTCGAACTCGAATGCCTCAATGAGACTCACGAGGACTTCTGTCCGCCAATCGAAGATGACTTGGAGGTCAAGATCAAGATCTCGTTTCCAAGGACCTGGAGGGATGCCGAGCCCAGCATATTCGTCCTTACCAGGACAAACAGTCATGCCGATCAAGCCGCCAGTTACGGGAACTTCCACCGCATCGATCCTCAGGGGGGAGATGATGCTCTTGTTAACAGACATATCTACTTTCCTCTCCACAGGAATAGAAGGAAATTACGTTGCAATCAAACTTTCCGGATGCATTCTTCCGCATTGATCTTGGGACTATTAACGAGCGAACCCACTTTCCAGAGGGTCATGCGCTCAGGAGGGTAGGGGAGAAGCAGTTTTTTTGCATTATCGGGTGGAGTCGCCGGGTCGAGCCAAGTGTCGTAATTTTTCTGGTCGATTATTACTGGCATACGGTTATGCAATTGGCTCACTAGTTCGTTTGAATCGCAGGTGATGATCGTGAATGACTCCACGATTTCCCCATCCTGGTTTTGCCACTGGTCCCACAGGCCGGCGAATGCCATCATTCCGTCGTTTTTAAGCGTGATATAGAACGGCTCCTTCATCTTAACTTCATGCCGCCATTCAAAAAAGCCATCCGCAATCACCAGACATCTCCGAGAACGAAACGATCCCCTGAAGGCCGGCTTCACATCGATCGTCTCTGCCCGGGCGTTTTCATGGAATAACCAAGGCGAGAATCTTGCGCCCAATGGGGGATGAGCCCCCACTTCATCAAGACGATCTGGTGTCCCTCAATGGTTTGACGCACGACTGGGTGTGACTGAAATGGGGCCACATTGAACCTGGGTACGAAATCGGCCAGGAACGGTACCCTGAAGATATCGGCGATTAGTTCGGCGGGTAAATGTAAGGTAAAGCGGCCACACATAATTTAAAGTATACCACGCTTGCTATTATTCGATCCGGATGCTTTTCGCCCCCTTGCAGCTTTTGAGAAGCGTCGGGTCTCCTATGATCTTACCGACAAGATTCACCTCGCTTGCCGGAACAGGATCTTGGCCGGTGCTCATGGGGGTCGTGCCGAAAAAGATCGCTAGGGCAGGTCCCGGCGGCCAATAGCATATATCACCCACCTTCACCCGCATAGTTGCCGTTTCGTCGAGCGGCATGTCGACAGGAATCGTGAAGTAGAATTCGTCACCCCATTCATTGGGGCGCGCATCTAGGGGAAGCACGGCGGCTATTGCCGCGGCGCACGGCGTGTCCAAGAATTCCGCTTCGAGGACAAGATCCCCAATGAATATTCTGACAGCTACTGACATGTTTCCTCCTGAGATGAATCTGCGCCTGCCCTGTCAATAAGGGTAAACCCATTACGTCGTGTCACCGAGAGCAATCTAAGGAATCTGTTTAGAAGTATGCAAGAACAGCTGTCATATCATCGCTTCGGCCATGGCGGTCTGCCTCCTGCAAGAATTTCTCAGGCAGATCTGCAGGATGTATACTTAATCTCTGACGAAACAGGGTGCTGATTTTATGTTGGGAAAGCGGCGTCCAGGCCCCGTCACTCAGGACTGCTACAATTTCCCCACGTTGCATGGGTATATGGATCGGGAAGGGTTCTATCTCGTTGCTTCCCAGGCGTTTCTTGCCTGACCCATGCGACAGCGTGATTAAAGAGCCATCTGAGCAGAATTTAAAAACCTTGCCGTCACCAACATTAACGCCGACGATACGATCATCCAAAATCGCGAGCGCAGTAAAGGTACTCTGGTGACCGCCCATCAAACCGGAGTCAAGAAATCCCGCCCATGTTTTCCAATTTTGGAACGACATAAAATCTTGAGATACCGCTTTTTGTATCATCCCTGGAAACTCCCGATTACTTTCTTTGCTGACTGCTCAGCGTTACCGGCGCCATCACAAACGGCGATAACGGGGATTTCGACGCGAATGATAGCAAATGCATCCTCATTTGACTTGCGGCCATCCTGAGGTTTAGAGATACCGTATATTTCGGTGTTTTTTCGCATGGCCTTGTTAGCAGTTAACTCCCGAGTTAACCTGTTTAAGATTCTCCGCACCATGTACATTTCCAGGTCAATTTAGGCCTCATCCTTTCCTTGCTGACTAACTGGCATCACGGTACGCTACCTCGCTGCCAATGGGTTTCAGGAGAGCGCCATCATAAATCCCAGCATGGTAGTGTATCCGAGAGCGTGCCTTTGTTGGGCTTGCATTCATTATCACTTGCGTTTGGCACTCTTGGCTATTGCTAACTGGAAGAAAGGCCTATGCGAATGCCCGCTAATGACGGCACTGAAACCCGCCGCAACCGGATCGAGGTCAAGGTTAATAAAGTTGTGGATGACATAGAGCCAAGTCTGTGCGAATTGAATAATTTCGAAATTCGGGAGGGACTGCGCCCACTGTCCCTTATCGATATTGCCCCGCACTGCCACCACGGGTGCTATTGCTCGCAAACCCTCAATTATGTGCGGATTACCAATATCCCCGGCATGTATTATCAAGTTGGAGTCTTTCAAAGCTTCAAGTGCTTCTGGCCGAATCAGACCGTGAGTATCGGCTATTACTCCGATTAGACATTATGGTTGTCAGTTAAAAAAATAGACCTGCCATCCTTGCAACTTGGGTTATGCTCTGGGACGGGAATCACCAAGGCACAGAGCCAAAATCAAGGAGGCAGGTCATGAAGAATTGTATCAC
>Ga0326728_10005123_pt1 | contig 37567 bp, 48 predicted proteins | sample MB3enrmetagenome_FD_207602 | JGI IMG/M metagenome (GOLD analysis project Ga0326728, IMG submission 207602) | Lab enriched peat soil microbial communities from McLean, Ithaca, NY, United States - MB31MN | ecosystem: Environmental > Terrestrial > Soil > Wetlands > Peat | place: USA: New York...
CTGGTCCCGCACGTCATATTTTTCGGTTGGGAGGGTCATTTTTAAATCCTGGGATCTTGTGGTCGGATTCTTGCCCTCCAAATTGCGCGGATAAATAAAAAATGCAAGCCGAAGTCATGCTTGCATCGGATTTTAATTGGACCGATAAACGGACTATGACGCACGACCGAACGCCGCACCTCAATTCCTTCAAGGGCATTTTGGCCCATTGGGCAACGCTTTGGATTTTCGCCGAGCAAATGGGCGTCCCGCTCTCGACGGTGAAAAACTGGAGCACGGAAAATTCCATCCCACCTACGCGCTGGGACAAATTAATCGAGGTCGCGGCGGCCTGGGGAATTGAATTGTCCCTCCCCCTGCTCAATCGTCTCTACCTGGAGCGCCAGGAACCCCGCGCGCGAATCTCAAGGAAATAATCATGGCTCAGAACATCAACACCGTCCTTGGCGTTACCCCGAAGAAGCGCGGGCGCCCGAAGGGGTCCGGAGCGGCCAAGGGGCCGATCAGGAAGGCCAGCGAGGCCGCTGCGAAGGCTGAGGCCATGGTAGGTGGCGCTTGGGCCAAGACCGGCCCTATGGCGGCTCCTGAGCCCCAGCGCGCACCTGCCTTCGGGGCCAACCAGCCGGACGTGTCGACGGTATGCCAATGGGCCAAGCGCATTCGCCTGAAGACCGAGGAGGTCGACAAGGTCAAGTTGGCCATGAAAGCCGCCCGCGGCGCGCTGCGCGATGAGCGCAAGCTGGCGCAGGCAGACGGCATGGTCATGGGCGAGCTCGATGAGGCGATCGAGGCCCTACGCACCGAGCATGTCGATTTGTTGGCGCGCGAGGAGCGGCGCCGATTCTATTTCGCGGCGCTCGGACTGCCGATCGTGGAGCTGGGCGCCAGCGTGTCGGAGACCCTCACGCCTGGGAGCGACGCCGATCGATGGTTCAAGCGCGGAGACCAGGCCGGCCGCCTCGGCGAGAAACGCGACATCCCCGACGGCTGTCCCGGCGAGCATGTCCAGGACTTCCTGCGTGGCTGGGAAGCCGGCCAGGACCTGCTGATGCGCGCCCTGCCCCTGACCCGCGGCGCATACGATCCGGCCGCCAGCGACGCTGCTGAGCCTGTCGCCGAAGAAGAGGTCCCAGGGATCGCTTCCCGTTCGGCCTCGACGTTGGTGCTCAATGAGGCGGCCTTCATCGTCGGCACGGACATCATGGACGCCAACCTGAAGACCATGCACGCCCTGGCGGTCGCCTTGGTCCCTATGCACGAACGCGTGATCGCGCTCTTTGGGACCAAGCGCCGTCCGATCAAGGAGCCGGACGACACCATGCCGGGCGGCTTCTACATCGACACCGGCGAGCCCGACGTGCCGCTCAGCGACGCTGAGTCCGCGTCGGCGGCCATTTCCGATCCGATGCTGTTGAACTGATGACCATCTACCTCGGCGCGGACCTGGCCGGCGCCACCGGCATAGCCTACGGCCGCGCCGAGACCATGCCGCACGCCGAGGTCCGGACGGCCCCAACGACGGGCGCGGACCTCGGCGCCTACGGCCGCTTCTGGTGGATCGTCTGGCGCTCGGTGCTCAAGGGCCTGGCCGAACGCCTGCACCCCGGCGAGAAGATCGTCGTCTGCTACGAATCGCCGGTGCTGATCGAAAAGCGCACCGATCCCCAGACCGGGCGGGTGATGGGCGGCAATTCGATCGAGACCACGCGCAAGCTGCAGAGCCTCGGGGTGATCCTAGAGACCGCGTGCCTCCTTTTCGCCGAGGAACACAACATCGTGATCGAGGTATTCGAGTGCCACAGCGCGACCATGAAGGTCGTCCTTGCTGGCCATGGGCACGCCAGCAAGCCCGACATGGTCGAGGCGGCCCGGCGGGCCGGCGTGAGGCTCCCCGCGGGCCCTGAGGCGCACAACGCCGCGGATGGCTTCGCAGCGTGGCTGGTGGCCCTCAGGGCGCATGAGCCCAAGGTTTTCGCCGGGTGGATTTTCCAGATCAGAGGTGATGCATGACTAAGAATGTTTTTGCCGAGACCGACGCTCAACATATTGCAAACGAGATAAATGCCGCAGTATTTGAAATGCTCATGGAACACGCGTTCTCTCTTTGTAACATTGAGGACGTTTCCGCGATAAACATCCGTCCGCTTGTAATGGGCGCGCTGGCCGGGACCGTTACCTTTGCGGTACGCAACGACCCTGGAGCGGTAGATGAGGTGATGGACGCGATGATTGACTGCCTCCGGCGGGTCGCTCCGCAGGTGAAAATGGCTCTCGTCATAGAAGCCGCCGGCGCCGATCCGAACAAGGTCAACCTCGCATGATCGTCAGCGGGAACTTCCCTTGCCCAGCCTGCGGCGCGCCGACATCGGTGCGCGACAGCCGGCCCTCCCCGCGGCTCGGTGTCCGCCGACGGCGGTGGTGCGCCAATGACGGATGCGGCGCGAAATTCACCACCATGGAAGTGATCTGGGACGGCGAAGAGCACGCCCGTGCGACCGGAAAGGAACAGGTCGAGTGGGCATTCAAACAGCTGGCCGAAATGCTCCGGCGCTACATCCCCGCGATCGAATTGGGGGAAGAGTTATGAGCGAAACCCGCGAGATGGAGCCTGTCTACGCCAAGCTCGGGCGATGGGTGCGACGGGTTCGCAAGTCCAACGCGCTGACACAGGCGCAGCTGGCGGAACTGATGGGGTTGGACCGATCGTCGGTTGCCAGCATCGAGACCGGGCGGCAGCGCGTGCTGCTGCATTCGTTGGTCGAGTTCGCTGAGCTGATGGGCTATCGGCTGACGCTGACGAAGATCCGCTGATGACACCTGCCGAGCGCATTGCCGAGCTAGAGGCGGAGGTGCTCTATCTCCGAGGTCAGTTGGGCTATATGTTCGGTCAGGAGCCAAGGCGCGTTATCCGAGATTCCCTCAAGCTAACAGCAACACATGCGCGCATTGGGCAAATGCTTTGGGTCGCTAAGGGCCGCGCGCTATCGGTCGAATTCCTGGAAGATCATCTACCTCCTTTAAAGGGGGAGAGAAATCACCCACGAAGAGCGATCGCCGTGCAGATTTGCTTGCTTCGCAAAATCCTCGGCCGCGCCGCGATTATCAATGACTACGGAAAGGGCTACCGTATATCCGACGAAGCCCGCGCGCGGATCGACGCGGTGATGGCCCTTGACGGAAAACCTGGAAAGGAGCAATCCTGAAAACGACGAAGGGTCCGGACGGTAAATCCGGACCCCCAGTCCTACCGCTGTAGCAGCAGCGGGCGTGAAACGCCCGGAAATAATACGGCGTTTTTCTCCCGAAGCAAGCCCAGCGGCCAAATTAAATGGCCAGCGTGCTTGATCACGCGCTCATGAAACCCCGGCCTGTTCCGCAGCGGGGGAGTGCCAAAGCAGGAAAAACCGATGCGGGGGCAGTTCCCACCCGCACGCCTGGCGCTGGTGGTCCTCTCCGCTGCGCTGCAGGCCGCCGTTGCGAATGAAGCAGCTCATAAATTGGTGGACGCGTAACCGACCAGCCGGAGAAATCCGGCGAGCTGAGAGGATGTGCCGACAAAGCGCAATTTCGAAACCCAGGGCGAAGTGTGCCTACCACCCAGCCACCCCACAGAGATCGAAGGAAACCTTCCTCCCCACTCAAACCCGATAGACAGAACAAAGGGCTCTCCAGGATGATCACCAAGCTGAATCTCAGGACTACCTCTCCGCACGCGCGGAAATTCGAAGACGCTCGTAATTTTTTCGTTGATAAACTTAAAGATCGAACGCCGGGAGTAAAACTACTGTCGATAGTAGAGTTAGCGCGCTTAATTTCGAAAAAACCGATCAGCGCCGAGGACGCGTATCCGTATTTGGTCAACGCGCACCGGAAAGCGCTCCAGAAGATGGCCGAGAGATTTCTGGCCGCGCACCCAATGAAGAAAAGCAACCGCTCGAAAAACCGTCGGAGGAAGTCATGTCGGAAGTCCTGAAATTCAAATCGGAACCACGGATCTCCGACCCTCCGCGCGACCTCGAAGCGGAACAAGGAATCCTCGGAATTATCCTGTTCGATAATTCGACAACCGCGGCTCTGGCAGAGCAATTTTCGCCAGAATCGTTCTACGAAGCCGTGCACGCGCGAATTTTCGTGAGCGTGCTGGAATTAATCCGGATGGGCCGCACCGCCGACGCGGTAGCCGTGAACCACAACCTCACCCACGACGACGGCCTGAATTCGCTCGGCGGAATTCGCTATCTCGCTGACCTCGTCGACCACGCACCGCCGGCGAGCCGCGCGCGGGAATATTCGGAGATCGTCCTGGAGCTCTGGCGCCGCCGAGAGCTTTGCCATCTGGCCAGATCCATCGAGGACAACGCCCGCGGCGGCCAGGTTTCCGAGGAGACGATCGCCAATTCGGAAATGCGGTTGATCGAGCTGAATTCGACCACAACCGGAATTTCGTTGGTGAGCGCTTCGGACTCCATCGAGCGCGTCACCCACCAGCTGGAAAACCCGCGCGCGGCTTTCGGCGTGAAATTCGGCCTCAGCCCAATCGACGACGTCACCGGGGGCTTCATGCCCGGCGAATTGTGGCTGGTCGCCGCGCGCCCAGGGATGGGCAAGAGTGCCGTCGCCTCGACCGGAGCGCTCAACATCGCCACAAGGGGACGCGGCCCCGCCGACGAACCACTAGGCGCGATCGAGATCTGCTCCGAAATGACGGTCGAGCAAATGATGCGGCGACACATCGCCGATTGGTGCTATGCCAAGTGGGGCCCCGCGGCGCCCAGCTACTCGCTGATTCGCAAGCGCGCGCTCAGCGCTCAGCAGCTGTTGATGTTCCGGGAAGCCGCGACGGCGATCCGCGAACTCGGAACCCTGAAGAGCCTCTATCGGACCGGTCTCACGGTTCCGGTCCTCAAGTCCATCGTGCGCCGGCAGAAGGCGGCTTGGCTGCGCCAGGGTATCCGGCTGGGCGTGGTGACGATCGACCATATGGGCTTGGTGCTGGCCTCCGGCAGCGCTCAGAAGCGCAGCGAAGCGCAAGGCGAGGTCGCCCGCGACACCAAGCGGATCGCCAGCGAGCTCGAGGTTCCCGTGATCGCCCTGGTCCAGCTGAGCCGCAAGGTGGAGGAGCGAGACGACTGCCGGCCGCGGCTGAGCGACGTACGCGACTCGGGCGAATGGGAGGAGAACGCCGACGGCGTGATCGGCCTCTATCGCGAAGCCTATTACGCTCAGCGCGAAACGGAGCCCAAGCGCCACGATCTCAAGCTGGCCTGGGAAGATCGGCGCTCCAGCAAATGGGTGGACGCCATGTTCCTGAAAATCCGAGAAGGCGAGATGCAAACCGTGCAGCTGTGGGCGGACCTGCCGCGTAACGCCATCCGCGGCGGCATTCCCGACAGCGCATTCCTTGGATCACACGTCGATTTGCTTGACCCGGACCAAGCCCTGTTGCACGACACAGCAACCCTTTTTGAGTGAGCCCCATGACCGAACAGCCTCTTCGCGCGGTTAGCGACATCCAGTTCGTCGTCAACGAGCCGGTCGATATCGAACAGCGGGGGCGCAACATCGCGCACGCGCTGAGCCTCGGTCATAAGGATGCGGATTGCAGCCCGCTTTACCGCATGAACATTTTCGCGAACGGCCCCTCGCTGGCGGACGTCGATTTCAGCCAGATTCCGGGGCGTACAGCGGCCGTGAACGGGGCGCTGGCTACTACCCTAGCCAAAGGCTTCGAACCGGACTTCTGGGCCGCCTGTGACCCTCAGCCGTTGGTGGCCGATTTCATCCCCACGCCGGCGCCGGCCAAGACCACCTACTTGGTGGCGTCGAAGTGCGACCCGGCGGTGTTCGCCAAGCTCGAGGCGCGCGACGTACGCCTTTGGCATATCCGGGATCATCCTCTGGTCGAAGGCCGGCGCGCGGTGAAGTGCGCTTCGAGCGTCACGCTCTGCCTGCTCACCCTGTTCCGGCAGATGGGCTACCGCGACTTCCACGTCTACGGTTGGGACGGCTGCTACGTCGACGGGCTGCACCACGCCGGCGAGCCGCCCCGTGAGCCGACCGAGAACGACATGGACGTGATTGCCGGCGCTGACGTTGCGGACGATCGTACGGTCTCCGGCGGGCGGACCTTCCACACCACCCGGACGTGGGTCCTGGAGGCCCACGACGCGGTGTTGCAGTTGCATCACGTCGACTACTCGGTCAAAATCTATGGCGACGGCCTGATCAAGGCCGTGACCGGGCGTTAAGCGCTGATCTGCGAAGCGGATTTTGGAAAAATGACTGCGGGTGGTGCGCGTAAGGGCGGCGGACGCAGGGCTGGCATTCCCAATAAGGCGTCCATTCGCCGCCAGGAGATCGTCTACAAGGGCGGCTTGGCCCCGTTGGACTACCTGCTGCAGGTCATGAGAGACACCGAGCTGACCCGCGCCGAGCGTGTCGAGGCCGCCAAAGCCGCGGCGCCATATGTGCATCCCCGCCTATCCAGCGTGCAAGCGCACGTCACCGGCGAACTCGACATTCGGAAATTCTTAACGGATGCCGAGTAGAGTTTGTCGGTCAACGAGCAAACCGAAGGAGCGCTCAGATGGGTATCGGAATGGTGATTGGATTGCTGGCGGTCATACTGCTCAACATGCCGAAGGACGTGCGCAAGTGAGCGCCCTCGCGATGTGTGCCGTTCTGGCATTCGTGGCCTGGCGGGTCATTAAAGCGGCACAGCGCCGATGAGCCCGGTCCTCGCCGTCGCGGTGGCCTGCGTTGCCGCAGCCATCCTCGCGTGGGCGCTCATCGGCTGGTGGCGCGATAGGTGACCGCTGACCTGCCCCCCGAACTCGTGGCCAAGGCCCTACGTCTGCGCGACGACTTCGAGTTCTTCGCCCGCAACTGCCTGAAGATCAGGACCAAGACCGGCGAGATCCTGCCGCTGACCCTGAACAAGGGCCAGCGGCACCTGCACGAGCGCTTGCAGCGCCAGCTGCGCAAGACCGGCAGGGTGCGCGCCCTGATCGTCAAGGGCCGGCAGATGGGCATCAGCACCTACCTGCAGGCCCGCTTCTACTGGCTGCTGTGGCGAGCCAAGAAGGGCATGTCGCTCAAGGCGTTCATCCTCACCCACCACGATGACGCGACGTCGAACCTGTTCGGCATGGCGCAGCGGTTCCACGACCTTATGCCGGGCCCGCTGCGGCCGTTCACCACCGCGGCCAGCGCCAAGGAACTGGTGTTCGCCGACACCGGCTGCGGCTACGCGGTGGCCACGGCCGGCACGAAGGAGTTGGGCCGGTCCGACACCATCCAGCTCCTGCATGGCTCGGAGGTCCCCTCCTGGCCGAACGCCGAATCGCACGTGGTCTCGCTGCTGACCACCGCGCTCGCCAAGACGGAGGGCTCGGAGGGCATTCTGGAAGCCACCGCCAAGGGCGTCGGCAACGTTTTCCACCGCATGGCCATGGCCGCAGTGCGCAAGCAATCCGAGTACGAGGCGATCTTCATCCCGTGGTTCTGGGACGAGGGCTATGTGCGCGACTGCCCGTCGACCTTCCAGCCGTCCGAAGAGTGGCTCGAGTACGCCCACCTCCACAAGCTGACCTGGGAACAGCTCTATTGGGCCTACGTGACCAACCGCGAGTTGGCGCAGGCCAAGGCGCTCGATCCCCAGAAGATCTGCGGCGACTTCAAGCAAGAGTACCCGGCGACCTTCGAAGAGGCTTTCCAAAGCAGTGGGAACAGCTTCATCCCGGCGCTGCACGTCATGCGCGCCCGCCATCCCGAGGAGCCTGTGATCGGTCGCGGCCCGGTGATCCTCGGCGTCGACCCGTCCCGGGTGCGGGACAAGGTCGGGATCATCGACCGGTGCGGGCGCCGGCTGGGCGAGCGCATATGCGAGCGCATGGACCCTGGCGGCAATCTCATGTATGTCGCCTCGCAGATTGCTCGAATAATAGACCGCATCAAACCCGACGCGGTGAATATAGATGTGGGGGGGATAGGTGCAGGCGTCTACGATGCACTTGAGGAAATGGGCTATGGCTACTGCATCAACGCAGTCAATTTCGGCAGCCGCCCTCTCGGAAGAGGGCCTACTGGAGAAGACCTTTATTTCAATCGCCGTGCGGAAATGTATGACCTCATGCGGGACTGGTTCGCCAGCGAAGCCGGCGTCCAGATCGAGGACGACGACGGCCTCCACGCCGACCTGACCGCCGCCGAGTGGGGGCCGCAAGCCACGCGCTACAACACCACGAACGAGTTGATTCTCGAGCCGAAAGAGAAAATCATAGAGCGGCTTGGGAGTTCACCAGACCTCGGCGATGCGGCGGCCCTCACCTTCGCCGTGCCGTTCGCGCAGGGGATGGTGGCGCAAAATCAGCCGCCGCGCGAGCGCCGGCGCAGTCGGAGGACGGGCTATTGAGCGCCAACACCTATACGGTCCCGCTCCTCTCCGAAGGCCAAGTGATCGTGCGCATCGATCGCGACCAGCTGATCCTCAGCGCGCAGCACCCGCACTCGGCGGCGCCGCAGCCGGTGGCCATGCGCCTGGTCGAGGTCGAGTTCCTGCAGCTGGTGCTGGGCAAGGCCGCGGCTCAGTTGCGAGGCGCGGCGGCGAAGCGGCAGCCGGCCGAATGACCGATCCCGACCAAGCGGCCTTTGTCATGGCCGGCGAAGGTAGTAATTGGGTGAGCCTCCGTCTGCTGAAGGACCTGGACGCCTGATGGCCCGCACGCCGCGCATGAAGACGGTTCAGCAGGTCCCTGCTCCCGAGCCGCACGCCTTTCTCGACACGGCCGCACCCACACCGCTCGACGTCTCCGACCCCGCCGCGCTGCTGCCGGCGCTGGTCAAGCTGCACGAGTGGGCGAGCAAGGGCGGCGACATTTCCGATTCGCTCGATCCGGGCGTCGTGGTGCGCATGGGCACGGATGCGGTGCGCCAATGGGACCTCGACAACGGCTCGCGCCAGACCTGGATGAACCTGGCTGAAGCCTCGCTTGCCATGGCCGCGCAGGAGACCGACGACGAGGAGGGGCAGAAGGACTATCCCTTCGAAAACGCCTCGATGATCAACTACCCGCTGCTGACCGTGGCCAGCCAGCAATTCGCCGCCAGGGCCTATCCGGAACTGGTCAAGGGCGACAAGGTCGTCGGCGTCAAGGCATTCCAGCCGCCGCCGACGCGGCCAGGGCCAATCCAGATCGCCAAGGCCGGACCGCAGCCGCAGGGCCCGCAAGAGGCTCAGCAGGCCACCCAGGACATCCAAGGCGCACAGCAGGCGGACGCTCAGCAGGCGGCCATGATCGCCGCCAGGTCCGCGCGCGCAGAGCGTGTGAAGGCCTACATGAACTACGTGATCTTCTACCGGATGGATAATTGGGAAAACGAGACCGACCAGCTCCTGCATGAAGCGCCGATCGTCGGCGTCGGCTTCAAGAAGGTCTATTTCGCCTCCACCGGCCTCTGCAGCGCGTACGTCTCGGCGACGAGGCTGACCGTGCACAACGGCACGAAGAGCATCTGGAAGTGCCCGCGGATCACCCAGGACTACGACGAATATCCGAACGACATCAAGGTCAAGCAACGGGCCGGCGAGTTCCGCAACATCGACCTGCCGGTGGTCGGCGACGACCCGGATGAGCCGCGCTTGCTGATCGAGCAACACCGGCTGGACGATCTCGACGGCGACGGCCTCGCCGAGCCCTACATTTGCACGGTGGACGTCCAGACCCGCCAGGTGCTGCGCATCGAACCGGCTTACACGCTAGAGGATATATTCGTTGACGAAGTGACCAACCGGGTGTTGAGGATCGAGCGCTGGCTTCCGTTCCCGGCGTTCTTCTTCCTGCCGGACCCCAAGGGGCGCTTCTATGGCATCGGCTTCGGCAGGCTCCTGGCTTCGATCATGGATAGCGTCGACACGTCGATCAATCAGCTCATCGATGCGGGGAACGCCGAAATTGCGGGAGGCGGATTTATCGCTTCTAGTGTCCGCCTGCAGGGCTCAGGCCAGGGCGGCTCGGTCTTTCAGCGGCCGGGCGAGTACCAGACGGTCTCGACCAATGGTCCGGACCTGAAGCAGGCGATCTGGGAGCGCACCGTACCGCACCCGTCGGCCGTGACCATGCAACTCCTGGAGATGCTACTGGCGGCGGCCAAGGACATCGCCGCAGTCAAGGACGTGATCAGCGGCGAGGGACCGCAGAATGCGCCGGTCGGTACGACCATGGCCCTGCAAAACCAGGCGCTGACGGTCTTCAGCGCGATCTGGAAGCGAATGTACCGCGGGTTCCGCGACGAGTTCCATCTGCTTTATCGGGCCACCAAGCGGTGGGCGACCGAGCGTGAGCGCAAGGAATACGCCGAGCTGACCGGCGGCAACCTCGATGAGGACTTCCAGGGCGACGGCACGGACATCCAGCCGATCGCCAATCCGACCGTCGTCACCAAGCTGCAGAAGATGGCGCGCAATCAGGCGCTGATCCAGCTGGCCGAAAGCCCCGTCGGCATAGCCGCCGGCATGACGCAGAGCGGCCCCGCGCAGGAGATCGTGCGGGACGTGCTGGACACCCTGGAATACGACCGCCCCGAGCGGTTCCTGGCGCCCGTGCCGCCGAACCCGCTAGAGGTCGCCAAGGCGCAGGACCTTTCCGCCACGGCGCAGCTGAAGGCCGCCGACGCCAAGTTGCGCGTGATCGCCGGCCAGAAGGACCAGGCGGGCGCGACGCTCGATCATGCCAAGGCCTTGCGCGAAGTAGGGCTGGCGGCGCAAGACACCCATCATCTGCACGAAATCGCGGATGCGATGGCGAGAGCGGGGCAGGTTGCCCCCATTCCCGAAGGGAACGTGAATGGCGAGAGCAGTACGACCAGCCCCGCCGGAGCCGGTGCAGCCTCAGCGGGCGGCGCCGCGCCCGCGGCCTGACTTCAAGGCCGCCCCTCCCCACCCCGAGGACTTCGCCGTTTGGTGCGAGCATCCTGTGACGCGATTTGTCGCAGCGGCGATGCAGGCCGCGGCCATCAAGCAAAAGGCCGCATGGGTCGATGCGTCCTGGGGATCAGGACAGGCGTCAGAGCTCTGGCTTTCGACCTTGCGCGCCCGCGCCGACGCCTACATGGCTTTCCTTGAAACCGGACTGGAAGAATATGCCCGAGCCCTCGAAGAGTAAGATCCCGAATTTCGGCAAGATCGGTGACGCGCACCTCGACCGCATCCCAGCCTTGGCGGACTGCCGCCCGGGGCTGCAACCGGTCGAGTACAACGTGATCCTGGCCCTAGCCAAGGCGCCGGAGAAGGTCGGCAATCTCGGCCTGATCATCGCTCCCGACGACACGCGGGAGACCGCTGGCCTCGCCATGCAGGTCGGCCGCATCATCGCCATGTCGCCGCTCGCCTTCGGATATGAGGCGTGGCCACCGGGCTCGCGCCGCCCGCGGATCGGCGACGCTGTGTGGTTCGCCCGCTACGCCGGCGGCCTCTTCGAGGGCCTCGACGGCGCGGAATACCGCATCGTCAAGGACAAGGACATCGGCGCGATCATCGTGGAGGATGGCAATGGCGCTGCGTAAGCGAAACCCCCCTGAGGCGGGCGCGGCGGCGCCGGAGCTTGACGCCGCGGACAATAGCGGGCAACCATCCAGGACAGGCCAGGTCAGCGAAGCCGACCTGATGCTCGAGGTCTCCCGAAACGTCGCCAAGCGGCTGGGATGGACCCCCAAGGAGGAATGGAACCGAGACCCCGAAAAGTGGGTCGACGCTCCTCAGTTCCTCGATCAGGCGCCCGCGCAATTCGAAGCCCTCAAAGAGAGCCGCAAGCGCACGGCGCAAGCCGCCGCCGCCGCCATCGAAGAAGCGCGTCGGCAGGCGAGAATAGAGGCCGAAGCCGAAATCCGAACGGCAGCGGCCACCGGAGACGCGGACGCAGCGGCCCGCGCAGCTGAGAAGCTGGCGCAGGCGTCGGGTCCGCCCCCTCAGACGGTCGCGTGGCTCAGTCGCAATCCATGGTTCCATGCCGACCCTCTGGCGCGCACGCTCGCCCAGGCAGAGGTCAATAGGCTGGCGGCCGGGGGCGCGAGCATCGAGGATCAGCTGGAGGGGGCGGAAGCCACCGTCCGCAAGCGGTTCCCCGAGCATTTCGCGGACGAACATCGCCAGGCCGAACCGGCCAGGGAGGTTCCCCTGGCCAACGTCAGGGCGCCGGCTCCAGCGGTCTCTGGAGGCTCCAGGGCCGCTTTGCCGCCGTCGACCAAGGTCAAGGGCTTCGGCGACATCCCGGTCAGTGACCAGGCGCTTTATCGGAAGCACTTCGCCCGCCGATTCGAGGGCCAAGGGCTGAATAAGGAAGCGGCGGAGGCGAAGTATGCCGACGCCTATTGGGCCAACAAGGGCGGCTGATCGACAGCTCGCCCGCTGAAGGGTGAGCTATGAGCGACACTGCCGCCGCCGAACATCCAGAGCGCCCCATGCGCGCCCGCCAGCCGCGCGCCGAAGCGCAGGCCGGCCACCGCCGTCGTCGGCGCGCCGGCTCGCTCAATCGGATGGCGCAGTTCACCCTGGACATCTTCGAGCCGGAGCAGCTCGACCTGGAGAACTACGTCTATCGCTGGGTGAACGACGAGAAGGGCCGCATCCGCCAGGCCACCCGCAATGACGACTACGACTTCGTGACGACGGCGGAACTCGGCGGCGACTTCGACCCCGATTCGACCGACTCCGAATCGACCGAGCGCGTGCGCATCCTGGTCGGCTCCGACAAGGGCGGAAAGGACATCTACGCCTACCTGTGCAAGAAGCCCCGCGGCTTCTGGGAAACCGATAACGACGAGGTCGTGCGCGCCCGCGAGGACATGATGGCCGGGCGCGTCTACCGCGCCGAGGCCACCGAGGAGGAAGAGACTCGCCCGGGCGGCGACGGGGTCTTCTACGCCTCCAAGTCGAACACCATCGGACACGCGGCCGAGCGCCGGCGCGGGCCGATCCCCCGCAACTTCAAATAGGGACCTGTCATGGCTAACCCGAACACCCCCTATGGCCTGCGCTTGGCGCAGCGCGTCGGCATGGCGGACTTCCGCGATTCGCTGAGCGTCTATTACGTGCCGGCGAACACGACCAACGCCATCTACGAGGGCGATCCGGTCATCAAGCTCGCCGCCTCCGCCGACGTCAACGGGATCGACGGCGTGAACCTGGCGACCGCCGGGACATCGAACAAGATCACCGGCGTGGTCTGCGGCTTCCTGGGCACGGGGACCGCCCAGCTCGGATTGACCGCGCCCAGCTTCTTCGGCCTCTCCGGCTCGCCCGGCCCCGTCTACAAGCCCGCCAACGCCGCCACGCCCTATTACCTCTTGGTCAGCGATGATCCGGAGGCGCTCTACTCGATCCAGAGCAATGATAGCGGCGGCGTGCCGGCGGCCACGATCGTCGGCAAGAACGCCAACCTGGCGTCGGGCTCCGGCTCGCCCTACACCGGTTGGTCTGGCTACCAGATGGCGGCAAACCAGGTCGGCACGAGCGCCAACAATCAGCTCGCCATCGTCGGCGTGCTCCAGGAACCCGACAACGTCGCCGGCTTGGCGAACTGCAAGTTCCTGGTCCGCATCAACCAGAACACCAACGTCAACGCCGGCGCCGGGATCTAGCGTCCGCACCGCCCTTCGCCCTTAAGGAGCGCCCGACATGGCCGCTGTTATCACCCGCTCATCGCACCCGGACGCGCTGTGGCCCGGCGTGCTGGAATGGTTCGGTCTCAACTACGACGAATTCCCCGACATCTGGAACGAGATCTTCGACCGGTTGGATGGTGAATTCGCCACCGAGCGCCTGATCGAAGCCACCGGCTTCGGCCTGGCCCGGAGCAAGACCGAATCGGCGCCGATCACCTACGACACCGACGGCGAGGGCTATGCGACGCTGGCCACGCCCTCTGTCATTGGTCTCGGCTACCAGGTCACCCGCGAAGAGCAGGAAGACAACCTCTACACCGAGGTCAGCCTGCCGCGGGCGGAGAGCCTGGCGTTCTCGATCCACACGACGATCGAATTGAACCACGCCAACATCTTCGTGAACGGCTTCAGCGGCTCCTACCTCTACGGCGACGGTCAACCGCTGTTTTCGGCCAGCCACCCGACCAAGAGCGGCTCGCAGTCGAACCTCGGCACCACGTCGGCCGACTTCAGCGAGGCGTCGCTGGAAGACATGATCAAGCGCATCTACCTCGCGCAGAACTCCCGCGGGCTGCAGATCAACCTGCGGCCGCGCCGGCTGATCGTGTCCGCCGCCGATATGTTCAACGCCACCCGCGTCCTGGAAAGCCAACTGCGCACCTCGACCGCCAACAACGACATCAATGCGATCAAGCAAATGGGCCTGATCCCGGAAGGCGTCGTGACCAACCCCTATCTGGGCGTCGAGACCACCCAGGCGTGGTTCCTGCAGACCTCGGTGCAGAAGAACAAGGGCATGGTCTCGATCTGGCGCCGCGATCCGGAGCTGGAGAAGGACAGGGACTTCGACACGGAAAACGCCAAGGCCAAGTCGACGGCGCGCTTCGTCGCCACCGTGGGCGACTGGCGGTCGTGCTACGCCAATCCGGGTCTGTAAGGCGGGCGGTGACCCATGCGGCGCTCCTATCCGGGCTATGACGCCTACCGGCCGGGAAACGCCTATTTCATCTGCGACCGGTGTTCGCAGCGTCACCGCCGATCGGCCATGCTTACCGAGTGGACTGGCCTAAAGGTCGACGCCAAGTGCCTCGACCCGCGGCCGCCGCAGATGGAGCCGCCGGACGTCTATCCCGAGGGGCTGCCGTTCCCCGACGCCCGCCCGCCGCAGGACAACCCGGACCGGCTCCAGGACGATACCTGCCTCTATCCGGTGGTGGGCGGCATTGCGGCGACGGACGGACAATACTGGACGTCGCCGGCCGGCCAACCGACCTTCCCGGGCGGCCTCAGCCCTCAGCAGCTGGTGGAGACGCCGACACCAGAGGGCCCGAACGTGCTAGAGGACGACGTGACCTTCATCACCGGGCCGGTCTACGCGCCCACCGCCACCTAGGAGGCCGCGCTGCCCCGCTTCAGGGATTATCCCGAGACCTTCGCCCTGGAGCCGACGGACGCCTTCGTGCTGGACCGGCTCGGCGTCGGCACCCTCTACATCGAGGCCGACGAGTGGCCGCTGGGCGTCTATGCCGCGGCCTTCGAATTCCTTGGCGGCACGCCGGCGCTGGCCAGCGAGATCATGGGCATGCACTCGATCGCGGCGGCGTGCACCTTCGCGGCGGACTTCGCCGGCAGCGTCGGATTCACGCTCAACGATCCGGTCAGCACCTTCACTGCGGCGATCTTCCAGAACTCGCTGTCGAATCAGATCGGGACCATGAGCGTCTCGACCGCCGGCGCATTCTCGTTCACCACCACCGGCGGCCTGCCGGTCAGTTGCGCGATCGGCGACGTCCTGATCATCCAGGCGCCGGGGATCACCGTCGAAGGCCTGGCCAACCTGTCGTGGACCTTCCTGGGGAGCATGCTCTGATGACCATCTATTGGGCCGGCGGCGAGATGAGCTCGTTCGTCCCGTCGGACGGATCGATGTATGAGGAAACCGGCGGCTTCTTCGATAATCGCTATGCGCGCTGCGCCATGTACATGGGTGGATCGCCGGGCTCGACCTTGGCCAGCGAGCCGTACGGCTACGGCACCGACTACTGGATCCATTTCAATCTGGCCAGTAGCGGCGGCCCGAACGCCTCCTATCCGATGGCGTCGTTCTACAATGCCTCGGGAACCGAGGTCTACCGCCTTGTCGCGTCGGGCCTCGGCAATACGGAGGTCACTGGCTTTTATTGGAACGGCAGCGCGTTTGTGCAGGTGGGAGCCGGGTTTTCCTTCACCAATGGGCAAGTGAGCGCCTTCGACTTCCACCTGAATTCGACGCGCTACGAGGCCTATTGTGCGGGCACGCTGGTCGACTCCGCCAATGCGACGATGACCGCGGTGTCGCAAATCTCAAGGCACACGTTCTACCAGGCAAACGCCTACAAATACTATTCAGAGTGCATTGTCGCGGATCTGCCGACGCTCGGCTATCGGCTGCAGACGCTGGCGATCACAGCCAATGGCGATCAGCAGGGTTGGGGCTCCAACGTCTCGCCGGCTTACGAGGCGGTGAACGAGATCGTCTATAACGACGGGATCTACATCGACACGCCCACGGCCAACGAGGTGAGCACCTTTGCGCAGGCCGCGACGCTGGTGTCGACGCCTTCGGCCGTCGTGGTGACCGCCCGGGCGGCCGCGGGCTCGACGGGGCCTCAGCACCTCCAGCTGGCCCTGGAACCGGTCGGCAATAGCACGGTCTACTTCAGCGGCAACATGACGCTCGGCAGCGGATTTGAGCCCTTTGTAAACGTCTGGCCGACCAATCCCAACGGCAATGTCGCCTGGACCACTGCGGCCGTGCAGGACATCCTGTACGGCGTCAAGAGCATCGCATAGGAGGGCCGGATGGCCAGGACGCGCAATTACACCGTCGAGTGCGCCAAGGTCGCGGCCACGGTGAAGCAGGACGTGCTGGCGGTCTACGCCGGCGCCAGCATGTCGTTCGAGGTGCAAGGCTGGTCGATCGCCCAGGACAACATTTCGGCGTTTGATAACCTGGCCTATCGCATTGTCTTATTGCCGGCGACGGTGACGGCCGGATCTGGCGGCTCAACGCCCAGCGCCCAGCCGGTCTTACCCTCCGATGCGGCCGCCACCGTCACCGCTCACGCCAATGACACGACGCAGGCCACCACAGGCGGCACGGCGCGGGTGCTCTACAGCGGGGCGGTGAACATCCAGAACGGCGAGCTGGTGCTGCTGCCGCCGGACCTGCGCTTCGTGTGCGCCCCCAGCCAGGCCATCGTGCTGTCGCTCGATGACGCGCCGGCCAATTCCACGACGATCAGCGCCACGATGTTCATCGGCGAGCAGCACTAGGCGCCCCCGCCGCGGGCCGCCATGACCAACCTCCCCACCAGCCTCACGACCGTCGCCTATTCGGGGTCGCCGGTCACCTACACCGCGCAGGCGGACGGCGTCTTCACGTTCAAGTTATGGGGCGCGGCGGGCGGGCCGCCTTACGGCCAGTCGCCGATCAGCGGCCCTGGCGGTTTCGTTTCCGGCAGCGTGCTCCTGGCTAGCGGCGACACCATCGCCGTGACCGTCGGCGGCGGTGGTCTGCCGTCGAGTGGCAGCGGCGCGGCAGGCGGCTATCCCAACGGTGGCTCAGGCAACGGCCGCGGCGGCGGCGGCGGCGGCCGAACCCAGATCACCCGCAACGGCACGGTGATCGCCGTCGCGGGCGCCGGCGGCGGCGCTGGCGACGCTGGCGGCGGGGGCGCGGGCGGCGGCATTACCGGCGGTCCCAGCCTCAGCGGCTCCGTAGCTGAAAGCTACGGCGCTTCCCAAACCAGCGGCGGTTGGCCGCCGGGCCAGTCATCCAGCTATGTCACAGCGGGGTCGGCCTACCAGGGCGGCAATGGCGGTAGTGGCACCTGGGCTGGCGGCGGCGGCGACGGCTATTTCGGTGGCTGCGGCGGCGGCGTGAACGCGCCCAGCAATGACTGGGGGGGCTCCGGCGGATCCGGCTATCTTGAGCCGCTGACCATCTACGACAAGGTGTGGGCGCAAGGAAGCACCGCGACCAACGAGCCGGGCGGATACACCGATCCGGCCTATCCCGGCGGCGGCGTGGGCGTGGGCGTCGGATCGGGCGGCGGTACGGGCCCCACGGGCGGCAACGGGGCGGCCGCCATCGTCTTCGACACCTCACCGAGCTACACGACCCTGCCGGTGGTCCTGACCACGATAAGCGCCTCGGGCGCCGACGCCGTCTATGTGGTGGGCGCGACGGCCACGCAGGAGTTCAAGCTTTGGGGCGCCGCTGGCGGGGCGAATGCGTCCGGTGCGGAAGGGGCGGCCGGTGCGTTCGTCGACGTTCTGCTCTCGCTCACCGCCGGCGACATCGTGCGCATCCAGGTCGGCGGCGGCGGCATAGCGCCCAGCGGGTCGTCGACGAACGAGCCCGGCGCGTGGCCGGACGGCGGGTCTGGCCTCGGCGAGGGCGGGTCCGGCGGCGGCTCGAGCCGCATCTTCGTCAATGACGTCTTGCAGGCCGCCGCGGGGGCGGCCGGCGGCTCCGGTGGCTCCGGAGGGATCATCCCGGGCTACGGCGGTTCGGCGGCCGCCGGCGGCCCGGCATTGAATGGATCGACCACGATCATCACTGGCGGCACGGCCTCCGCCGGCGGCTACCCCACCGGCACATCGCCTTCCTATCTGACCGCCGGCTCGTTGCTCATGGCGGGGTTCCCGGCCTACGACAGCTGGGCCGCGGGCGCCGGCGGCGGCTATTACGGTGGCGGCGCATCGCCGGACGGCAGCGGCGACAACTGGTCCGCGGCGGGCGGCTCGAGCTATGCGTCTGGCCCGCTGGTTACCAGCGCCACGATCCAAGCCGGGACGGCCACGACGCCAGGCGGCACGACCGACCCGGATTACGTCTCCGGCATTGGCGCGCCCACCGCCAGCGGCACGGCCGGCACCGGCATGGTGGTGATCCTAGCGCCGGTGACGCCGCCCACGCCGGCCGCGCCCGCCTTCCGCCCGCGGCCGACGCCGTTCTGGTCGTGGGATGAGCCGGACTGGCTGTTCGGCCAGCTGGCGCGCCCGTCCGTGCCGTCGAACCTCGAGAAGGTCGGGAAGATCACCGCCTATGCGGTCATGGGCGTCGACGGTGTGGCGCTCGTTCCCAAGATCACCGCCTATGCCGTGCTGAACAACGGTGACGGTGTGGCGCTCGTTCCAAAGATCGTCGCCTACGCCGTCCTTGAACCCGCGCCGGTCAGGCGTCAAACTCAGGTGCGGCTCTTCGTCGGCCGGAGGGCCATCACATGAGCACCACCTGGTCGCTGAATGCGGGCGCGCTGATCACCAGGGCTTATCGCATCCTCGGGAACCTCAACGCTCCGTGGGTGCCGACCGACGATCAGCTCAACCAGGGCCTGATCGCGCTCAACGCGATGCTCAAGGGCTGGCAGCTCGACGGGATCAATCTCTATCGCCAGACCCAGCTGTCGCTGGCCGTGCCTACGGGCATAGGCTACGCCGGCAACCCGTTCCAGATCACGCCGCTGATCATGGGCTTCGAGGAGGGCCGATGGGTCGTGCAGCCCGCTCCGAACCTTTATGAGCGCCCGCTGGCCGTGTATTCCTACATCGACTACATGAACCTGCCGAACAAGCTGGCGAAGGCGTCTTCCGGCCCCTCGGTCGTATGCTTCGACAAACAGGTCAACGCGTCGAACTTCTACTTTTGGCCGCTGCCGACGAACGGTGGCACGATGAATTGCACCGTGGCCCGAACCACGAACGACGTGAACTTCGTCACCGACCCGCTGGACTTCCCAAGCGAGTGGACCGAGGACGCGATCTATACGCTCGCCGACCGCCTGATGGACGACAGCGGCATGGCCGCCAGCGATCCTGCCACAGCCGACCGCATCCAGCGCCGGGCGGCCGCCTTCTACTCCAAGGCGTTGAACTTCGATCGCCCGACGTCGGTGTACGTGCGGCCGTGGGGACGGAAGGGATCGGGCAAGTTCTGGCGGTGACTTGACGCGCGGGCGAAAACGCGCACCATGCGCGCGGGCTCGAAGAGTCTCTCCCCCACATTCCGGAAATCCCGCCGATGGCCGATCGCGAGCATAAGTGGATTGCGAACGCGACCAAGAACAAGGGCGCGCTTCACCGCCGCCTCGGCGTGCCGCAGGGGAAGAAGATTCCGGCCAAGAAGCTCGCCGCCGCCGCGCGCAAAGCCAAGCCCGGCAGCAAGTTGGCGAAGGAGTTGAATTTGGCGAAGACGCTCAAGGGCCTTCGCCACTGACGCCCCATCCCGGGGCACACGCTTCGGCGTGAAACGCGGCGCCCGGCCACGGTCGCCCCGGATGAAGAGAGACAGCGCCATGATGCGCCATGAATCGAAGACCGCTCGCGCCCATGAACGTGCCGGCGCGAAGAAGATGCCGCACAAGGAGCACGTGAGGGCCGGCAAGGCCGCCCATCACGGCGGGCAGCACAAGGGCGGCCACAAGGTCGTGCACGTGCACCACCACCACCACATGCACCACGACGGCAAGTAAGCCGCCGTGGTCTCGAAGAATCCCTTCTTCAAGGACGGGAAACTGAAGCGCGAGCCCCGGCCCGCGCCGAAGGTCAAGCCGTTCAAGCATGGCGCCAAGGAGGTGATCCGCAAGGGTCCCTCCAAGGCCAAGGCCGACGCCGGCAAGAAGCGCTTCGGCAAGACCGAGGTGCACCACTACCACCACAAGGTCGACTGATATGGCGCGCAACATCGGCAATCGGCCCGGCCCGACGCCAGGCCCGAAGGGTGTGGTCAAACAGCATCACGCGGCGGCCTCCGGCTATGAACTGCCGACGCCAACGCGCGTGGTGGACACCTTCCAGAAGAACGGCGAGACCGGCCCGGTGCATGTCCCGGGTCTCGCCCACACCGGCAAGCGGAGATAGACGATGGCCGTTCAGCCGCCTCCGGGCGCCAACTTCGCCGTCCCTGGTGTCGCGAACGGGCTGGTCGCCGGGGATGGCTTCGTCGGGCCGCCCAACGCCAACCTGGGCGCCTCGCCCGCCTACGGGCCCGCTACCTTCCCCTATGGCTCCTCGCTCGCCGCGCCGGTGATCTCAGGTGTCGCGGCACTCACGCCCACCAGCATCGCCGCCGCTGGCGCGACGCAGGGCGCGGCGACGGTGATCACCTCGACCATCGTCTATGTGACCGCCACCGCCTCGACCGAGGGCGTGTCGCTTCCCGCCGGGGTTGGCAACTTCATCGTGCTCTATGCGCCGGGTTCGGTCGGCGTGAAGGTCTATCCGCCGAAGGGCGGCAACGCCAAGATCAACACCCACAGCACCAATGCCGGCGTGGTGCTGGCCGCGGCGCACGGCGCCATCTTCGCCGAGATCTCCGCAACGCTCTGGGTCGCGATCACCGGCCCGAACCTGTAGCGCCATGCCGCCCCTGCCGATGACCACTGGCCATTACGGCAGGCCGCGGGCAAAGCTGCCGACCATCCGCTTGGTCAACGCCTATGTGGAGTCGACCGAGGGCGGTCCGACCAAAGAGGCGCGCCTGCCCCGCCCGGGGTTCGCGCTCGATTTCACCTTGGGCGCGGGCCCGATCCTGCGCATGTTCCAAGTCCCCGGCCTCTTCAATTCGGCGCTGTTCAGCGTCTCGGGCGGCGGCTTCTACAAGGATTCGGCGCTGGTGGAGACCGTGCCTTATGGGACCGCGCCACGAATGGCGGCCGCGCAGGAATACCTCGCGCTGGTGACCGGCGGCGCGCTCTACGTCTATGACGGCACGTCGCTGACGCTGGTCGAGTTCTTCGACGACGGCGTCTCGCGCCTGCCCGCCTTCTCCGGCGTCAGCGTGCTCTACAACATCTGGATTTTCCCGGTCGCGGGCTCGAATCAGTTCTTCTTCTCGGCCGTCGGCAATCCAGCCTCGATCAACGCCGCCAACTTCGGCGCGGCTCAGACCTCGCCGGGCCCGATCGTCGAGACGATCATTCTCGCCGAGGAAATCCTCTTCCTCTGCACGGACGCCGTCGAGTTCTGGGACTACAGTGGGTCGCTGACCGCGCCCTTCGCCGAAAGCCAGGGGCGCACCTACATCCGCGGCTGCGCGGCGCAGGGCGCCGTCGTGAAGATGGACAACGCGGTCTTCTTCGTGGCCGACGACTTCAGCGTCTACCGGACCTCGGCCGTGCCGATCAAGGTCTCGACGCCCTATATCGATGACCGCCTGGCCGAGGCCGGCGCGGGTGTGTCGCAGTGCACCGCCTTCACGCTCTCGATCGAGGGGCACGTCTTCTACGTGCTCAATATCCCGACCCTGAATGAGAGCTATGCTTATGACGCCCAGACCAAGGAATGGGCGCAGTGGGGCACGCAGCAGCCATTCCAGGCCAACCCGGGGCTGTTCGCCGCCAGCTGCGCGGCCGGCTTCGGCTCGAGCATCTGGCTAGGCGATGCGGTCACCGGCGATGTCTACTTGCTCGACCCGTCGAACAACACCGATAACGGGATCGCGAAGCGCGTGATCGTGTCCGGCGCCCTATGGCGGCCCGGCGGCATCGAGCGCTGCAACACCGTGGCCCTCGCCTGCGTCCGCGGCGTTGGCGATCCGGCCGCGCCCGATCCCATGGTGGAGATGCGCTACAGTGACGACGGCGGCCGCACCTTCACGCCTTGGATCCAGGCCAGCCTTGGCGTCGCCGGCGGATACTACTACAAGGCGGTGTGGCGCGGCTTGGGGACCATGCAGCAGCCCGGGCGCCTGTTTGAGTTCTCGGTGTCCGATCCGGTCAACTTCACCGTCGAGGGAGCATCCTACAATGAAGCTCGTCCGTAAGGCTCTGTCCTGCCTGGCGGCGCTCGCCGTCGCCCTGGCGGCCGTCCCCAGCGCCGCTCAGCAGGTGGTGGGCTACATCGGCACGGCGGGCGCCGGAACGCCGCTGGCGGCCTCCTCAGCCAATCCGCTGCCGGTGTTCTCAACCACCTTTGCCCAGACCGGCACGGCCTCGCTGAGCGCAGGCACGACTACCTCAAATGTCGCGCTGGGCGCGGCCGGCGCCTACGCTATCGTGACGAACGGGGGCTCGGTCACCGCCTATGTGGCGTTCGGCGGATCGAGCGTCACCGCGACGACGGGCAGCTATGCGATCCTGCCTGGCCAGGTGGCGATCTTCCAGACGGGCGCCGCCACCTACATGGCTGGGATCACCGGATCGTCGACGGCGGCGCTGACGGTGCTCTCCGGCAATCAAGGTGGGATCGGCGCCTCGAGCATCACGATCGGCACGGTGACCCAAGGGACGGCGGGCGCAAGCCCGTGGCTGGTGAACTCCCCGGATGCGGCGTCGGCGACGGGGACCATAACCGGCACACAGACGGTGGTGCTCAGCGTCCCGGCCGGTGGCTACGCCACGTTCGGGCTGCAGGTTTCCGGGACATGGACCGGCACGATCGTGGTCAAGGCCTCGATCGACTGCACCAATTATTACCAGACGACGGTGGTGCCCGTGACCACGGGTGTCGAGGCCGGGGTCTTGTCGGCGAACGGCCTCTTCCAAGGCAACATGGCGGGGTTCAAGTGCATCGAGGCGCAGGGCGTGAGCGTGGCCACAGGCACGGCGCACGTGACTCTAGTGGGCAATGTGGGGGCCGCGACCGTCATGCAGGACAACCTGCCGTGGACGGTGGTCAGCGCGCCGTATCCCTATACGGCCCTTGGCTGCGGCCAGCTCGCGGCCTTCTCGACCGCGACGCTGCTTTCGGCGGTGAGCGGCGGAATCCCCTCTGGCGCGACGCAGGCGACGCTCAGTGTCGAGACCAATATCGTGCGCTACCGCGACGACGGCACGGCGCCGACGGCGAGCGTCGGAACCCCGCTCCCGACCGGCGGTGTCCCATGGCCCTACAGCGGGCCCCTCAGCGCCATCGAATTCATCCCGGAGACCGGCTCGGCGACCGTCGACGTGTGCTTCTACAAGTGAGGCCACTAATCGATGGCTGAGGTCCTCAATTCCAGCATTCCGCAGGCCATCGTTCCCTTCTCGTCGGATGGCGGCTCGACGCTGACGCTGCCGTGGCGGCGGTTCTTCCAATCGCTCTCATCGCTCAGCAATAACAGCCTCACGCCGGCCGACGTCGCCGCGCTGGAGGCATTGGCGAATGAAGCGCTGGCGGATGCGCAGGCGGCCCAAGCGGCGGCCGCTGAGGCCCTCGCCGCGGCCGCCCTCTTCGAGGTGCTGCCCTACATCGCCCTGGCCTCCAGCGCCTCGCCTGAGGCCGGGCTGGACGCAATCGGGCTCTTAGGGATAGCTGCGCTCGACGGCGGGGACTGCAAGCCGCCGTCCGGCTTTCGGAGGACGTCATGACCGCCACGCTCGCCAATGTCGATGTGCAGCTGGGCAACGCCACCACCGTGGTCATCCAGTCCGGCGGCGCGTCGCAGATCGCCATCCTGAAGGCCACGGCGTTCAATGGCGGCAACACCTCGATTGGCGTCTCGGTCTGGCGCGTGCCCAACAATGGCTCGCCGGCGGAGAGCAACCAGTTGATCAGCGCGCTGGCCAGCACCATCGGGGCCGGAGAGACGGTCGTGCTGCCGCTATCCGGCCAGACCCTCATCGCCGGCCAAACGCTCGCCGCGAGCGCCTCCAACGCCGCCGTGACGGTCAGCGTGGGCTATCTGGGAAACCCGCTATGATCCGCTCATTCGACCCCGAGCCGTTCAACGAGATCTTCGCCGAGCCAACGGTGCGCCCGTGGATGGGCTTTGGCATGGAGGCGCGCGATCTGGCGCCGCTTGTGCGCGATCCGGCGAACTATTGCTTTCTGACCGACAACCGGCAGGGCGGCTACATCCTGCATCGGCTCGATCAAGGCCTCTACGCCGCCCACACGCTGGCGCTTCCGGCGGCGCGGGGCACGCCGATGTTCCGGCTGATGATCGAGGGCTTCGCCTTCATGTTCACGGCCACCGACGCGGTGGAGATCGTGACCATGGTGCCGGACGGGAATGAGAACGGCGACCGCTGGGCGCAGATCGCCGGTTTCCGCGATGTCTTCCGGCGCGACGCGTGCTTCACCCTGATCGATGAGCTGGTCGGCGCCAGCTTCCGCTCCCTGGCCTATGGCGACTGGGTGCTGCGCGACGCCCACAACCGCATGGTCGGCGAGCATTTCCACGAAGTGTTGGTGAAGCATGGCGCGGAAGTCAATCACCCGGCGGACCGGGTGCACGACTACTGGGTGGGCGCGACTATCCGCGGGGCGCGCCGCGGCAACTTGGCCAAGTCGGTGGCGCTCTTCAACCGCTGGGCAGCGCAGGCCGGCTATCTGCCAGCGCGCATCATCAGCGTCACGCCGCCGGTGGTTGACATCCACACATCGGTGATAGGATTGTCGCCGGACGGGATCGAGGTCTTGCTGACCCGCCCGCCGCTGCGCGAACAGGCCGAAGGTCAGGTGTCCGCGCCCCACTAATTCCAAGGGGTGAGACAATGCCGGTAGGCGCCGGACTCGCGATTTCAGGTGCTGCCACGCTCGGCTCGGGAGCGCTCCAGGCCAACGCCTCCAGCAAGGCGACCAGCGCCGCTGAGCAGGCGCAGGCCAACACCCTGGCTTGGGAAAAGCAAGTCTATGGCCAGACCTCAGCCGAACTGCAGCCGACGATCAGCCAGGGCACGGCGGCCGGGAACGAGTTGGCGGGCCTTCTCGGCACCGGCGGCAACGCAGCGCAGAGTCAGCAGGCCTTCAACACTTACCTCGGCTCGACCAACTACCAGTTCCAGCTTGGCCAGGGTCTGCAGGGGATCGAATACGCCAATGCCCCCGCGTTCTCGTCGTCGGCCACCGCCAAGGCGCTGAACAACTACGCGCAGGGGCAGGCGGGGAATGCGCTCAGCGGCTATGAATCGCTGCTGAGTGGCCAGCAGTCCTTGGGCGCGCAGTCGGCGCTCGGGCTCGGCCAAGTGGGCGTCGGCGCCGGCTCGACCATCAACAGCGCCAACCAGGCGGCGGCGGGTACGATCGGCTCGGCGGCGGTCTACGGGGCAAACTCCGGGCAGAACGCGCTGTCCGGCCTCGCCTCCCTGGCCAACCAGGGGATCACGCAGTCGAGCTTCGGCAGCGGCGGTAGCTCCGCCATTCCCGCCGACCTGCAAGGGTTGGTCTGATGAGCGTCAATTGGTCCGCCGCCCCCAACGCACTCCAGCCCTTCCAGACCGGTCAGCAAGGCGCGGCCTTCGGGCTCGAGCTTGGTCAGAAGCAAGCGTCGATCAATGCGCTCCAGAACGTCGACATCAACGATCCGGCGAGCGTCGACGCTGGAATCAAATCGTCGATCCGCGCCGCCAATCTCGAACAGGCGAGCGCGCTGATGAACCTGAATGTCCGTCGGTCGGTCCTGGCCGGGCTCCCGAGCCTGATGGGGGCCATCGGCGGCCAAGGTGGCGCTGGTCCGGGAGGGGGCCAGCCGCCGGCGACGTCAGGCGCGGCCGCGGTCCCGTCCGCCGGGGCTGCGCCTGACCAAGCGGGCCCGGGGGCGGCGCCTGCCGCGCTCACGCCAGACCAGATGGCGCAGCATTCGGCGATCATGGGGCAGGCCGCGCAGGCCGTGACGGATCTCCAGAACACGCCGGAGGCGGAACGCCCGGCCAAAGCCGCGGCGATTAAGCAACGGTTCGCCGCGATGGGCATTCCCGAGGCTGCCATTGACGCCCACCTGAGCGATTTGTCTGATCCCGGCCTGAAGGCGAGCGGCGACTACTTCAACGGCGTGATCGCGGCGGGCCAGCCGGCCGGAGCCGGCGGCGTGGCGCCGACCATGCCGGCGCACCCCAGCGGCTTCGCGTGGGCCAAGTCCCTGCTGCAGAACCCGCAACTGATGGCGCAGATGGAGCTTTACAAAGGCTTCGGCATCGACACGACGGGCCTGATCGACCAGGCGCGCGGAATCGCCATGCCGGAGATCCAGAAGCAGGCCGACCTCGCCTACGCCGGACCGATCGCGGCAGCCACCGCTGGCGCGCAGAAGGGGGTGGAACTGGCCTATGCGCCCGCGCTCGCCGGCGTCGAGGTGGCCAAGGCCGGGGCCACGGCCGCCGCCACCGCGCCGGTGGAGGTCGAGAAGGCGCGCGAGGAGGCGCAAAACGCCGCGAACATCGCCGCATCGAAGGACGTGATCGACGTGCCCTTCACCGACCCCTCGACGGGGGTCACCCAGCAAGTGAAGATGACGCGGGCGGACTACATCAACCACCAGCGGGCGGCGGACCTGCCGGGCCTAGGATTGGCCACGTCGGCGGCGAACACCGAGTTCCAGAAGGGTGACGCCGAGTCGCTGCAGAAGACCGCCGCCACGGCCGCCGATCCGGCGCGGATCCAGCAACATCAACAGGCCGTGATCACCGGAAATCAGATCCGCGACCTTGCCTTGGGCCTGGGGACCGGGAAGTACACAGGCCAGGTCAGCGCGATCGCCCAGACGCTCGGTCCGCTGATGGCGGCGGCCGGCGTGCCCTCCGACCACATGAATCAGTACGCCACCAATGCTCAGTTGCTGGCCAACGATCTGACCCAAGCCGCGAAGCAGCAGTTCGGCGGCTCGGCGCTGCCGCGGGTCAAGAGCGAGTTCGACATGCTCATGAAGGCCGTGCCGAACGCCGGCTCGCCGGCGGGCACGATCGCGCTCACTGGCGCCGGCCTGGCGGCGAAGGCGAACTACGAGTCGGAGTACGACCAGTTCATGACCAACTGGGCGGCCGACGCGAGCAAGCCGAAGAGCCTCACCGCCGCCAACGCCGCATGGATGGCCGGCCCTGGCCGGCGCAGCGTTCTCGCCGACCCGGCGTTCCAGAGCTTCACCCTGTTCGGCAAACCGGTCGTGCAGATCGCGCCGCAGCCGCTGAAGGACGGACACGTCTACGGCGTATTCATGCCCGGCACTCCCCAAGCGCAAACTTTCGTGGCTAAATAGATGGCCGTCGCAGCTCTCGCGACGGCGGGTCTTCCTGGGACTGCCCCGCCGCCAGACCAAGGCGGCGGGGGCTTTTCGCCCGGCGATATCGACAGCGCCGTGCGCATGGCCGTGGGCGAGGCTCCGGTCTCCGATCGCCTGCAGCAGCAAGCCGTCATCCATGTCGCCCTCAACCGGGTGAAGGCCAGCGGCGCGGGACTGTCGGACGTGATCGCCGAGCCGGCGCAATTCACCGGCTACCACACTTCCCGCGCTCAGCAGCTGCAGCCGACGGATGCGGTCTATCAGCGCACCCTAGCCAACATCACGCCGGTCCTGACCGGACAAGCGCCCGACCCGACCGGTGGCGCAACGCTCTACCTGAACCCGACCCTGCAAAAGGCCAACGGCGACCCGATCCCGAAGTGGGCGAACCCGGCCAACCAGACGGCCGCGATCGGGCCGCATGTCTTCTACAGCGGCGAATTCCCCCATCCGGGGCATGCCGCCGAGACCGGCGAAACCGGCCTGTCGGTGGCGAACTTCTACAAGGCCACAGGTCTCACGCCCCCAGGCGCGGCGCCCGCGGCTCCGCCGGCGGCGGAGAGCGCGCCTACGGCCAGCCCGCTTTCCGTGGCGGACTTCTACGCCCAGTCCGGGCTGAAGCCGCCCCAAGGCTCGGCGCCGGGGCCCGCGCCCGCTGGCGGCCCGCCCGCCGCGCCGGGCAAGCCTGCCGGCCCGCTGCAGGAGATGGCGGCCGGCGCCGGGGAGTTCCTGACCGGATTGCCGGGACAGGTGGCTGGCGCGTTCGGGATCGGGCCTCAATCCCTGGGCGGGATGGCCGGCCAGGCGATCAGCGAGCGAGACCCAAATCTCATCGCCGCCGCCAGGAAGGCCGGGGTGACGCCTCAGGCTTTCGCCGCCGCGGCCGCGGCCCAAGGAAATCCGCAAGGATGGTTCAACACCGCGCTTGGGGCGATCGGCCTCAACCCCGAATCAGTGCCGGCCACCACGCCCGCCCAGCGCATCGAGCGAGCGATCGGCGGCGGCGCGGCTTCCGCCTTGATCCCCGGCGGCGAAGCGGCGGGCCCGCTGGCGGCCGCCGGTAAGTTTGCCGCCAACGCCCTGGCCGGCGCGGCGATTGGCGGGGGCTCGCAGGCGGCCACGGAGGTCGCGCCGGCGCCACTGAAGCCGCTGGCGGGCCTGGCCGCCGGCGCGGCCCTGGCCGCCACCGGTCACGGCCTGGGAGCGCTTGGAGGGGGCGCGGCGCGCGCGGTCGGCGCCGGGCTCGATCCATTCGCGGCGGCGCTCTCGGAGGGAGCCGCCCAGAGGCAGGCCGGCGCGAAGCTCGCGGCCAGCGCGAAGGACGTGGGCGCGGTGCGCAATGCGCTAGCTGGAACCGAGCATGAACTCGTTCCCGGATCCCAACCGACGACCTTCCAGCTGACCGGAGACATTGGCGTCGGCGCGCTGGAGCGTGGCGCGGCCGCGATGAACCCCGCCGAGTTCAAAGGGCGCGCGGCTGAGCAGAACACCGCGCGCGTGCAGGCGTTGAACAACTTGCAGAGCGGCGGAGATCCGGCGGCGCTGGCCAAACAGGTCACCGGGCAATTCGAGAACATCGATGCGACCACGCAGAGCGCGATCGACACCGCGCAGGCAGCGGCGCAGGAGAGGGCCGCGGCGCTCGGCGGCGCAGCGCCGCCGGCGGACTACGGGGCGGCGCTACGCGGCGCGATCACCGATGCGGAGACCGCCGCCCGCGCCCGTGAAAGCGGCTTGTGGCAGGCCATCGATCCGGACGGCACGTTGACCGGCAACGTCAAGGCGACCACCCAGGCGGCCAACGAGATCGCCCGGAGCCTGCCGGTCACCGCCAAGCCGATGGCGGGCGAGGAGGCGGGGATCTTCGATGCGGCGCAGGGCATGCCGGCGATTGCCCCCGTCTCCGACCTGATCGCCCTGCGCTCGCGCGTGTCGACCGAGATGCGCAATGAACTCCTGGCCAATGGCCGATCGCCGGCCTACGCGCGCCTGTCGCAACTTCGAGGCGCCATCCAAAACAATCTCGAATCGACGATCACCGACAAGATCGGCAGCGACAATGCGGCGGTGGCCGCGGGAACCATGCCGGCGCCGCAGTCCGCGGCCGCCCGGCTGCAGCAGGTGCTGGACGATGCAAGGCAATCCGGCGAGGCCGTCTCAATCCGCGGAAATAGCGGCGGTGCTGTCCCAGTACATCCCGCCGGCGCACCACCTGGCGGCCCTCCCGTGGGTGGAGCAGAAGGTGCGGGCACTGGGCGACCTGGAGCTGCTGCGCGCGCTCCGGGAGTACCGGGAGCACCTACTTTCGACGCAGCCGCGGCAGAGCGCCTAGCAACCGCCACATCGGCGACCAAGGAGCGCGCCCGCACGTTCGGTCTGCAGCCGGTCAGCGCCGTGACGGCCAAGGCCGGCCCATCCGACATCTTCAGGTTGCCGGACGGCTCAGTGCCCGGCAGGTTCTTCCACAGCGGCCCGAACGGCTATGAGCACGTCCAGGCGGCGCTGAAGGCCGGCGGCGCCGCCGCGCAGCCGGTCCTCGAGGACTATGCAGCCAGCGACCTGCGCCGCGCCGCCGGGACGCCGGATGGGACGATCGATCCCATCAAGTTCGGCCGCTGGCGCGCCGCCAACCAGGAGGCCCTGCGCGCCTTGCCGCCGGAGACGCAGGCGCGCTTCGCCGATGCGGCCAGCGCGAGCAAAGCCGTGGCCGACGCCGCCGTGTCGCGCGCCGAGGCGCTGAAGGTCTTCAAGGCCGGCGCGCTTGGCCGGGTGATCGGCATGACCGATCCGGAAGCGGTCACCCGCACGGTCGGCACGGCGCTGCGCGGCGCCAATGCTGTCGGCGACATCCGCGCGCTCGCGCAGGCGGCCAAGGCCGATCCGGAGGCCGTCCAGGGGCTGCGCCAGGCCATCGCCGACCACATCGCCCAGACCCTGATCAGCAACACCGAGGCGGGAACGACAGGCGCCGCGCAGATCTCGGCTGACAAGTTCCAGACCTTCGTGAAGCGCAATCGCGCCGCCTTGGCTCAAGCCTTCACGCCGGCGGAGGTCGATTCGATGGAAAAGATCGCGCAGGACATCCAGCGCGCGAATCGCTCGAGCAACGCCCTGAAGCTGGCCGGATCGAACACCACCCAGGACATCAACGCGACCAAGATGTTTGGCGGCGCCATCAACCATGGCAGCAAGACGATGCTCGACCTGGTGGGCGGCACGCTGGGCGGAATTGTCGGCGAGCATCTTCACCTGCCGGGCGTGGGCGAGCTCGGGGGCGCATTGGCGCTCGACAAGATCCAGTCGCTCCGAGCCGCTGGTATCGACAACGTCAACAAGCTTCTGGTCCAGGCGCTCCTCAACCCGAAAGTCGCCGCCGATCTCCTGGCCAAAGTCCCTGCAACCGTCGGCGCGACCCAGAGCGCCCTGAACCGTCTCGGCGCCGCGCTGGCCCGCGGCACGGGCGCCTCGATCGGCGCGCGCCAGGCGCAGCCGCAGCAACCCGTGCGCGCTAATCCGGGCGGCGGCACGGCGCTTTCCTCATCGGCCATCGGAGCGCACATCGCCAGTGCGGCGTTCTCGCCGGCGCCAGGCTCGCTGAACGCCTTCGCCGGTCTTGGATAGGAGCCAATCATGGCCAGCGGCCGACTGATCATCCCCCTCGCCGAGCCCGCCCTCAACGCCGCCGGACAGGTCGCGCCAGGCACACTGATGACGGTCTACGAGACCGGAACCACGACGCTCGCGACGATCTGCTCCGATTCGGGGCTGACGACGCCGATCCTGAATCCCCAGACCGCCAACGCGGCCGGCCGCTTCGAAGAGCAGGCCACGGTCTTCTGGCTGGACGCCGGCGGCGCGTACGATGTGCTGCTGCACTTCCCCGATGGTTCGTCGATCACCTTCGATCAAATTTACGTGTTGGGCGCGCAGACGAACGTGAGCGGCTTCGCGCCGATCAACTCGCCGGCGTTCACCGGAGTCCCGACCGCCCCGACGCCGTCCGTGACCGATAATTCGCAGAAGTTGGCGACCACGGCCTATGTGCAGGATCAGGACTACGCCCCCCTGGCCTCGCCGGCGTTCACCGGCAACCCGACCGCCCCGACGCCGGCGGCGGGCAACAGCAGCATCAGCATCGCGACCACGGCCTATGTCGAGGCGGCGATCTCCGGCAGCACATCGGTCTTCACCTCCTCGGAGTATTCTGTCGTCTCCGGCACGGCGGTGACCAACATCGCCCATGGGTTGAAGACGATTCCCCATCGGGTGCAGGCTTTCCTGCGCTGCAAGGCGTCGAACAACGGCTATACGGTGGGCTGTGAAGTGCCGATCAACATCGACGCCAACTACGAGAGCGGAGGCGCCCGATCCTGCGGCGCTGTGGGCTTCGCGGTGAGCGCCACGAATATCGGCTACATCATCGCGATCAACGGGGTTTCGCTCTTGGCGGTCAGTCCCGCCGGTGATCTGCTAGCCCTGGGATCGGAGCCGACCAGCCCGGACTGGATGCTGTTTCTCAGGGCATGGGCGAACTGACGCAGGTATGTGGTACAAGGGGCGGTTCTCATGGCCGACGGCGGCTTGCAAATCACCTTCGGCGAAGTGCTTGGCTCCGTCCCGGGCCTGATCGCGCTGGCGGGTGCGATCCTGGGATATGGCCGGCTCAACCAGCGGGTCGACGATATGCAGAAGGCGCTCGAAGGCGAAAACGGCCTGGTCGCAAAACTGAATGCATTGACGCATAACGTCACCGGCGTGCAAGTGGCGGTGGGCAAGCTCGATGAGCGCACCGCCAACACCAACCAGACGCTGAGCGACATGAACAAGAAGCTCGATCAGATTCTGATCTCTAGTCGGCAGACCCATTGAGCATGCGGACCATCCCCCCGGAGATCGTCGCCGCCGCCCAGTCCGCGCAGAAGGCGACCGGCATTCCCGCCAGCATCAGCCTCGGCCAATGGGCCCTGGAGAGCGGGTGGGGCGAACACATCCCGCCGCACTCGAACAACTTCTTCGGCGTCAAGGCCGTCGCCGGCCAGCCGTTCGTGGTGGTCGAGACACGCGAGGTGGTTCACGGCGCCTGGGTGAAGATCCCGGCCATGTTCCGGGTCTATCCGAACGTGGAAGACGCCTTCCTCGAGCATGCCAGGCTACTGGCCGACAGCCCGCACTATCTGCCCGCGCGGATGCAACTGCCGAGCGTGCAGGGATTCGTCCATGCGCTGACCGGCGTCTATGCGACCGATCCCCTGTACGGCCAAAAGCTGTGGTCCATGATCCTCGATGAGGATCTTCGCCGATTCGACATCCTGGAGACCAAGACCATGAGCAATACCGACCTCAGCCCGCCGCCCGTCGCGCCGGCGACGCCCGCGCCCGCCGCGCCCCTGATCCCCCCGGACCTGCAGGCGCTGATCGCCGCCGCCGCGGCTCAGGCCGCCGCCCAAGCCTCGGCCGCCGGCGGAATCACCGCCGCGCAGCTCGAGACCGACGCCAAGCCGATCCTGCAGTCGCGCACCCTCTGGGCGCTGATGGTGACGGCCGTCGCCGCGGTGGCCTCCCATTACGGCCACTCGATCTCCCTCACCACTCAGCAAGCCTGGATCACGGACGCGCTGGACATGGTGCAATACGCCGGCCTGGCCTCGGCCGCGCTCTTCCGAGTCGTCTCCACCAAACAGCTGACCTGAAAGGTTTACCGATGAAGAGGATTTTCGTGGGGCTTATGGCCCTGACGCTCGCCGCCTGCGCGACCACGCCGAAGGACGCGGCTCAGACGCTCTACGCGACCGAGGGCGCGCTCACCGCCGCTGTGCAGATCGCCACGGTCTACGCCCAGCTGCCCACCTGCGCCAAGGGCGCCCCTGTGGTGTGCTCCGATCCGGCGACCGTGACCCGGATCGACGCCGCGGCCGCCGCCGCCCAGGCGGCCGTCCTGGCAGCACAGACCGTGATCACCAGCGGCTCGGCCAGCGCGGCCGCCCAGAGCGCCGCTGTAGCCGCCGCGGTCTCGGCTGTAGCCACGCTGACTTCGCTCACCTCCGCCGTCAAAACCTAGGAGACGACATTGACCGCTGCTCTCATCCTTCAATACGTGATGGCCGCGCTACAGGCGCTGCCGTCCGTCATTTCGGCCGGCGCGACAGTCGAAAGCTGGGTCACCAGCATGACCGCCGAACTGCAGGCCATGCAGGCCAGCAACAGCGACCCGACGCCCGCGCAGTGGGCCGCCCTCAATGCCCAGCTCCTGGCGGCTGTCCAGGCGCTCCAGGCGGCCAAGCCGGCCCCTGACACCCCGGTTGCGGAGCCTTCGTCGCCGGCCTAGGCTGCCGTCCTTCATGGCGATCCCGCTCAACCCTCGTCGCTTAGCTGCGGCGGGGGTTTTTCCCGTCTTTGCGCCAAATGCCCGCGCCATCGCCTTTATCTGATCCTCAGTCGGCTCGACCGGGACCATCTTGTATTTCGGGTCAGTGGTCATGGGAGAATCCTTCCGCAAGTCGGACAGATGTCTGGGGCCTTGGGTGCGTTCTCGTCACCGGCCCGCTGAAGCGTCTCGCCGAAGTCCAGTGCGTAGGCACTCGCGACGCGGTGAAGCATGATGGCGGACGGGGCCTTGGTGCGGCCGCTCTCGATCATGCTCAGAAGAGAATTCGAGACCTTGCCGTCAGTGATCCGCTCGACGTCGCGCAAAGTCAGTCCAAGTGCTTCGCGTCGCGCTTTAAGCCATTGGCCAAGGGTCTCGCCCATCCTCACATCTCCTCGGGCCGGGGGATGGGCGTACCATTCCAGCTAGCTTCGGCGATTTTCTCCAGCGCCGCCTTGGCGACGGTCAGGGTGGATTGGTTAGTTATTCGAAAAGCTTCACTTCCGCGTTGAGCACCGCCATGCGATCCGCATAGGCATTGTCCAGCGCGATCTTACTGCGAGTGCCTAAATCGCCCGGTTGTCGATCGAGGTCTGCCCACGCCTGGCTGAGCGCGACGGCGCGCCGATTGCCGTCGAGAGCGGTCTTGTCCATCTCCCATTCGATGTAGCAGCGCCAGGCCTGTAGGTTGGTGATGAAGTCGAAGCGATAGCCAGCGTCGGTCAGTTCCTTCAGCCGGACGAAGGCCAGCCGTCGGGCCATGGACTTCTGCGCTGTCGACGCGGGCCCGTACTCAGGGGACCGCGCAAGGCTCACGATGGCGTGTTCGATCTCCGGCCAGTCGCGGGCTGACGCGAGAGACTCGGCATAGTCGCCAAACGCGCCCGCCGGCGGCGCCGCGGGGCTCGCCTGAGCCGGTTGCGTGGCCTCATGGCCCAAGGGCAGCTCTGGCGCTTGACTGGCCTCAGCGGCGCTCCCTTCGTCAATCACCGGCGAACCTGCGGAGGAAGCCGGGGATTGGCCCTCCCCCACGTCGCCATCGGCCACCTCCAGTCCGGCGCCATAGCCGCTCGGCATGCGCGCCAAGCGCTCCTCATCCTTCGCGCCAGCGCCGGACGCCGCCGCGGGTGCGTTGGGGGAAGACGTCGCCTCCGCTGAAGCGCCAGACGCAGGCGTGGCAGAGGCCGCAGTAGGACTGTCGACCTCCGCAGCCGGGGCAGACCGGGGGGGCGGCGCTCCCGGCGCTGCCGCAGCCGCCCGAGCCTCCAATGACTCGAACGACGTGACCTTGTCGCCGTCGTCCGTCACGGCCGCCTCTTCCCGATCGTAAATCCCCATGATCACGTCCGGCCGGTGGCGCCTCGCCCACCCGCGGATCGAATAATAGCCAAGCTGCTGATCCTGGTCGCTCAACCAAAGGGGAGAGCGCTTTGGATTGATCTGGGCGATAGGCGGGCTATCCCAGGGCACCACCTCCCCATCCGGCATGGTGATCTCGACACGGCATTTCCGCGTCGGGCCTTCGCCCTCGTAGGTGTAGCGAGGCATGCCTTTGCGAGCCACGCGGTTGAGCACGATGGCGGCGATCGCCTGCGCTTCGAAGGCCATGCGGTCGTTCACAAAATAGGTCTTGTCAGCCAAGGCGAACGGCTCCATCCCCAAGTGGAAAGCCCGCATCGCCACCGCCAGGCACGCACCTGGTTGCTCGCGCAGGTGCGGCGGCACGGCCGGCCCGGCGCGCGACATGAGCTGTGCGAACGCCACGACCTCGCCGAGATTCTGAGGGACCAAGCTCACATGGTCCGGATCGATGGTCATGCCGATGGAGCTGGCGCGCAGGGCCATCTGGCCGACGGGGGCCTCGACGATTTCGTTGCTCATGAATTGATGACCTTGTTCTGGTGGTAGGCGGGGCTGCTGTAGGTCTGCACGCCGTGGGGATAGCCGGGCCATTCGCGACGCGATAGGCAGCGCGCGAAAAGTTCCATGGCCTTGGCGCACTGGCGCTCGGCCACATAGAGAGTATTGGGGTCGGGCTCGAACATCTGCGCGCCATGCGGCGGCGCGCTTTCGACCACAAGATTGACGAAGCGGACGGACCCTTTCAGTTCGGGAAATATCTTCTCCAGGCCACGCCGGTAGAAAACGGCCTGGACATCATAGCCGGCGTCGGCCGCAGCCCGCCCGAACGCGCCGGGTGTGGCCGAGATGCGCAGCGCCTTCGGATCGAGCGCCAGCGCCATCGCCGGACACCAGACGTCCAGCATTCCGCGACACCAGATTTCGCCATATTGGGTCAGCTCTTTCCAGATCATGACCGCCTCAGTGACGTAGGCATGCCCCTCGCAGGCCTCCTCGATCTGCCCTCGCAAAATCCGGGCCATGTCACGGGCTGCGGTCAGATCGCGCTCCAGCACAGGGATGCGGCCATTACGCACCGCCTCATCGCGGTCGCGGCGCGCGTCGGCGCTGGCGTAGTCCCGATAGCGGATGACGCTGATTTCCCGCCCACGGCCAAGCGCTAGGCGGTGGACCGCCGAACCCAGCCAGCGCGCCCGGTCGCCAGTCTCGCGCCAGCCGTAGGGGTTCAGTCGAGGATGCTCATAGGCGAAGTGCATCGGCGATCGATCTAGCAGCGTCGGAATGCCGGATTGGGTCAGGCTGGGCAGGTCGCACGGATCCGCGAAGTAGGAATCGCTGTCCATGTCGAGGTAGAGGCCGGGACCGATCACCCTTCCTCTCCTGCAAAATGCACGCGCCCCGGCGGCGATTTCCCGTCCGCCCGCTCGACCTTGTCGCAATCGGCCACCGTGCCGTCGTGATCGACCCACACATAGCGCGCCCAGCAAAAAGCCGTATGGTCGCCAGCTATGCGCGAATCCAGGTGGCGGCAGGCAGCGCAGGGGCGGGTATTCATAGACCCGCCACCAGCCGCACAAGCCACACCAGGAGCCCGGCGCCAATGCCACCGGCTACCGCGGCGCCCGCAATCGCCCAGAGGCTCAGGCGAGCCTCCAGGCGTCCATAATAGGCGTCCTCGACCCGCTCCAGCGCGGTCCTGACCGGGACGGCGACATGCTGGAGGTTGGCGCCATAACGGCGCTCAGCGGCTTGCTCAGGCATCACATCCGAGAGGTATTCCCCGTAAAGGGTGTCGATCTCTCGCAGCATGATGACCGGCGCGCCCCTAAGCCGCTCAAACTCTTCGAGCCAAGCCGGCCAGTCGTCTGAATGGAAGGATCGGTTACCCATCGATCTTAGCTCCCAAGGCCGCGGCGCGGGCGGTGATGAAATTGAGGATGTCGGTAGTTTCGGCTGCTTTCAGCGTTTCTGGATAATCATGGGCGATGTGCTCGTGATAGTTGGGTACAGTTCGCCATTGGCAGCCGGCGTTGATCCATACGATGCCGTCGTCGTCCATCTCGAATGCATAGAAGAAATAGGGCTCAATGAGCCGTGGGACGATTGCGACCAGGCGCCTGATCGGACGCTCCACGATTCGGGCGCCGGCGAGGTTGGCGCCGGCGAGGTAGGCGCGGGCGAGGTTGGCGCCGGCGAGGTTGGCGCCGGCGAGGTTG
>Ga0326728_10005124_pt1 | contig 37566 bp, 34 predicted proteins | sample MB3enrmetagenome_FD_207602 | JGI IMG/M metagenome (GOLD analysis project Ga0326728, IMG submission 207602) | Lab enriched peat soil microbial communities from McLean, Ithaca, NY, United States - MB31MN | ecosystem: Environmental > Terrestrial > Soil > Wetlands > Peat | place: USA: New York...
GGCTCTTCGCACCGGGTTTGCGAAAGCAACGGGCGATTTCGTCTGCGTTCAGGACGCCGACCTCGAGTACGACCCGTCGGATTTTGAAAAGCTCCTGCGGCCGCTCATATCCGGGAAGGCAGACGTGGTGCTGGGGTCCCGGTTTCTTTCCACGGGAGAGCACAGGGTCCTCTATTACTGGCATTACCTGGGGAACCGGCTGCTTACCTTCGTATCCAATATGTTTACCGACTTGAACCTGACCGACATGGAAACCGGCTACAAGGTCTTCCGCAGGGACATACTCCAAAAAATCACGATCCAGGAGAACAGGTTCGGTTTCGAGCCTGAAATAGTTGCCAAAATAGCCCATATGCGCCTCCGCATCTATGAAACCGGAATTTCCTATTACGGGCGAACCTATGAGGAAGGCAAAAAGATAGGAGTAAAAGATGCAGTAAGAGCCATTTATTGCATCATGCGCTATAACCTGCACCGAGCGCCGCTGCCGGTCCAGTTTGCCGCGTACCTGTTCATAGGCGGCGTATCTGCGGTCTTTAACCTGGCTGTTTTCCTGGCCGCCCTCTCATTCGGATACTCGACCACCACTTCAGCGGTTTCCGCCTTTTTGCTGGCGGCTGCCCTCAATTATTTGATGTGCATCCTGCTGCTCTTCCGGCACAAGGCAAAATGGAGCGCACCCAAAGAAATAGCGATCTACATTTTGGTGGTATGCGTGCTCGGAATTATGGACGTAGAGCTGACAAAACTGTTTATGGGGTGTGGATTAGCCGCGTGGGCATCAAAATCCGCGGCGACCGTGATTGGATTGGTGCTCAATTTTGCCGGGCGGCGCCTGCTCGTTTTCCCGGAGCCTTCAAGCGGACCGTGGCGCCGGCAGATCGAAAAAAACAGGGACTTCCCGGATACAGATGGATGTTCTTAATTGCTCTCCCGCATTTTGTCAGCTTCCGGCAGAAGGTGGTCGAGTATTCCGTTTATAAATGCCCCCGAGTCGGGACTGCCGAACGTTTTTCCAAGGTCGATGGCTTCGTTGATGGAAACTTTCGGCGGGATCTCAGGACAATAGAGCATCTCGAAGAGGGCTATCCGGAGAACATTCCTGTCGATTATCGACATTCTCTCCAGGCGCCAGTTCTCCGATGCCGCCACGATCATTCTGTCCAATTCGTCGCGGTGGTCATAAACACCATTCAGGAGGTGCTCGGCGAACGGACGAACGCCTTCGGCAAAATCCGGGGATTTTTCCTCATTGCTCCAGGCGAGTTCGTAGAACAGATCGATGACCAACTGAGGAGGCTGTCCTGTCATCTCAAGTTGATAGAGCATCTGCAAGGCGATCTCTCTTGATTTGCGCCGCTGACCCATAAAAGCTCCGGAATTCAGCGCGCCGATCCCCGGCTTCGCTGTATTAGTCACAACTCCTATCAGGAAGACATCTGCTTTATCAGGTTAGCCATCTCTATGGCGGCGGACGCGGCGTCCCAGCCCTTATTGCCGGACTTGGCCCCAGCCCGTTCTATAGCCTGCTCCAGCGTGTCCGTTGTCAGCACCCCGAAACTGATTGGAACACCGGCCTCAATGGCGACGTTGGCGATCCCCTTGGAAACCTCGGCCGCCACGTATTCGAAATGAGGAGTACCTCCCCTGATTACGGCTCCAAGGCAAATTACCGCATCATATTTGCCGCTTAGCGCCGCCTTTTTCGCGATCAAAGGTATTTCAAATGCTCCGGGCACTTTGAAAATATCTATACTTTTCTCGTCGGCGCCGTTTCTCTTCAGGGCATCGAGCGCACCGCCCAGAAGTCGTTCACCAATAAAGTCATTGAACCGGCTGACAACAATCCCGAACCTGAGGCCACTGGCCAGCAGCTTCCCTTCGAAGAATTTCATGAAGCTTCCCTTTCCACGGATATGCAGTTCAAAATATGACCCATTTTGACGCACTTTGTGTGCAGGTATTCGATATTACACTCGTTTGGCGCGATTTCGAGCGGCACCCTTTCGGTAACTATGATCCCGTAACCTTGAAGGCCAACGATCTTCTTGGGGTTGTTCGTCATTATTCTCATCTTCTTAATGCCGAGATCGACCAACATTTGGGCGCCGATCCCATAATCTCTTAGATCGGCCTGAAATCCAAGGGCTTCGTTGGCCTCAACCGTATCGTAGCCTTCCTCCTGAAGGGCATAGGCTTTAATCTTGTTTACGATGCCTATTCCGCGTCCTTCGTGATTCCTCATGTAGAGAAGCACCCCTTTTCCCGCACGCCCGATCTGGGCCAACGCCGCATGAAGCTGCCCGCCGCAGTCGCACCGCAGCGAACCGAATACATCGCCCGTAAGGCACTCCGAATGCACACGCACAAGCACTTCATCTTCCGGATCGATCTCACCTTTGACCAGCGCCAGATGACAATATTCGTCTATAACGTTCGTATAGGCGATGACTTTGAAGTCCCCTCCAAATGCTGAGGGCAGTTTAGCCGTTGCGGCCCTGTGTACGAACGACTCAGTCTGCATCCTGTACTGGATAAGACTGGCGATCGTTACGATCTTAAGCCCGTGTTCAGCGGCAAATACCTCCAGATCGGGCATCCGCGACATTGTGCCGTCTTCGTTCATAACCTCGCAGATAACTCCGGCCGGTTTCATCCCGGCGATCCTGGCAAGATCGACCGAACCTTCGGTCTGCCCGGTCCTGAACAGAACGCCGCCCTTCTTGGCTCGAAGCGGGAAAACGTGGCCGGGGCTTACCAGGTCGTCAGGTTTGACGTCGTCAGCTATGGCGGTGATAATCGTACACGCCCTGTCCGCTGCGCTGATGCCCGTAGTAACCCCTTTTCGGGCTTCGATGGATATGGTGAATGCAGTTTGAAAGGGCGATTTATTCTTGGTAACCATCATAGGCAATTCAAGCCGATCAACTATTTCAGGGTCAAGGGAAAGACACACCAGGCCGCGCCCGTATTTTGCCATGAAATTGATGACTTCGGGCGTAGCCTTTTCCGCCGCGATACAAAGATCTCCTTCATTTTCGCGGTCCTCGTCATCCACCAGGATGATAGGTTTGCCCGACCTGATATCCTCAAGAGCCTCGGGAATCGTTGCCAAAGGCATTATCGTGTTCTCCTTATCCAAAAATATTTTAGAACATTTATCACGCGAACCCATGTTGCTTCAAAAAATCAAGGTCTATATCTCTGGCCGGACCGTCCTTTTCAAATCTGCCCACCCACGCGCCGGCCAGCTTTTCAACGTATTTTCCGATCAAATCGGTTTCTATATTGACCTCTACACCGACTTGCATACCGACCAGGGTGGTCACTGAAGCCGTGTGAGGAACGATGTTCACATCGAAGCCGGCGCTGGAAACCCCGTTTACGGTCAGGCTTATTCCATTTACAGCTACTGAGCCCTTCTCGATAATGTATCTCATTATGTCACGGGAGACATCGAAGAAAAGCCGCAGTGATCTGCCCTCCGGCTTACGTTCTTTAAGCACTGCGATCCCGTCGATATGTCCCGTCACGAGATGGCCGCCCACACGATCACCGAGCTTAAGCGCCCTTTCCAGATTGACCCTGCTCCCCGGGTTCTTTCGGCCGAGAGTCGTTCGGCTGAGTGTCTCGGCTGAAACATCAGCCGTGAAAATCTCCTGCTGGAAATCGATCACCGTGAGACAAGCCCCGTCAACAGATATGCTCTCGCCAAGAACGGCAGTTTCCATCCTGAAATCGGGTCGAATCACCATCCTGGCATCCGGCCCATAGCGCTCTGTTCGCAGCAGGATGCCGGTTCCTTCTATAAGACCAGTAAACATGAGTTTCAGCCTCAATAGAGCTGCTTGCGGAATTTCCCCTTAACAAAAAAGTCTTCTCCAAGCCTTCGGGCACTGATTTGATAGGCCTGAACGCAATCGGCTATTCTCAGCCTTGGCAGCCCGCGCAGCATGCGGATGCCGCCCGGATCGGCGAGGATTTTGGGTGCATAGAAAAAAAAGAACTCGTCGGCAAACCCACCTTCGATGAAAGACCCCAAAACACGACCGCCGCCTTCGACAAGAAGGCTTGATATACGTCTTCGACCAAGCTCTCTTAAAACGGCGGGCAAGTCCAGACCGGCGCCTCCCGGTGACACCCGCAACACCTCCACGCCGGCCCTGCCAAGGGACTCCTCTTTAGAGACCGGGGCGTCCGAGCGGCAAACAACCCAAACCGGACCAGTCGAGGCGGTGTGGACCAACTGATTATCCAGAGGGATTCTAAGCCCGCTGTCGAGGACGATTCGAACCGGCTGCCGGCAGCTTTTTCTTCCCCTTCTCAGACGCACCGTTAAAAGAGGGTCATCTGCGAGAACCGTTCCGATGCCCACGAGGACCGCATCGGCATTGGACCGCAGCCGATGAGCGAAGTTGCGTGAGAGCTCGCTCGTGATCCATTTCGAGTCGCCGACAGAGGTGGCGATGAACCCGTCGAGCGTCGCTGCGGCCTTCACCGTAACATATGGAAGGCCCGTGGTTACATACTTTATGAAGGGTTGATTAATTCCCCTGCATTCGCGCCCAAGAACACCGGCCCTGACCTCGATTCCCGCCCTTCTTAACTGCTCGGCCCCGCCGCCGGCCACATCCGGGTTCGGATCGTCCATCCCGTACACAACGCTGTCAATCCCGGCATCGACGACCGCCTTCGTACACGGCGGTGTAAGCCCAAAATGATTGCAGGGTTCCAATGTGACATACAGAGTCGCACCGCGGGCGGCTTCACCGGCGTCCGCTATTGCGTTCACTTCGGCGTGCGGCCCTCCGAGCACTTGATGATATCCCTTGCCGACGACGACGCCTTCCTTTACCAGAACGGCCCCGACCAAAGGGTTGGGACTTGTCATTCCCGCCCCTTTTGCGGCAAGGCTTAAAGCCTTTTTCATAAACAGGGCGTCGGAATAAAGCGGCGAAGGATCACGGACTGAGGACCTGGAAGCGAGTGAAGATCTCTGCGCTCCGCCTTCTTCCCATCCACTCGCTGCTCCTCGCCCTGGTTTATTCACTTCCTCTGCTCGCATTCCCCTGCCACCGTGTCTCCGAGTCGCTTCTTCCCTCGTTACCGTTTCCTGTTCCTTGCTTCCCGCTCCTGTTTCTAATCATGCAGGCTAAAACCCGAACAAAATTCGGAGACCTCACACCCCAGCGATTTCAGCATAGCTTCGTCGCCAACCGATTGAAGGGCGCGATGCATCAGGTTGCCGATTATCTCCATGTGCTCCGTCTCCATTCCACGTGTAGTCACCGCAGGAGTGCCGACTCTTATTCCGCTGGTAACGTTCGGCTTTTGAACGTCAAAAGGTATGGCGTTCTTGTTGACGGTGATGCCGGCCTTGTCGAGGGCCTCCTCGGCGACCTTGCCGGTCAACCCTTTTGAACTCAAGTCGACCAGCATCAGATGATTGTCCGTACCTCCGGAGACAAGCCGGTAACCATGGCCGGTCAACACTTCGGCAAGCCGCTTGCTGTTGGCGACAACCCGCTCCTGATATCGCTTGAACTCGGGCTGAAGAGCCTCCTGAAAAGCCACCGCCTTGGCGGCTATTACGTGCATGAGCGGCCCGCCTTGTATACCCGGAAAAATCTGACTGTCGAGCATCTTGCTATAGGGGGCGTGAGACAGGATCAACCCTCCGCGCGGTCCTCTCAAAGTCTTGTGGGTAGTGGAAGTTACAAAATCGGAGCACGGCACGGGGTTTGGATGAAGACCCGCGCCGACAAGACCTGCAATGTGGGCCATATCCGCCATCAGGTAAGAGGCTGACCTCTTTGCAATATCATGAAAACGCTCAAAATCGATAATCCGGGGGTATGCGCTGGCCCCGGCTATTATTAGCTTGGGATGCTCCCGCCGCGCTGTCAGCTCAACCTGCTCGTAGTCGATCTCCTCGGTGTCGCGCCTCACTCCATATGAAACCACCCGGAAAAGCCGCCCCGAAAAACTAACGGGGCTTCCATGAGTGAGATGTCCGCCCTGGCGCAAATCCATTCCCATGATGGTGTCGCCAGGTTGAAGCACGGCGAAAAGTACTGCCATATTCGCCTGGGACCCCGAGTGAGGCTGGACGTTTACATAATCGGCCTGAAAGAGTATTTTCGCACGGTCCTGGGCGAGCTTCTCGGCAACGTCAACGTGTTCGCATCCGCCATAGTACCTCTTGCCGGGGTATCCTTCGGCATATTTGTTAGTCAGGACCGAGCCCTGGGCTTCTCTTACCGCGCTGCTCACAAAATTCTCGGATGCGATCAGCTCAAGGCGCCCCCTCTGACGCTTTTCCTCTTCCTCAATAACCTCAGCGATTTCAGGATCAATCTGCCGCAAATACGCCATACCTCTCCCTCTTGGAACCAATGCGCGTGAAAGCTTCATCCGGCGGCCCGGAGGCATCCGCCGCCCCCGATCCGGCAATTTATCGTCACGAAAAGGCCTTATAATAATAGCCCAACGAAGCCGATTTAGCTACAGATATTGGATTTTCATTTATAGGCCTGATAGGCTAATGTAATCCTCATGAAAGAACCCGTCTTCAGCTATCAGGTGAGGAAGAGCGCAAGGAGAAAGACTCTCGCCATTATCGTTCATCCGGACAACCGTGTTGTGGTCGCCGCGCCTGCGGTTTGCTCCAGGAAGGATATCCTCCGGTTCGTGGAAGATAAATCCAACTGGGTCCGAAAGGTAATTCGGGCTAATCTCCAGAGGGCGGGAAAGAACCCGCCGAAAAAATATGAAACCGGGGAGAAATTACTCTACCTCGGCGAAGAGTATATCTTGCGAATCGAAGCGGGGACCCCTCCGCGGGTCATGATGGAAGACGGGCATATTTGCGTTAGGCTGCATGTGGAAGGGCTTGCGCCCGAGGCTTCCGCAGTTAAAAAACTTTTGCTGAATTGGTATATGGATTGTGCTTTGGCCAAGATAAAGGAAAAGGTCCCGTCCTTCAGGGACAGGATTGGCGTAAATCCAAGTTTTGTCACCGTCAAGTCCATGAAATCGAGGTGGGGGAGCTGCTCCGCCAGCGGGCGGATCAGCCTTGCGTGGAATATTATAATGGCGCCGGAACCGGTCCTGGACTATCTTGTGGTCCATGAACTCTGCCACATGATCCACCACAACCACTCGCCGGAATATTGGAAGATCGTCTCATCAGTGCTTCCCGATCACAAAGAAAAAAGGAGATGGCTCAAGGAACACACGGATTGTCTGCGGTTTTGATGCTTCACGGGTGACGCAGGCGGCATGGGGAATTGCGGTCAAGATAATACTAAAAAAGCTCAAAAGCGGGGGACCATCGGCCCCCACACCCCCTCGCCGCTACGCGGCGCGCCGCGGCACTCGGGGTCAAGCTATCATATTGAATCGTCGTCATAAACTCGCCGAAGAAGCCTGTTTCCCATGCTTAGACCGCTGTTTTCATGGGCAAAATGGGCACTGTAAGATCCGGCACACGGGGCCGAACCTGATATCAGGGCAGCGCCGGGTCAGGTGAAGTGGTGAGGAGATCGAGACAATTCGTGATGCCCCCAACCTCTTCAAATGAGCCCGGATGCTCAGGCCCTTTCGTACCCGGCCCGGACGGCCTCTTCCATGCCGGCTAACTCCTCATCCGTCATGAAGCCGAAATAGGCTTCACGCTTTTTCTCTGAAAGACGGCCGTTGTTCTGCAAACAGAATTTGATGAAGAGATCAATCAGACGGTCGGGCATGTCTACGATTTGCTGAATAGCCTCTTTTGTCTTGTCGTAATTTGCGAGAAAGTCCAGCTCTTCTACCAGTTCGTGTTCAATAGTGAGCTTCACAAAATCATACAATGCCTCAGCCTGGGCGGTCATATCGATGTAGCGATACCAGTGGACCGTATCGCCTGGTATGGCCATCTGGCCGAGATCGTCCAGATCGTATTCAACCAGGCGCATCAATGGGACCGAGAACGCCTCCAAAGAATGATCGTAGAGCGCCGGATTTTTCAGCATGGCGGCTGAAACCGGGAACATGAGTCCTTTTGGTATCGCGCCCGTCAAAAACAGGATATTGTGGATCAGAAACCGGTGAATGCGACCATTTCCGTCTTCGAAGGGATGTATGAAGACGAATCCGTAGGAGATCGCCGCGGCATGGATCATGGCCGGCGCCGAGCCTTCTTTCATCATTTGATGGGAGGCGAGCAAGCCGTCCATCAGTTCGGGAACATCTTCGGGTCTCGGGCAAACATAGTGAATAAGTTGCTTCTGGTAGGAAATCGTGTGCCCGATATAATTCTGGCTCAATCGGTAATCGGCATCCCGAAAACGGGGATCGACAATACGGTTCTGCACGTCGATCAAAAGAGGCTTTTCGCAAAAGTCCCTGTGTTCCGCCATCTCCAGCAGACCGATGAATTTCTCGGTCCGGGAAGCGTTTGGTTTAATGTGCTCGATCTCGAATGAGGACTTTGTCTCCTTGTTATAGAGGTAGCCCAAGGCACGCCTGAGTAGTCCCGATGGATAGGCGGCAACGATCTCTTCACAGCGGCGGCGCAGATCCATTCCTTCCATGGCGACAAGTTTATCGGTGCGTCGAATGACGGGACAAAAATACGGCCCGCCAAGCAGATTGTCGATGACCCGCTGACGCTGAACGCGCCTGCCGGGCGCCGTGGTGTAATAACGATCCATCTCCAGAAGCCGGATGTAATTCCCCCTTGTCAAATCACGCAGGGGGAGACTCCTCCCGGTCAGGAACTCATAGAAGAACCAGATCCTGCGGGCGTATTTCCCCGTAGGTTTCGAGGTAATCCAGGCCGTGATCTCATCTTCTGAGATCGCCTTGAAAAGGGCCGACAGTATCCCCGGGTTGACTCCGTCGTACTTAAGGGCGAATTCCAGATGGTCGCCTGTGTTGTCTCCGGGCCAATATGACCGGGGGTAAACAGATTGGACCTGACCGTTTTCAATAGTCGAGCGCAGCGTCCCGGTCGGGCTCACCGAAGATGTGTGCCAGTTCGGCAAAACGCTCAGCTTGTACTTCTCAATCAGGAGCGTATACCCTGCCAACCGATTCTGTGTCGCTTCCAAAGTAATCTCACCCTTCAGAAAATCGTTACGTGTCTCAAAAAATGATTATTAATAGGCACTAATTCAAAATTATAATTACTTTATCATTATGATTTCAAGAAAATTATTATGCAGGACGATGGGAGGGACGAATCAGGGTCGGATTCTCGAAAAACGGTTTCAATCGCAAAAAAACGATTATAATTCGGTATTTTAATAAGAAAACAATTACAAGAACTGGGGCCAAGGAACAGTCGGGGGCCAGATCGATTATTGATATTGCCCCGACATCCCGGCACATACCTCCATATGATACCCCGCCTGCTCGATCGCAGCCTCTAATTCCCGGTTGTGTTCGAAGTTGCGGGTCTCGATTTCGAGTTCCACCCGGGATTGATGAATTGACATGTCAGCCCCGCCCCGATTGTGATAGATCTGAAGAACGTTGGCCTTTGCGCTCGCGATTACGTTCAGAAGTTTTGCCAATGCGCCTGGAACGTCATCCAGACGAACAGCAAAACGCATTATTCGTCCGTTCCGGCAAAGCCCTTTGCGTATAACCCTGTCAAGCAGGGAAATGTCTATGTTTCCCCCGCTTATAACCAGAACAACCTTTGCCCCCGGAGGGGCCTTGATCGTCCCGTCCAGCAGGGCTGCCACACAAACCGCGCCGGCCCCTTCCGCAAGTATCTTCTTGCGTTCAAGGAGCATGATCACAGCTTCTGCGATCCTGTCTTCATCGGCCAGGACAATCTCATCGACCTGGCTGCAGATTATATCGAAGGGAATCTGCCCTATCTGCTTGACCGTTATTCCGTCGGCAATCGAGCGAAGCGCTTCGACCATGACTCTTTCACGGGTTTGAAAGGCGCTCAGAGCGGAAGGACACGCTCCGGCCTGGACTCCGACGATCCGCGTATCCGCTTTTATCGACTTCACTGCGGTCGATATTCCCGATATCAGCCCCCCGCCTCCCACCGGCGCCACTATCAGGCTCGCATCCGGCACATCTTCCATTATTTCAAGGCCGATGCTTCCCTGCCCGGCTATTATCGATGGGTCGTCGAAGGGATGGATAAAAGTTCTGCCCTCTCTTGCCAGTTCCAGCGCTCTTTTTATGGATTCGTCCAGGCTCTGCCCCACAAGGATGACTTCTCCGCCGTAGCTCCGTGTTGCCTCCTGTTTCGAAATCGAAGCCCATTCAGGCATGATGATGGTTGAAGGCAGCCCGGCCCTGCTTGCGGCCAGGGCGACACCTTGAGCATGATTGCCGGCAGACGCCGCGACCACCCCATTTTTACCGATCCGGTCAAGTTCACTCAGAATCTTGTATGTTGCGCCGCGAATCTTGAACGATCCGGTCACCTGCAAATTTTCCAATTTCAGGTAAACTTCAAACTTTTTCGCTAACCTGCTGAGCGTTGGAGAGTGAATTACCGGAGTGCGGATTACGTAGCCTTTGAGTACGTCGGCCGCCTTTTGAATTTGGGCAGCCGAAATTACGGAAGTTTTTAGCTTTCGGTTTTTAGTTGACATGTTTTGGCAGGATAAAAATAAAATCCGATCCGTCGTTTTTCGGTTCGTACCACATATCGCCTTCGTATTTTCGGACGATTTCGCGGATCAGATACAGACCCATGCCGAATCCTTCTTTTTTCTCAGCCCCATCGTCTATGTGCGTAAACTTGGTAAAGAGCCGGTCTCTCAATTCTTCCGGAATCGGCCTGCCGCTGTTGTAAACGTTCAATCTATAAAATGAGCCGTGATCTTCGAAGCCGAAAGCGATCCGGCAGCCTCTCCCGCCGTATTTTATGGCGTTTTTGAACAAATTTCTAAACACGGCCTTGAGCCACATCATATTGGCGCCGATCGGGATGGTTCCGCCCGGAATAGCCCCGAGACGGTTATCGATTATTATGTTCTGTTCCTCGATCTCATTTGAAACCTCGTCAAGCACCGCGTCAATGATGTCCTGCCGCAGGTCTATAAATTCCATATTCTTAAGCAACGCCCCCTCAAGAGAATGAGCGCTCCCAAGGCAGTCCTCAGCTATGCCGATCACGTTGCGAACCCGGGCCATCAAATCGGCAATCGTATTCCATACTGATTCGTCCATTCGTCCGAAGGAACCGCGTAAAAGCAGCTTAAGGGTTGCAGCAATGGACACCAGAGGGCCCCTGATATCGTGAGACATGATCATCAGCATGTTCACTATATGCTGATTCAGATCCCGGATGCTCCGCTCGGATTCCGACAGCTCCTTATTTTGTCTTTCCGCCTCCAGGTATGCTCCCTGAAGTTCCTTTAAGCCTGTTATGTCTCTAAGCGCGCCTTCCCAGGATATGGACCCGTCTTCCTCAAATGACAAGGTTGCCGTAATGCACCCGCTAAAAATGGTCCCATCCTTTTTTCTCAACTCCACTTCATATTCTTTTAGAAACCCGTCGGATTCGAGTCGCTCCTGGAACCGTACCCCATCTAGAGGGTCGGAGAAAAGCAGACACACATTTTCCAGCCCGAGCAATTCCTCTTTGCTGCCGTAGCCAAAGAGTTCCACCCCCGCATGATTTACATCAAGCAGTTTTCCGCGCCCGCTCGACACCAGGCGCATATCACCCGCCGCATCAAAAAACCGTTTATACATTATCCCCGCGCCATGTTGGCGGCTGTGAGTCATTTCGCATTCTACCTCTGTATCCATTTCCGCCTGCTTCACAGGCAACGACAGATCACCGGATTCAACGTATGGCATTATATCTGCCTTTACAAATAATTGTGAAGAAATAGTAAAAACTCTATGGTGGCGGAGCGCTGCCAGACGCCTGGAAATCAATCGGCCAGAGCCATCTCAAGCGCTCCGAGAGGGTCCAAACCCGGGAGATCACGACCGAACCTGTATTGATCTTCAGCCCAGGTCCCAAACCTCAGCGACTGGAGTATTTTGGCCGCTTTTTCCTCGACCTCCGGAATCGTGTGTACAATGGCCCTCAAAGACTTGAGCACCCTTAGCATCTGTTCCTTATACACAACCGGCAATTCCGGATGTTCGACCAACTCAATTACCTCATCCAACTGGAAGAGGTTGCCGGATGTTATCTGCACATAGGCAAGCTTGGACCACCGCCAGAGGAGCTCGGCCGGCAAACCGTCTATTTCCCGCGAAAAATCAAAGTTCATGCCCGTAGACAATGAATTTGCAAGACGCTGCAGCAAGGAGCTGATTTCCGAGCGATCCCAAAGGTCCGCTCCGGAAAGCAGTTTTTCCCAATTGAGGCGTATCTTATTTCTGACCCATTCCCGCTCCTGGTGAGGAGAAAGATAGAGCGAGGCCAGTTCCTTTTGTTCGACGAGCAACCTTTGACCCAGCGCAAATAGATCCCCGGAAGGCGGCAACTGCGGAATCTTGTCGATCAGTGCGGCGCACAGAACGTCGAGAATAGGCCCTTTCCATTCGAGTTCGGGAACCTGCTCCTGCAACAGCTTTTCCCATCTCTCTCGAAGTATGCCGATTTGAGCGTTTATAGCCGAGAACACAAATCCGAGTTTCACCAGCGTGTTCCTCAGTTCGTGAGCCAAAATCTCGCTGGTTTGGAGGCGTTGACGGGCAAAATCCTTGCTGGCCTCATAGAGTCTTTCCCTGAACCATAGAGTAAGCAGTTCGGAACCAAGGCTTCGGGCCAAGTCGCGCACAATTCTGGTCGCACGTTCGCCCCTTCTCAACGTCCCCGGCTTAAAGTGAATTTTTATAACGGCTGAGACTACATTCTCGCTGTCCTGCCAGATGGGGTTACCCTGCCAGTCGACCGGATATTGAATCTTTTCGGCGGAATAACCGTAGAGGCTCTTCTTTCGAACGAGCACGGGTTCCATGTGGTATTCGTCCTCAGGTTCCCCTGAGAGTTGCTTTCTAACGCTGCGGGCATCCTGCATCGGATTGTCCGCCGTCCAGCTAAGCTGCTTTTCGACGCACCATCCCATTGCCTCCAGAGCGCGTCCAGGCTGATCCCGGTAATGCTCCCATTTCTTGCCTGGAGGGTTGTATTCGGAAACAGCCGGCAGACCCCATTCCAATTCGTCTGAATCCTGTTTCCTCGTGCCTGAGAGAACTCGCAAAGCCACCAGTTCCGGCATCAGGCCGATCTTGTAAATTGTACCCTTCGTCGCACTATCCAGGCATGACAGAACTGTCCTTATCATGGTGCGGCAGCTTGCAACCAGAAGCTCGTCAGTGCTTTCCATACGCTTCTCCAGGACAGATCCACTCGAGAGACCGAATACGAGACCGGCCGGCTCTTCAGCAGTATATACCCGGACAATCCCAACATACATACTAAAGCACATTTTTTTCTATATCAACTTTATCGTAAATTCGCGATAATCCCTTGATGAAAAAAAAGACTGAGGGAACAAAATGGCGATTATCCATTCAGCCCTCAGTCCTCGGGGAACGCAACGCGATTAAGTCCTGCCCCTAGTACTCCTCATCCTCCCAATCACGGCTTCTCTGCCTGTAATAATCCCGCTCCGTTTCCACACGGTATGAGCGGTACTGGTAGGACGGGCGATAATAATAGACAGTAGTACGCCGCTCGACCACCACAGGCTCCTGATAGACTGCGCCGGGCGGCGAGTGCTCGACCATAACCGGGGGCGGAGGCGATACCTGTTCTACCACCATCGGAGGCGGGACCGACGTCCGTTCGACCACAACCGGGGGTGGACCGGCAACTCCAAAACCGAGATAAACTCCTCCGGCTCGAGCATCCGATGACACGGCACAGACAGCAAAGCCTAAAGTAAAAAAAAGCGCCAAAGCACAGCAGCATTTTGAACGTATCCGTTTAGCCATAGCCATTTCCTCCTTTTTAGCATCGATCTTCTTCTCGTAGAGAGCCTGGCCGATTCCAACGCTCCCGGAAGGGCGTTGAGCAAACCACATGCCACATGGGGAGAAACCCTTTAAAGGTAAGGGATGAAAGGGAGGGCGAAACGGTGAGGGATAAGGGAACATAGGGCAGGGGTTACAGGTCGAATAGGGCTGACAAGCCGCAATTAAGGCGTTTGACTGCCCCGCTCTTCGCCCCTCACCATTTTGACGACTGAATGCAAATTTCCTGATATTTAATCAATGCACAATCGTGTGCAGTAGCAATGCTACTGATCCGACAATCATTCCCGAAAAGCTCGAACTTCATCGGGCAAAAGCGCCCGAAGCAGTTCAGGGCCAGAGTGGCGAAGCTCACATATGATTCGGGCGTGAAAAGAATTGCGAGGTTTCATTTCGAAACGATCGGAAGAGATACAAAGATCAATTCACCTTTTGGTTCGCGTTAGAGAACCCCGTAAATGAGGAAGACACCCAATAGAGCGAGAAGGATGAGCATAATTTTCTTGTATGTCTGATCGGAGACGCGGCCGTAGAAGAAGGACCCCAAATAGGTCCCGAGGATGAGAGCCGGCATGGATATGAGACAATACCACAGGACCGGGATCGTCGTCAGACCATTGAGTGCATGCAGAAGGACCACAAGCAGACCCGAAGCTGTGTAAAAGCCTTGCAGAGTGGCCTTGATCGTGTCCTTGGTCCAAGGTTGAAGCGAGGTGTAAACGATCACCGGGGGCCCCGACGCCCCGAGGGCTCCGCCCAGACAACCTGCCACGAAACCCGCCGCCGAGGCCCCGGTTGTTTTGATCTCACACAGCACTGGCCGGAAAAAAAGACTGAAGCACGAATATGAGACAAGAATAACGCCCATCGCCAGCTGAATGCTATCGGTGTTTACGGTCTTGAGAAAAAAGACGCCGATCGGTATCCCCGGTATGGAGCCCACAAAGAGAGGAAGGAACTTTTTCAATTCAAGATCTTTCCTGAGTCCGATGAGCAGAAGGATTGTCGAGATCAAGCCCTGGAGAGCAACCAGAGGGACGACCGTTTTGATATCGAGGAAAATCGCTAATAAAGGCAAAGCCAGGAGTATGGAACCGAAACCGGACAGGCCCTGGGTGAAGCCGGCCAGAAAGGTAATGAGGACAATGAGAATATATTCGTTCACAAACCTAGCCGCTCCTTAAGGCCTGACGCCAAGGCAATGCCCCAGCAACTACTCGCTGACAATGCCGTGCTTTACCGCAAACCGCATCAGTTCCGCCGAACTCTTCAGCCCGAAGTTTTGTATGATAGCGTACTTGTGGAATTCCGCACAGTCTGTCAAGTTCGAAAAGCGTCAGTTTGCAGCGGTAAACAAATGATTCGAAAACGGCGAAGATTTTGGCGTTCCATTTCTCAACTACAAGGAGAGATGTGTTAAATTCCAAGGGTGAGTTTTATTGCATTGCAAATGGTTTCAACGTCACGCTTGGTGCAGTGCCTGGACAAATCCCGGCATTTAAACCGCCATTAACAAACTTCATTTAGTAAAACAGGTTTCGTCACGAATCTTGCCACCTTGTTAAGTTTTTAATTTTTCAAGAAATGGTTTCAATATGTTAAGTCACATGTGGTGACCACCCTCACCAAAATGCCGGATGAGGTCGGAAGATGGAGGGAATGCCTGTCAGATTGGATCATGGTGATCAGAAATTATGAGTGATGATTGACAAGCGTAAACTATCCATCTTGTAACGGGGGTCGGGCAACGGTCGTAGCCCAATTTCTGTATGAAAATGTCAAAAAAGCATGGTTTATTAGCGCTTAGAAGCGCGTTTTGCACACCAAAACCGTCGATATGAGCACATCGGGGATCCCCAAAGGCGGCCCTGTCATCCGTTCCGAAAATCCGGCGCCCTTTCCCCCTCGTCCCGGGTTCCGCCCTTTATCTCAACACAATCCCGACACTTTTTGGATTTTCAAACATAGTGGTAATACCACGGGCATGCAAGCTTGTATCGATCAGATTGTTCTTGGTCTAATCCGGACCGTACCAGGAGTTACAACCGTGAAAGTATGGACAAGCTGCTCACCATAATTGTGAACAACAGATGACATGAGCTCGGCTTTGGCGGCAGGAGATAAACCGGCAAGACGCATAAGCATAATCCCGGCGGAAATGCGACGCAATCGATAGACCAGGTCACCGAAATCTTTATCTGTTGTTAAGAGCATAGCGTCCATATCATTGGCGGCGGCCAATACTTTCTCATCGGAAACACCCGGGTCCATTTCCGCAACATAGAGTACTTCATGCCCGTCACTGCGTAGCCGTTGGACCACCGGGAAATCAACGCCTTCATCAGCGAGAAAATTCATGAGCTTGTACTGCCGGTTGGATAGATCACGTCTGCCCGTAACGCTTCGGCGGCAAATGCCAGAGCTGCCCTGACAGCCTCCTCCGTCAATCTTGGGTGGGCTTCAATGATCTGCTCAACCGATTCTCCCGCTGCCAATTTATCGAGTATTAATTCGACTGTGATGCGTGTTCCAGTGATGACGGGCTTACCCATCATCACCGATGGATCGGATTTAATCAAATCGGCCCTCATTCTTAAGCTCCTTCCATCCAAAATCGTTGTCCATAATCTTACCATTTGTACTGTCGCTGTTCCATCAGCATTCATAATCCGGAAACTTCATCCATATTTTCAACACTGCGATAGTATTTTCTGAAAAAGCCTGCCCAGTATGTTTCCCGAAATGTTCGCCGTCTTTATGATCTCCTCTATAACTCCCGGCTTGTAACTATCGGGCAGGTTAACGTTTGTTATTACCGATATCGCGATCACCTCCATGCCGGCATGAACTGCCGTTATAACTTCCATTACAGTGGACATTCCCACAGCATCGGCCCCCGACATTCTCAAAAAGCGCGTCTCGGCTGCAGTCTCCAGGCAAGGACCGAGCACGCCGGCGTAGATACCCCTGCGGAGACAAATGCCCTCCTTGAGCGCTGTTTTTTCGGCAAGCTCGATCAGGCGTCTGCTGTATGGCTCTACCATATCCGGAAACCGCAGGCCCCATTCGTCTACATTGGGTCCGACGAGCGGGTTCTGCCCTGTAAAATTTATGTGGTCCGTTATCACCATCAAGTCGCCTGACTGGAAATTCGGATTCAGCCCGCCGGCGGCGTTGGAAACCAGGAGCAACTTCACTCCCAGAGCCCGGAGGACCCTGATTGGAAACGAGATCACCGGGGGCGAATGACCTTCATAGAGGTGAAAACGTCCGTCCATGGCGATCACCGGCTTGCCGGCCCAACTGCCGAATACCATTTGTCCCTGATGACCCGGGGCTGTGCACACAGGATGATAAGGTATTTCCCGGTAAGGTATGGAGACGGCGCCGTCGATCTCGCCAATAATGCCTCCAAGACCGGTTCCAAGGACCAGCCCTGCCACAGGTTCGCTTGTCAGAAACGGCTTTATTGAATCGGCAGCTTCCTCAACCTTTCTTTTGAACTCGATCATCGGGGTCCTTTCAAGTGAATAAAAAATAAACCGCCATTTTCAATGGCGATTATAATAGAATCCGTCGGACTTATTTAAGATTTTAAACGGGTATCGGTCTCCGATGACACATTCTCCCTCCAAAAAGAAATGCTTCGATGCAGCCCTCGCGAAACATTTTGCGCCATCATATCCTGCCGACCTGCCTATTGTCGAATGGCGACAGGAGATCGTCAGCGCCATCCGCGAACACCAGGTCGCCATAATCACCGGGGAAACGGGGTCGGGCAAAAGCACGCAGATCCCGAAATTCTGCCTGGAAGCGGGAAGGGGTCAAAGCGGCCTCATCGGATGCACGCAGCCACGCCGTATCGCTGCGATCACTCTTGCAGCGCGCGTATCGGAAGAAATCGGCCAATACGGACCCCGTCTTGTAGGATACAAAATACGTTTCCAGGACCGTACAGCATGCACGACCCGAATAAAATTCATGACGGACGGCATTTTGCTTGCCGAAGCTCAAAAGGATCGGTCTCTCAACTCCTATGACACCATCATTGTGGACGAGGCTCACGAACGCACGCTCAATATAGATTTTCTCATAGGCATTCTGAAAAAGACGCTCCCCAAAAGGCCCGATCTCAAAGTGATCATTACGTCGGCAACCATCGACCCGCAAAAATTCTCGAACGCTTTCGGCGGTGCGCCTGTAATCGAAGTGTCCGGCAGGACATGGCCTGTTGAAGTATGGTACCGTCCCGCCGATCAAAGCGGAGATGAGGAAGCTGGTGAAGTAACTTACATCGACCAGGCCGTGGCGGCGGCTGACACTTTGAAGTCAGGTCTTGCCAAAAGGGGCGATATTCTAATATTCATGCCGACCGAGAGCGACATCATGGAAACGGTGCAGCGCCTCGAGGAGAAACATTATGCGAACACAGCCGTAATGCCTCTTTTCGGGAGAATGGCGGCCGCCGACCAGCAGAAGATTTTCGCTCTTACTCCCGAGGACAAGATAGTCGTCGCCACCAATGTGGCCGAGACTTCAATCACGATTCCGCGAATAAAATATGTAATCGACACCGGTCTGGCCAGAACGGCCTGGTACAACGTCCGGTCAAAGACCCGCAGCCTTCCGGTGGGCCCCGTATCGAGAGCAAGCGCAGACCAGAGAAAAGGGCGGTGCGGACGCGTGGAGGCGGGCATCTGCATCAGACTCTATTCCGAGAATGAATATCTCGAACGGCACTTCTACACACCGCCTGAAATCCAAAGGTCCAATCTCGCCGAGGTGATATTGCGAATGCTCTACCTGAGACTCGGCGAAATGCAGGATTTTCCTTTCCTGGACCCGCCCTCGGCCACCGCGATAAAGGACGGCTTCGCAGTCCTGCGGGAGCTTGGCGCCGTTGACGCCCACCACAGACTCACGTATATCGGAAAAATGATGGCCCGGTTGCCGCTCGATCCTCGTATCTCGAGGATGCTGATCGAGGCCAGAAGTGAAAAAGCTCTAAGGGAACTGATGATCATCGCGGCCGCACTAAGTATTCAGGACCCGCGTGAAAGGCCGCTCGATCAGGAAGAGAAGGCTCGACAGGCACAGGCTGTTTTCCGTGACCAGCGTTCAGATTTCGTTTCTCTCTTGAAGATTTGGCAGGCCTGTTGGCAGGAAAACGGAGAAACATCGAGCCGGACGTCAAGCAGGATTGGAAAGTTTTGCCGGGAGCATTTCCTCTCCTTCAGGCGAATCCGGGAATGGCGTGATATTTTTGAGGAAACACGTTCCATTCTCAGTGAACTGGGCGACTTTGGCGAAAACACTGTGCCGGCCGGCTATGAGGCGATTCACCGTTCCATTCTGAGCGGCTATCTAAGCCAGGTGGCGATGCTCAAAGAAAAAAACATTTATACGGCTGCGAGAGGCCGCCAGGCAATGGTGTTCCCGGGGTCGAACATCTTCAACAGGGGAGGCCAATGGATCGTTGCATCCGAACTTGTGCAGACTTCCAGGCTTTTTGCCCGCACGGCCGCGAACATTGATGCAGAATGGATAGAGGAGGTCGGGCGGCACGTGGTAAAGTACAGTTGGGCGGAGCCGCACTGGGAGAGGAAACGGGGACAGGTCACGGCCTTTGAAAAGGCTACCGTTTACGGCCTTACCGTGGTAGACCGGCGAAAGGTCAATTTTGCACGTATAAACCCCGCTGAAGCCCGAGAGATCTTCATCCGCTCGGCGCTTGTTGAAGGAGACCTTCCCGGCGGCTACGGCTTCCTGAACCACAACCAGGCCCTGCTTTCCGAAATCGATCGCTTCGAGAGCAAAACCCGGCGACGGGACCTTCTTGTCGACGATGAGGTTCTGTTTGCTTTCTATGACGCCCGTATTCCGCAAATCTCGGATAAAAGGTCTTTTGACCTGCTCATCAAGGAATCGGGAGGAGACGGTTTTTTGAGAATGAAGAAGGAAGACCTTCTTCGCAGCGAACCCGATTTCGACGAAATGGAGCAGTTCCCTGACACCCTGAACGCAAAAGGGATCGAGCTTCCACTTAAATACAGTTTCCGCCCCGGCGAGGACGACGACGGAATCACGCTGACCATTCCTGTCCACACCCTGCCGGCCTTGTCAGCCGAACCCTTCGAGTGGCTCGTGCCGGGAATGCTCACCGAGAAAGTGATGCTTCTGCTCAAGGGTTTACCCAAGAGCGCCCGCAGGCATCTGGTTCCGCTTAACGAAACCGCGCGGCGCATATTGCAGAACCTTGATTTTGGAAAGGGCGACTTTTCGGGCCGGCTTGGCGAAGCCGTTTTCAATCTCACAGGGACCCGGATTACCGTCGATCAGTTGGATGCAGGGCAGTTGCCCGATCATCTCAGGATGCGCTTTGAAGTGGTCGGACCGCACGGCAATGTTTTGGCGTCGGGACGCAATATTGAAGCACTTCGGTCAGTGGCTGCCGAAAAGCATGAAGACAGATTGTGGAATGAGGCCAAAAAGGCCCGGGAACGAGATGAAATTCCAGGCGCCGATTTTGGAGACCTCCCTGAGAGCATCGAGATTGGATCGGACGCGCTGGGATTGCCTCGATTCGCCTATCCGGGCCTGGCTGACGAGGGAACGAGAGTCGCCGTTCGTCTCTTCGCCGATGCCGGCCGGGCGAGGGAATCCAGTCGAGCGGGACTCAGGCGCCTATACGAAAAAGCTTTCGCCGCCGAACTCGAAAAGTTCCGAAAAGACTGGGCGTTCCCTGATTCTTTCGCACGGATGGTCCTTTTTTTGGGCGGTACAAAAGAGGCTTCCTCGGCGCTCTATGATTATATTTTGAACGGTCTTTTCGGCTTGCAGTCAGCTCAGCATCCCGACCGGACTGCTTTTTTAGCCAATCTCGAGAGACTGAAAGGCCGTATCGGGATTTTGGGCAACGAAATTCGAACTGCAGTTCTTGACGCTGTGCGGCACAGATATGAAACGCTTGCCGTGCTGGACCGGTATAAACGCATGGCGGGATCGAATCGGGCGGTTATTGACCGGCTGGCCGTGATCGCCTCAGAGATTGAAAGACTTATTCCACCCGATTTCCTCTCTTTTCTCCCGGAGCGCCGTGTCAGACTTTTGCCTCGCTATCTCAGGGCGCTTGGAATTCGGGCGGAGCGAGCCTATGTTTATCCGGAGAAGGACCAGGCGAAAGAGTCTCAGCTCGATGCGCACCTCTCCCAATTCAATGAGATCGCAAGGCAGGTTCGCCTGCGGCCCACACGGGATGGGCTCGATCTTGTGGAGGAAGTCCGCCAGATGATCGAGGAATTAAAGATCAGCCTCTTTGCTCCCGAGATTAAGACTCTGTTTCCAGTTTCCGGCAAACGCATAGAAAAGAAACTACGGGGATTTCAAATATGAATAACCCGCCCACCGACCTGGTAATTAACGCCGCCGGTTTGCGCAAGCGCGTGATCGATGCGCTCTCGGACGGTTGCGGACTGGAAGCCCTTTTGTATAACGAAGATTGCCTGGACAGCGTGCGCACCTCCAGCGTGTTGCTGCTTCTTGGAGAGCTTCCGTCGGAGCGGGGCGGCGTACCCGAGGTTTGCCTGATCCTTAACAAACGCTCAAAGGATGTCAAACAGCCTGGAGATCTGTGCTGCCCCGGCGGTGCGGTCGAGAGATTCGACCACTTTCTTGCCCGCATCTTGTCATGCCGTGGTTCGAGTCTTTCAAGATGGCCCTGTTGGAGCGAACTGAAGGCAAAGGAGCCGGGAAATGCCCAATTTCTCTCGCTCTTTTATGCGGCAGGCGTCCGGGAAGCGTGGGAGGAAATGGGCCTCAATCCTTTCCGTCTTACTTTCCTGGGACCTCTTCCAACACAGTGTCTCACCTTCTTTAGTCGCTCTATCCATCCCATGGTCGTGTGGGTTTCCGGCCAAAAAAGATTCCGGCTGAGTTGGGAAGTCGAAAGAATAGTACGATTTCCTCTGCGGGCTCTTCTTAACCCTTTTAACTATGCTCTTTACAGGGTATACGTTCCTGTCCACCTGGAGTGGAGATTCGGTGGAGCGAGCACGAGGGATTTCCCTTGTTTTATTTATAGGATCGCAGGACGGGCCGAAGTTTTGTGGGGGGCCACCTACTATATCGTCACACGGTTCCTGAACACGGCTTTCGGGTTCCAGGTCCCTGACATAGAGAAGCTGCCTTTGGTTCCGGCAAGCGTAAAAGACGAATATGTGAGGCATGGATGACTAAAGTCGGGGATGTCGTTCTCGTATACATGGATGACAAGGCGGCCTTTTTCGCCAGAATTGAAGAAATAGCCGCCGACGTGAAAGCGGACTGGTTCCAGGTGAAATTACTGGTGCTGCAAGTCCCGATGCTGACAGTGACCTGGATTTTACGCAAAGCCCAGTACAACGGAGAGGAATTTACGATGGGAGGCAGGCCCATCCGGATTGAAAAAGTGATCGCTCCTGCCGAAGAAGATGCCGGTACCCAGCCCGAGAACGCTAAAAAAAGCGCCATAAAACCCGAATTGGTCGTGCCGAAGAAGCAAAAGGAAGACAAAGCGTCAAAGCAGGGTAAGGTGATATCTATAACAGCTCGCCGCAAGAAGGACCCGGAAGGAGCGTAAGTCGGGAACTGTAAACCGTGATCACCATGATCCAATCTGACAGGCATTTCCTCCAGCTTCCGACCTCATCCGACATTTTGGTGAGGGTGGTCACCACATGTGACTTAACATATTGAAACCAATTTCTTGAGAAATCAAAAACTTAAGAAGGTGGCAAGAAGTAAATACTAATGGGCGTGGACAGCAATTTAGTACGTTCTACCCTGGACACATTAGACTTCTGTTAAAAATCATCAACGTCATGGAGATCGCAAACACGCCATCATTAAGAGCCTCGATGCGAGTTGTGGTGTGCCGCCCTGAGCCGGATGACACTGACCGGTTCAGCTTACTTTCCATATATCCCGACCCGCTCCTTGGGAGACGCTTGAATGCCCGGTTGCTCTCGTGTGCCACCACTCCAGCGAACACGCACTCGGCGATTGCCGATCGAGTCGCGGTTGCCGAAGTCGTGGCCAGGCGCTAAAGCCCTGAGCTCGACGAGTTCTAACCACCGGACCTGCTGAGTGCAGGAACAGCCTGCAAGCCGTTCGAACCTGTCATCATTTCGAATCGCCCAGAAGGCCTCCAACGTCCTCAGGATACCCCGCCGCCGCGAACTGCCTTGCTTTGGCGTCGAAATAAGCTTGGACCCATTGGAAGCGCTCCCCGTTCTTGGGCAGCCCGACCGTGCCGGCGATGCTGGCAAGACTGATGGTCTTGCCATGGGAACCCCAGTTACCCTCCGTCACCTCGTCGATGATGACCTGCACGCTCCCTCCTTGCCCGGGATCGTTGGGGTTGCCGGTGACGGCCACGATGGCCGCAGTTACGGCGACATGGACCTCGGTCTTGTGCGCCTGATTCATATAGCCTTCGGGGATGGTCACGCGAACCAGGAACTTGCCCGGCGGCGCGACGTAAGTGGCATCGGTACGGCCACCGACCCACCAGTCCGATTGCGCGACCTCGGTGAACAATACCGAAGCGAAGCCGAGACCGCCAGCCGTCTTGGCGTTGCCCTCCATCAGCAGCAAGACGTCGGTTAATTGTCGGGCGAGCGCCGCCTTACGTTCATCGGTTAGCGATCCTCGCTGGTAATAGATTTGTATTATGGGCATTTGCGTTCTCCATTGCATCGCCGCCAGGCGAGGCCGTCTGATTGCAACGATTGAGGGGACGCCAAGCGGGTACAGGTCACTTCGCCCGGTTATGGGGCCGTTTCAACGATCAACAGGTCGGTCTCCTGCGGCCCTGTCCGGAGGTTGATCCGCTTCGCACCCCAGATTCCACTGCTGTCGCGGCGGGCGAGGGCGACATCGTTGCAATGGACTTCACCTTCTAGCACGAATACGTAGACGCCGTGTAAGGGCGACCGTGGCGCGTAGTCGAGCGCCACCGCTGTGTCACTCGACAGGCGCGAAACCGTGACATCCTGCGAGATGCGCAGCGCGTCGTCCGCACTACCCACCAGCTTCACGAGCCGATTGCGATTGGCCAGGGCGTCGAAATGATTCCGCCTATACGACGGGGAAAGCAGGAGTTGGTCGGGCAGGAACCACATATATATGGCGTGCATGTCGTCGTTCTTCAGGTTCACCTCGCAGTGCTTGCCCCCAGAGCCTGCGGAGAAGACGTAGTAATCGCCCGAAGTCAGCTGATCGATGTTACCCACCGTGTTGATGTGCGTAAGCTCACCCTGCAGGACGAACGCGCATATGACGAAGTTGTGATGACGGTGAATGTTGTAACCGCAGCCGGGTCCGCTAAAGACCTCGTCGCCGAATACCCGCAGTCGGCCGAACCCTGCGCGGCCAGCCTGATACGGGCCAAAGTTGAAGCTCGAGTGGCGAGTCAGAACTGCCTCGGGATGTCCCGAGATGTAAGTCGCGAGCGGGCCCGTCGACCGTAACTTGTTGTAGCCGCGCGCCTCGGCGCGCATTACGAAGGACGTTTTCACGGTTGATCTCCTCTAGATGATATGGATTGAGGGGTCAGGCGGCGGCGCGATGGGGCCCACCCGCGGCAGATGGGGCTCACCTGGAGCATAGGGAATCTCGACCATTTCGAATCTGTGTTTTGGTGTGAGGCAGTCCGGACATGCCCAGTTATCAGGGATATCCGCCCAGCGGGTGCCCGGTGCAATGTCGTGCTCGGGCAGTCCCAGAGCTTCGTCGTACATGAAGCCGCACCCTAGACATACGAAGCGCTTCAGATCATCGCTCATGTTGCTCTCCGTGGGTTAAGTGTTGTCTAAAAGCATCACGCACTACAGTAACGCGTGATAGATGTTATACGAATGGTCGTTTGGAAACCCGGCAGGAGGGCTGGATATCTTGTCCTTGCCTCTTCCTGAAGATCGTTGGAAATGAATGACACTTAAGCATTGCCGAGAATTAGTCAAGCTGGTGTAGAGGATAATTGGAAGAAGGCAAAACGGTACGGCGCTGTTTTCTTTGTGGCGCTCAGTGTACCGCATAGTCTGAAGTCGCCGTTATCGTGGTTGTGCAGTTTAAAGATGGAAAGACAAGCAGGAGAGCGCATTTACCAGGAGTCCAGTACTGGCTCAGGTGGGCGTGATTGATGCGAGCACGCTCCTGGTGACAGGAGGTAAGGCTTTTCTGCGGGTGGCCCGGACAGCTCGACTATCCAGGCGCAAAGCGCAAGAGGAAACTGGCAGATTCGTAACGGCACCACAGGTCCCTCTTGTTCTGTCGGACTCAATTACAAGTGTGCGGGCCACCTCCGGAAGGGTCGAGGTGGTCTCAATAATGGAGCAATTTTCCGAGAAATCATATGTTCTTCGTGAGGTAGCACACCCCCCGACTCGTCCTTTGGTGGTTTCCACTGTCGGACACCGTGTGGGAATTCGCGGCAAGGACTGGCCGAATTTGTCGCTTCAGTTCAAACACTTGCGCCTATCTGAAGTTACTTTATCTCTCCTCGTTCTTGAGAAATGAGGCGTCAAATTCTTTGCCGTTTTCGAATCATTTGTTTACAGAATCGATGCAAACTGAATCTTTGGAAATTGGCAAGAGACAACCTTAACATCGGGGCACGATGAGTGCTATAATTTGACACTTCGACGTTGTCGCGTCAGAGATAGTTGGCATTGATTTACATCTCGTGGGGTGTGCTGCAGCCGATCCAAGGGACCAGCCACCACCTCGGATTTGATCCGATCAACTCGGAGGACGAAAATAAAATGACCAAAGCAGAATTGGTATCCAAAATAGCCGTTAAGGGCGAAATCACCAAGTCCCAAGCAGAAAAAGCGGTGGACGGATTTGTTTCGGCTGTTTCAGCCGCTTTGTCAGGCGGTGACAAGATTACGTTGGTAGGTTTCGGGACTTTTAGTGTAGGCTCAAGGTCTCAACGTGCAGGCCGCAATCCCCGGACCGGCGAAAAGATCAAAGTTCCCGTTTCAAATGTCGTGAAGTTCAAAGCCGGCAGGATACTGAGTCACCGTCTGGGTCGAAACGAGCAGAATACTCGTGACCTTGAAATCCTCAATCGTCGTGCAGAATTCCTTAACCAGGAAGCCAACGATGTGCTTGAATATCAGGCGCCCTTATGAAGCGGGGCGAGCTTTACCGCGTATCTCACCCCTCCGCGCGTGATCCGAAGAAATCCCGCATATTCGTGATCGAAAGCCGTCAGATATTGATTGAGTAAGCTGGAAGCCCTGAAACAAGCCTTGCCGGCAGCGCTGGATATCCTGGACTAACTTAGTGCGCAGCGCAGCGCAGCTTTCACTTTCATGATTCTAGAGTATCTCTGCTGATCATTGAGGAATGAAACCTCGCAATTCTTTCCATTCCCGAATCATATGTGAGCTTCGCCACTCTGGCCCTGAACAGCTTCGGGCGCTTTTGCTCGAAGAAGTTCGAGCTTCTCAGGAGTGGTTGCCGGATCAGAACATTGCTACTGCATGTAAACCGTGAATGGCAGACAGTGACCCCCACTCAAGTCCCTGCACATTACCGAGCCCCCATATCTCAAGCTCACTCTTCTCTTTTTCCCCACCACGCATCGTTGCCTTTAAACCACCAGTCCGTTGAATCGGTGGTCACTATTTCTTCGGCGATCTTTTTCCCAATTGATGTGATCAGCCGCTGCCTGGCAAAATGTATCCATTTTTCGGCATATGAATTTCCAAGGTCGTTTTGTTCCTTAAGCTCCACGATCAGGTCGAGCTGATCAGCGTCATGGACGAGCCTGGCTTCGGCGGTCTCTGAATTTCTATACTCCCTGAGAAGGTCTTTCAATTCGTCACCAAAAGGAAGCGATTCGGCCAGATCGGCCATTGCCTCCGTTTCGTCCGCAACTACATACCTTTTATTGACATAGTTCTGGTCCCCGGTGCGCGCTTCCGGCAGGTCATGAACAAGGCACATGCAAACGACTTTTAACGGGTCGATGCCTGGTTCCATTTTCGCAAGAGAGTACCCTATCATTGCGGTCCTGAAGGAATGTTCGGCAACCGATTCGCCTCCGGACCCCAAAAACTGGAAGCCGGATCGAGGGGTCCTCTTGAGCATTCCAAGCTCAAAGAAGAAGTTTATCAACTTGCGGTATTCCAATTGACTCTCCTTGTGTTATATAGCAGGGTTCTAAGTATAATCATATTTCCAAAACTCAAGCCGAGGTTTCGGATAAATGGATAAGCACACCCTTTCGGTACTGGTTGAAAACGCCCCGGGAGTTCTGACTCGGGTTGCAGGCCTGTTTGCGCGTCGCGGCTTTAATATCGACAGTCTGGCAGTAGGCCGCACGGACAGAGAAGATGTGTCCCGGATGACTATCGTAGTAGAGGGAGACAAATCTCTCATCGAACAAGTTACCAAACAGCTTCATAAACTTATAGATGTTATCAAAATCAGTAACATAACGGAAGATGAATATGTCGACCGCGAACTGGTCATGATAAAGATCGCAGCCGAACCCGGCCAGCGCGTAGAGATAATGCACATCGCCGGGATATTCCGAGCCAGAGTCGTTGACCTGGGAAAAAAGACCATGACTTTCGAATGCACCGGCAATGGGGGGAAGATCAACGCATTTGAGGAATCCCTGCGGCCGTACGGGATCAAGGAACTTGTTCGCACGGGGAAAGTAGCCATGCTGCGAGGAAGCAAATATGTGGCCCTGAGCCAAGCGTCGGCGCATGAATTGGAAGACGAATACGAACAGTCGTAGCGGGCTTTGCCCGCGGAGTATTTATTGAAGCGGAGGTGCCTTCGTGGAAATGACGGTTGCCGAGGCTCTGGTCGAGTGCCTCGAAAGAGAAAACGTTGAAGTTGTGTTCGGTTATCCGGGCGGTGCGATTCTTCCGGTGTACGACGCCCTTTATCATTCGTCCAAAATCAAGCATGTGCTGGTGCGGCACGAACAGGGGGCCGTGCATGCAGCCGATGGATATGCCAGGGTTTCCGGCCGCGTCGGTGTCTGTATTGCCACTTCCGGTCCGGGGGCGACCAATCTGGTTACCGGCATTGCAAACGCATATATGGATTCCGTCCCGCTCGTCTTGTTCACCGGCCAGGTCCCTACGCTGCAGATTGGAACGGATGCCTTTCAGGAGGTGGATATTACCGGCATTACGATGCCGATCACCAAGCATAATTACCTTCTCAAAGACCCGCAAAAGCTTCCCATCGCGGTGAAAAACGCTTTTCATATTGCGGCGACCGGCAGGCCCGGTCCGGTGCTCATAGATATTCCCAAGGACGTAGCACAGGCCAGGATCAGCTTTAAGTACCCCCTGTCAGTGAAACTCAGAGGCTATAGGCCGAATTATAAAGGACATCCGTCCAAGATAAAAGAGATCGCCAAACTCATAGCTCAAGCCAGGAGGCCGGTCATTTACGCCGGAGGAGGAGTCCTCGCGTCTAATGCATCCGAAGAGCTTTTGAAATTGGCCGAATTGATATCGGCGCCGGTCACCAATACATTCATGGGTCTTGCCGGCTTCCCGGGCGACCACCCACTCTTTCTGGGCATGCTTGGCCTTCATGGAACCCGCTATGCAAATCTGGCGGTCACTGAATGCGATCTCCTCATCGGCCTTGGCGCTCGATTCGATGATAGAGTTGTAATGAACATCAACAGTTTTGCCCCTAAGGCCACGGTGATCCACATTGACATCGACCCCGCCGAGATCGGAAAGGTGATAGCTACAAAAGTGCCGCTGGTCGGAGACGTAAAACTCGTCTTGAAGGCGCTGCTGCCGCTTCTGGAGAAAATCGACCGTTCCGAATGGCTTGACCGCATCAAGTCTCTCAAGGCCGAATACCCTCTTAGTTACAACCGCTCCAACGGCTTAAAACCACAGTTTGTTGTTGAGCAGCTTTGGAACTGCACCAAAGGTGAGGCCGTTATTGTCACCGACGTGGGTCAGCACCAGATGTGGGTTGCCCAGTATTACCATTTCAAAAAACCGCGCACGCTCATATCCTCAGGAGGCCTCGGCTGTATGGGATTCGGCCTGCCGGCCTCAATCGGGGCTTCCATGGGCGCCCCCGGCAGTAAGATCATCCTGGTCACCGGTGACGGCAGTATCCAGATGACTATGCAGGAACTCGGCACGATGATGGAGCAATGCCTTAGCGTTAAGATCATCCTGCTGAACAATTCCGCCTTGGGGATGGTGCGCCAGTTGCAAGAGTACTATTGCGAGGGCCGCCAGATGGCGACAAATTTTGAATTCCACCCTGACTTCGAGATGCTGGCGAAAGCATACGGCATGGCCGGATACACTTTCAGGACAGAGGAAGATGTAATTGAAGGGTTGCCCCGCGTGTTGCAAGAACCGGGACCTGCGCTTGTCAACTGCATTGTTCCTCCCGATGAAAATGTTTTGCCGATGGTTTTAGCCGGCAAGGGAATCAGCGAGGCGATAGACTGCCAATGAAGACTTTGCTGCTAAACCCTCCGTCATTCGAAAAATTTGACGGGGGCGCCGGCGCCAGATGGCCCGCGCGCCGCGAAATTGCCTCCTACTGGTATCCTGTCTGGCTCGCCTACCCGGCGGGACTGATAAAGGAAAGCAGGCTTCTTGACGCCCCGCCGCACGGAATCGGTCCCCGGGAAACTATCCGGATTGCAGAGGATTATGAATTCCTCGTTCTATTCACGAGCAAACCCGGTTTTTACAATGACGTGCTACTCGCCGAGAAGATAAAGGAAGCCAACCCGGCGATTAAGATCGCCTTTGTCGGTCCGCCCGTTTCGGTTCAGCCCGAGCAGGCCCTTGCTGCTTCCCCGGCAATCGATTTCGTGGCCAGAAAAGAGTTCGATTACACCGTAGCCGAATTCGCGTCCGGAATGGACCTCAAGGATATCGAAGGGGTCAGCTACAGGAAAGACGGGAAGATAGTCCACAACGCCGACAGGCCGCCCATCCAGGACTTGGATTCACTTCCGTTTATCGTTGAAATATACAGGCGTGACCTCGATCCGACAAAATACAACATCCCTTTTCTGAAGCACCCGTATCTTGCCTTTTACACCTCCCGCGGGTGTCCGGCCAAATGTATCTACTGCCTCTGGCCGCAGACTTTCACGGGGCGCCCCTGGCGGGTTCGCAGCCCTGAGAGCGTTGTCGCCGAAGTCAAGCGGGCACTCGAACTATTCCCTGAAGTAAAGGAAATCTTCTTCGACGACGACACTTGGGCATGGGGTAAGACTCGAGTTATCGAGCTCTGCAAGCACCTGGAAAAACTGAATTTCACATGGTCCTGCAACAGCCGGGTGCATGCCGACTACGACATGCTCAAGGCCATGAAGAAAGCGGGCTGCCGCCTGCTGGTGGTGGGCTTCGAATCCGGCGTACAGGAAGTGCTCGATAGAATGAAGAAAGGAATCACCCTCGAACAATCCCTTACATTCATGAAGAACTGCCGTGAACTGGGTCTGACCGTGCACGGGGACTTCATGATAGGACTGCCGGGCGAGACCAGAGAAACCATTATGCGCACCATCGAATTCGCCGAACGACTCGATCCGGAAACAATCCAGGTCTCCCTTGCGCATCCCTTTCCGGGCACCGAGTTTTATGAATACCTTCAAACCAATGGCTACCTCACGGAAGACGACATGTCGGACGAACTGGGACATCAACTCCCAAATTACGAGTACCCCTGGCTGAGCAGGCGGCAAATCGTCGATGCCGTCGAATACTTTTACGGCCGCTATTATTTCAGGCCCAAAGTAATATACAGGATAGTGCGCCGGGCGATCTTCGACAGCCATGAGCGCACCCGCCTCTACCAGGAAGCGCGGGACTTCCTTAGGCTGCGGTCGCGGCGCAAGAAATTTAGCGGCAATGTCTTCGAGAAGCTCACCGGCGAGACCGCCGTGAGCAGCGCTAAAGACACGAGGGGATAAATAAATGAGAATATTTTTTTTGAACCCTTCGTGGTGAAAAATGCCTCGCCGCCTGATTATTAATGGGGATGATTTCGGCTCTTCCAGGGAAGTCAATGAAGCCGTAATCCTTGCTCACCGCCGAGGCATTCTTACGAGCGCAAGCCTTATGGCATCGGGCCCGGCCTTCGAACATGCGGTGAGTCTGGCTGAAGAGAACCCGGATCTGGCTGTCGGTCTTCACGTTACCTGCGTAGACGGACGTCCGGTGCTGCCGCCGTCGAAAATCCCCCACGTAGCGGGCAAAAATGGATGCTTTCCGTCCGACCCGGCGGGGGCCGGTCTTAGATATTTTTTTTGCCGCAACTCGAGGCGGGAACTACCCGATGAAATTGCAGCTCAGTTCGAAAAATTCTCTCGATCCGGCTTGACCTTTTCACATGTGGACAGCCACTGTCACATGCATGTGCACCCGGTAATCCTGGATGTAATAATCCAAAACTGCGGAAGATTCGGCATAAGGAAAGTGCGGGTCCCGGACGACTCTTTTTCCGCAGCCATCCCTTTCCTGCGCTCTCCCTTTTTAGCCGCAGGATATGCCTTTGTCTTCAAGCTCCTTACCGGACGGATGAAACGAATACTCAAAAGAAAAGGATTCATGTTCCCGAAAAGAGTATATGGAAATCTTTTGTCGGGCAAAATGGACCTCCGATACGTGTCGTCGCTAATCAAGAACCTGCCGCAGGGAACCAGTGAAATCTATTTTCATCCGGCCATGCCCGCTCCACTCGAACAGGCGCATGAAGCCGGACGATTACAGCGGCTCCGGGAACTCTCAATCTTGATCGATTCCGATTTGCGGTCTAGAATCGACCGGCTTGGAATAATCCCTTCAACCTACTTTGATCTGGATGCAGACCTATGAAGACGGTGCTGGTAGTTTCCGTGGCCGTCATTGCTCAGGCGGTGGCAAATACCCTGCTCAGTAAAGGCATGAAAGTAATCGCTTCGATGCCTTCATTCAACGACGGCTTTTCTCTCCTCATGTTGGCGTATGCGCTGAAAAGTCCTTACATATGGGCAGGAATAGTCCTGCTGATAGTATTTTTCGCCTGCTTTCTCTCAGCGGTTTCCTGGGCCGACCTTAGCCTGGTTTTGCCGGCAACTGCGCTCGGCTACATTCTAAACGTAATTACCGGCCGTTATTTCCTGGACGAACCCGTTTCCCGGGCACACTGGTTCGGCGCCATGTTTATCGTTTTCGGGGTCTTCCTCGTCTCGCTTTCAGCAGCGAAAAAGAAAAGTCCGGGCGCCCATGACCAAAAGATTGTACCGGACCGCGCTCCACTGCTTGAGGACTAAGCAGGGCCCAAAGACCGGGGCGGCCCGTTTTTTGCCTTTCGAGGGTCCTTTATGATTCACCCCCGCGCTGCGCGCGATTGCGGTTTACGATTCACGGGAGTTATATGCTGACTGCTTTCATGGTCCTCATGGTTGTCTTTTCGAACGCTGCCGGCGACGTCTTTCTCACAAAAGGAATGAAGCAGGTCGGCGACGTATCCGCGATGGACTCGATCCACCTTCTGCAAACAATAAAGCGAATCGCGTCCAATCTGAACTTCGTTCTCGGCGTCGCATGCCTGGCCGTGAGCTTTTTCTCTTTCCTGACGGTACTTTCGTGGGCCAATTTGAGCTTCGTGGTGCCGGCGACTGCAATCGTTTACGTGATAACTGTGCTGGGGGCAAAATTCTTCCTGAGGGAACAAATCGACGGCATGCGCTGGACGGGAACCTCTATGGTCTGCCTCGGAGTAGCTCTGATCTGCCTGCCCGAAGACCATATGCTGTCTCCGTCGATGCTCTTCGATCCCGTCAGAGTAATTCTCGGTTTCCTCTCTGCGGCTTCCGCCTGCTATTTCATCGTTAGCATAATTGCCGCCGAGAAATTCTTTCGGATTAGAGATAAAACCGGCGCGACCGGCGCCACCGCGTCCCCGCTGCGCGGCGCCGAGTCTTTCGCCCCCTCGTCGCACCCCTTTTCCTCCGCGCCGGGTTCCATGCCTGTTTCCATCCTCGTTCCTCTTTGCGGAGCGGATTCCAAAGCGTATCAAAATTATGCGACCCTCTGCCGCCAGGACTATCCTGAATTCGAAATAATATTCGGTGTCTCCAATGCAGCGGATTCATCTCTACCCGTCATTTCAAGGCTTCAGGCGGATTTTCCGAATGTTCCCATCCGGGTTGTGATAGACGCCGGCGAGATCGGTCCAAATCCGAAGGTCAACACCCTGAACAATATGCTCCAGCAGGCAGGGCACGAGATTCTGCTTATGCTCGACAGCGATATCCGGGTGGGACCTGATTTCATCAGGACAATTTGTGAGGAACTCTCCCCGGACGCAAACGGCCTTGTAACCTGCTTTTATCGCGCCGGGGAGGCGCCAGGGATACCCTCAAAACTTGAAGCCGTGGGTATTTCATCCGAATTTGCTCCGGGCGTGCTGGTGGCCGGGATGGCCGGAGGCATTTCTTTTGCCCTGGGAGCTGCCATCGCCATTAGCAGGAAAACGCTTCAGGCCATAGGCGGATTTGCGGCTGTTGCTCCATATCTGGCAGATGATTACATGATGGGCAATCTGGTCCGGAAGGCCGGTTTGCCCGTGAAGCTTTCCAGGTATGTGGTCGAGACGGTTCTTTCGAGACTGACTCTAAGCGGTTTTGTCCGGCATCAGTTAAGGTGGGCGAGAGGAATACATGCATGTGCTCCCTGGGGACACGCAGGGTCGCTCGTTGCCAATGGAACCGCCCTTTCCTTTCTCTATTTCACGTTTTCGGGCTTTACCACATTCGGATTTACCGTTTTTGCATCGGTGACCGTTCTAAGGCTTTGGATGGCCTGGATGGTGGGAGTGAGGCGTCTTGGAGACAAGATTTTGAGAAAAAACCTGCTGCTGGTTCCTCTAAGGGATTTTTTCAGCCTTTTCATCTGGGCGGCAAGCTTCTTCGGTCGGCGTGTGGAATGGAGGGACCGGGTGTTCAGGCTTGAGAAGAACGGTACGATAAGAGCGATAAAAAATGAAGGCGCAGTGTAATTTGGAAACCGCAAGTTTACTACAGACTCCGCAGGTCTGCTAAGGCCGGGACAAAAATTATGCAACTCGCAAAAATCCTTCTATTTATCTTGATTGTGCTCTTGCTCTCCACCGGTTTGACTTCAGCGGAAGATCAGCAGGCCGGGCAACCCGGGATCGTTACTATAAAAGATAACGGAAAACAGATCACGATGGGCGAAGGCACAGTCTTGGAGGTTCGTTTGGAACAAGTGGGGGGCACGGGATACCTTTGGCAAATAGCCGACCTGGACGGAGAACATCTGAAAGTGCTTCAATCCTCTGAAATCCCGCCGGACCGGAAAGGGCAGATGGTGGGCGGGCCGCTACTCAAAACATGGGAAATCGAAGCAGTAAAGGCCGGGCAAACCAATCTCAAGATACTTCTCTACCGTCCATGGGAAGGACCTGAAAAAGCGGCGAAGAGTTTCCAGCTCAGGATTCAGATCAATTAAGAAGACTTCCCTTTTGTTCACAGTCTTTTGAGATAACCCATCAGACTACATTGTCAACCAAGTTTCTCTAAGTCGTCACCCCGACCAAAGAGGCTGTGTCGGAATGCAAAGAGGTTTGGAAGGACGACTCCTTGGCAATCTGCGGTCCCCGCCTCCTCTGCGGCCTCAAAACTACTCACCGTAATAGAGGCGCAGAGGACGCAATCAAGTAGAAAGAAAAACCAAGACAAAAGCTGCAGTCCTTGAACCTTTGCATGTTAGTGGCGGAATTTTTGGCGTCGGACGCAGAGTAAGCAGAGGTCGCTGAGCAAGAGCTAATTGAGTTCATTTTCTTTCTCCGCGCGCTCTGCGTCTCTGCGTTGATGGTTCTATTGCTATTTGGAAATATGGGGCGTGAGCTGTATAAAACGAGAGAATAAGTTCCGGAACGCAGTCCGGTTTAATAAGGGCGGAAACCAGCACGTTGGTGTCGATGACGACTTTCAGCATAGGGGCCAATCATTATTTTTCTTCGTGCGCCGGTAAGAACGGATCTCGGTGTTAATCTCTCTTCTGGTCATTTTATCCAGACCGGCCTTTTGGCCCCCAAAGCGACCGGTGCTGTTCAAAAAGTAGTTTACCAGCTTATCCCCATTACTCTTAAGGAGCTTTTCGCATCTTCACAGTCGAGCCTTGCCGCCGTTATCAGGTCTTCCACGGCTTGGCTGTTTTGGCCAAGTCTAACGTAGGCGACGGCGCGGTTATAATATATACTTCCATTGTCAGAATGGGTCTCAATTGCCCTATCGTAGTCTGAAATCGCTCGTTTGTAATTCCCGGTTCTGGCGTAAGCGAGACCACGGTTGCTGTAAGCTTCGCTCAGTTTGGGATTGATGTCGATGGCTCTGTCATAATCTGAAATAGCCTGCGTGTAGTTACCGAGCATGAAATAGGTCGTCCCCCGGTCATAATACGCTTCAGCATACCCGGGATCTATTTTGATAGCCCTGTCATAGTCTGAGACAGCATGACTGTTATCGCCAAGTTTAGCGTACGCAACGCCTCGATGATAATATACATCTGCACTCTCCGGATTTATCTCGGCGGCCCTATCATAGTCTTTGATTGCCATCTCATTGTTGCCAAGTTTAGTACAGGCGATACCTCGAAGCAGAAAGGCCTTTGGGGATCGTGGGTTGATCTTGAGTTCCTCATTACACTGCTCTATGGCTTCATCGAATTTTCCCAGCGCCGTAAGCACCGCGCCCATATTGGAGTGAGCATTTTCAAAGGCGGGACAAAGCCGGATGGCTTCCGCAAAATGCTCCTTCGCCTCCTGCTCCTTGCCCTGTTTAAAGAGAATCGTTCCGAGGTTATTATGAGCCAAAAACGAACCCGGATTGTTTCTAAGGGTATCGTTCCACAACGTCCAGGCGTCAGCATACATATGCCCTAGGCTCCATGTATTGAGGGCAAGGAAACAAATCAGCAGCACAGCTCCTACGGTGTAGAACCGGAGCCGTCTTTGCTGATATTCCGAAACATAGCATACGGCAGCCGAGGTCAACAAGCTTATGGGACCAATACAGGCTAGATATTGAAAATGGTCGGCGACATAAGAATAACGGAAAGGAAAAACGTCGAAAAAGCCCAGTGCCGGGAAAAGGGAAACGGCAAAGAAAAGTGCAGCAGCAATTGGACCCCGTCCTATGCGTCCTCGGAACATCCAAAGCAAGAGGAGAACAAATGCCACAGCGAGCGGATAAAGATATTGCCACCAGATTGCGGCATCTACGGCCCAGTGTTCATAATTAAAGCTCAGATTGAAAGGCCACAATAACTTCCATGTGTAAAAGCAAATATCTCTGCCTGCCAGGAGAAAGCGATCTCCAAGACTTAAGCTCCAGTCCGCGCCTTGCGCTCCCACGTGGGTTCGTTCCAGCCATGCGGTTAAAAGCCCCATTCCAGCTCCGACAGCCAAAAACGGCGCTAAGCTCAGCACCTCTCGCAGTGCTATTCGCCCACGCTTCCACCACAGCACAATGAACAAAGCCACAGGCAGCGTACAGGTCACCGTCTTGGATAAAAGCGCGCATACAAACAAGAAGAACCCAGTATAGTAATAGAGCGGATGGGTGTCAGGCAGCCAGCGGGCACGTCGTCTGCCGGCTCCGTAGAACCGGAGAAGCAGGATAGCTGAAAGCATATAAAAAAGACCGGAGAGGAGATTCTTGCGCTCTGTAATCCATGCCGTGGTCTCTACGGTAACCGGATGGACCGCAAATACAAGGGCGGCAAGCCATGCTCCCGAAACCTCCAAATATAGAAGAAGATAATAAAGGAGGCTAGCTACAGACGCGTGAAGCAAAACGTTGACGAGATGATAACCAAAGGGATTCAACCCCCACGCCTGGCGCTCAAGCCAGAAAGTCGTAAACACAAGTGGATAGTACTGCGGGCTGGTAAGCGGCTGGGTCCATACGCGGACCAGCCCATCAACTGATGTCAGATTCCTGTTGTCGGTGACATAACGATCGTCGTCCCATATATAGCCGCCATTCAAGGTGGAACTATAGGAAACAACGGCGATTACGATAAGCAGCAAAACCTTCCAAAGTTGGGGCCTTGCCGGCTGATAATTGTTTCCCCTTTTGCCTCTGGTAGTGCGCATCTAATTCACTTCGAGCAGCCTGATGAATTTATTCGTTAGGACATGGTTCTTTGGTTTTGCCTCTTCTTGCCAGATAGCCACAAGATTCCAGCCAGCCCTAGCATTATCAGCGCGGTCACGGGCATTGAAAGCGCCGGAATGGGAGAAGGCGCACCACCTGGCGTGCCTAGAGCAAAGGTGGCCTCTAGCGTATGATTTGCCGTTACATCCGACACGGCATATAGGTAGACTCCTCGAGTGGCGTTCCATATGGCGGCACTGGTGACGTTCACCCCATTATCAGTCAGGGTAGATAATGCATACTTCGCGGCGGGCGTGATCGTAAAAGTTACTAAGACTTTCATAAATACGCGAACATGTGCTATGTTGGTGGCATGAACGAACTCGACGGACGAAAACTTGGACGAAAGACTCTCGAAGAGATCC
>Ga0326728_10005126_pt1 | contig 37562 bp, 25 predicted proteins | sample MB3enrmetagenome_FD_207602 | JGI IMG/M metagenome (GOLD analysis project Ga0326728, IMG submission 207602) | Lab enriched peat soil microbial communities from McLean, Ithaca, NY, United States - MB31MN | ecosystem: Environmental > Terrestrial > Soil > Wetlands > Peat | place: USA: New York...
TGCCGCATCCGCTCCCACCCATGACTATGAAGATATCCCCACTGTTCACGGTGAAATTGAGATCGCGCTGAATCACAAAACTTCCGTAGGCCATGGTGAGATCGCGCACTTCGATGCGGGCTGTCACTCGATTCGCATGATTTTCCATAGATGATCTACATGCCAATTCTGTCATAGATTACGGTCAGCAGGGCATCCGAGACTATGATGGAAACAATTGCGGTGACGACCGCCGAGGTTGCCGCCTCACCGACCGCCGAAGCGCTGCGGCCGCTCTGCATTCCGCGAAGGCACCCCGAGAGCGCGACCAGCACTCCAAAAACCCCCGCTTTGATCAGACCGGCCAAAAACTGCGTCAGGTTCAGAGCCGATATAGTTTCATGGTAGTACTGGGCCGGCGAAATATTGAGCAGTCCGACACCGATTATCCCGCCGCCCAGGATTCCCATAAGGTCGGCATACAGGCACAGCAGGGGCAGCATCAGGACCAGTGCTAGCATCCGGGGTAAAACGAGAAACTCCATCGGTGAAATGCCAAGGGTTATCAACGCGTCGGTTTCCTCATTTACCTCCATTGTTCCAAGCTGCGCGGCAAATGCGGCCCCGGTGCGCCCTGCCATAACGATTGCCGTCATCATTGCGCCCATCTCGCGCGCCATTCCGATGCCGACGAGGTCCGCCACATAGATCTGGGCCCCGAACATTTTCAACTGTGCGGCCCCCACAAAAGCCAGGATCAGGCCTACCAACACGCTGATGAGGGACACTATCGGCAGTGCCTGGGCGCCGCACTCCTGGATTAGCAGCATCAGGTCGGAGCGCCGAAAGCGGGCTTTGCCCCGCAGGAACTTGATAAACGCAAGGGATGCCTCTCCGATGAAGGACAACATTTCACCTGCCGATTTAACGGCCTCCAAAGTGGCCTCTCCAACTCCGGACAAGAACGGCGTCCGAGCGCTATCTTTGCGCGCGTCTTTTTTCTCGGGGACTGCAGAAGCTAAATCGATCAGCGCTGCAACCCCCTTGGGCAGCCCTTCCCTGGAAATAGCGATGGACCTTTGTCTGCAGAAATAAGTCATCTTGATCAGGAATGTCAGCAAACTGCTGTCCCAGTCGCCCAGCTCTCGTCCGTCGAATGCAACCCGCCCTGGGGATGGAGTTGATGCGATTTGCCTTTGGATTTCGTCTGTAGAGGGGAGACCATCGGCAATACTCCATCTGCCGCCAAGCCTTATGAGAAAGGTATTATCAGGTTCCCGACTGAAGCTGATGTCCATATTCACTGCCTGTCCGGAGCTGTTAACCCTAAATCCTCGAAACCCGGGCTGAAAGGCCCCTGTTGCAATCGGCCCTGGACTATCGGTTGGAACGTTAAATCAGGAGTTTCCATCCCGGCCTGCTAGAGTTCGGGGGTTGGCAAAAGGCCCATCCGCAGCTTTTCGACCATCTCCAGGCCGGTTGTATGTGCAATCTCGCTGAACTTGACTACCGGATATTCCGTTGCCATCTCGATCACCAGGATGATCCGTCGATACAGGTCCGACCGGAGATGCCGGCCGAGTTCGGCGTGGCTCTTCCACCATTCCTCGAACAGGAGAACCCCGGGGTCGAGCAAATGCTGGTAGACATCGCACCCCAGGCATCCCTGGCTGACTCGTGTTCGCTCCACCAGTGAGCACAGGATCTCACGGGCTTCAGGAAGCTTTTCGGGCGTGAACTTTATTCGCAGGCTTGAATAAATCATCACTGTCCTGCCATTACTGTCCGGAGAAAGCTGTCGGGTTGCTTTTGTTCTAGAAAAAGATCGGACAAGATAATCCGAGGGCGGCGCACAATCGCCCCGCTCCATCGGGCTGGAAAGAAATCCGGTAATCAGCGCTAGTCCATTATCGGCGGCAGGATGGTCAAAATGCCCCCACCCTGCGGTTGGAAAATGATCGGAGTTGCCTCCGCTCTGGCCGACATAAAATGCGAAATTGATGCCAGTCAAGAAAGCGAAGAGGAAATGTCGTAAGACATTTGAAACTGGTGGATTTTACATAAACGGGCTTTGCTGGAAGGGTCGTAGTTCGTGGGATGTCGTCCCAATATTTTGGGAAAATCCCAATTTGTTGGGACTGCTGTTCAGGGTCTGCGGATCCCCAGTCTTTTCATTCTTGCCTCCAGGGTGGTGGGCTTGAGTCCCAGTATCTCGGCGGCCCCGCCCTTTACGGAGACTCGCCAGCCGGTTTCCTCCAGCACGCGCAGGATGTGCCGGCGCTCAAGGTCTTCGAGTTTGCACCCCTCGTCTAACATCTCTTGCGGGGCGAGTACGGGAGGGCGCAGTTCCAGGCTTGTGCGGGAACTTACGATCATCGCATGCTCGATGAAATTCCGGAGTTCCCGGGCATTGCCGGGCCATGAATAGTGCACCAGCGCCTCCAGACCCCGACTCGGAATGCTCTGAATGCGTTTTCCCATCCGTTCCTCGAAGTGGCGAATGAACGACCAGGCCAGAGGGGGGATATCCTCGGGGCGTTCGCGAAGCGGCGGGATGGTAATCGGGAAGACCTTCAGACGATAGTACAGATCTTTTCGGAATTTGTCCGTCTGAACCATCTGATCGAGGTCCCTGTTGGTGGACGCAACGATGCGGACATTGACGGATATGGATTTTGTGGAGCCCAGGCGTTCGAAGCAGCGATCCTCCAGGACTCGGAGGAGTTTGGCCTGAATCTCCAGGGGGAGATCGCCAATCTCATCCAGAACAATCGTGGACCCATTTGCTATCTCGAATCGGCCGACCATTCGCGACATGGCGCCGGTATAGGCTCCTTTTTCACGCCCGAACAGTTCAGACTCGATCAACGAAGGAGGAAGGGATGCGCAGTTGACTATCACCAGCGGCAGAGCCTTCCGGTTGCTGAGATTATGTATTGCTCGGGCTATCAGTTCCTTGCCGGTGCCGGTCTCACCGGTGATCAGCACCGTGGAGTCGGTCGGGGCCACCTGACGGACCTGGACGAGTATCTGCTGCATAGAGAGGCTTTGGGCTACGATCTCCGCATGCGGAGACAAGTGCTTTGCTTCATCCCGTAAAGAGATATTCTCCCGCTCAAGTTGCATTTTCAGCTTCTCGATCTCATGGAGCCTGCTTTGAAGCAGCCCCTCCATTTGCTTGCGCGCGGAGATGTCTTTTGCCGTGTGCACCACGCCCAGCACTTTCCCGCTCGAGTCCATGATCGGGTCCGCAGATACCAGCAGCCATGCATTCCTTCCCTCATGAAAGATTTCCACCTCTTTGTGGCGCCCGGTCTGCAGGGTCTTCTCAACAGGACATCCCGGCACACATGAATCCGTTCCGTGCATCAGGCTGTGGCAGCGACTGGCCAGAATCCGGCTTAAAGGCAAGTCGAAAAAAGAAACTGCAGCAGCGTTGCAGCGAAGTATCCGGAACTCGGGATCCAGTATCATGACCAGGTCCTGGATGGAGTCAAATGTGGTCTGCCATTGCTCCGCGGTTGCAGTGATCTGCTCTTCCATCAACCTGTGCTCAGTTATATCCCGGTCCATACCCCGGTATCCCATGAACTCGCCAGTGTGACTGAATATTGGAACTCCGCTGGTTTCCAGGATCACCTGCCGGCCGTCCCGATGAAGATTAATGTTTAACAGACCGGAAAACGGTTCTCTCTTCGCAGCAATCTGCGCAAATATAGCTCGCACGCGCCGGGCCTCTGTTTCAGGCATTAACTGAAAAGGGGTTCGCCCGATGATTTCCTCCGGTGTGTAGCCCAGGATCTTTTCTATCTTGGGATCTGCATAGGTATAATTCGCATTTTCGTCTACCTCCCACACCCAATCGGCCGATGTCTCCACCAGGGCACGGTACCTTTCTTCACTCTGTCTCAGCCTGCCCTCCACCGTTTTGCGCTCTGTGATGTCCTGACAATAGCCTAAGGAAAGCCGATCTGAAGTCATGACGACATGCAGGGAAACCCAGATTATTTGCCCATCGCGTTTCTTCATTCGCATCTCGGTTTCCACATGCCCCGTTTCCAGTAAAGCAGTGAATTTGCGCAGGACCTCCCCACGGTCCTCCTTCGGATGGAGGTCCCGGATGTGCATGTTCCTCAGAGCAGCGGTGTCGTAGCCCAAAAGGTGTGTGGCGGCAGGATTAAAATCAACCAAACGGCCTTCTCGATCGGCCACAAAAATGGCCAAAGGCGCCGATTCGATGTAAGAGCGAAACTTGGTCTCGCTCTCCTTTAAAGCCTCCTGTGCTCGCTTGCCCTCTGTAATATCCTTCCCGAATATCGATATGCCGAACACCTCCCCATTCCGTCTCAAAAGATTGAAAGAGAGCAGGAGGATAATCGTCCCGTTGACAACGCGATATTCCGTGGTGAAAGAGCCTTCCAGCAAGGCCCGCGAGTAGAATGCCTTCCAGATGGCGACGAAGTCGGGCGGTACAAGTTGCTCCGGGGTCATGCCGGCGCGCAGTTCGATTCCCCGGCTTTTCAGAAAATAATCTCTCAACGCCCCGTTCCAGGTGACTGTTCCGAAGGTTACCGGGTCCACGGACCATATCAAGTCGTTTGTGCTATCAACCACTGCAACAATTTGCGCCCTTGACTCGGCAAGGACCTGCTCCACCCGCTCGCGCTCTTCCATCTCGCGCCTCAACTGCTCGTTCGCACTGGAAAGCTCGGTGGTCCGCTCCGCAACCCGATCATCGAGTTCAACCTGGCAAACTCGAATCTCCTGGATCACCTTGCGCACATTCTCACCGGTGCATTCGATGGAGGAATCCTCCACCGACTTCAGCACTTCTTCGGCCTTGCTGCTGAGACCACTGCCGATGGGGGTCTTCTGCTTCATGAGTAGCACTGCCTCGTTTCGCCTTTCATGGAATTATCGCTGTGCCTGCAATTGCCCGGGATGACTCACTTTGATGCGAATTACGGAAACCATACTGGAGGAGGAGCGAGATTATATGCCTCGACCCGACTTGTTTCGAAAGAGTCGAAGCTCTGTCGGCCTGCACTATGCACAGATATAGAATGCCGTTGCCAAGAAATAAAAATGGCGCTCAGCTCGTAGGATAATTGATGGTCTAACACGAAGGGCGCCGTTCACTCAGCCGATCTGCGATCAAGATGGCTCACCAGTTGGTCTGATCGGAACGACTGGATTCGATCCATCACCCAGATCGCGCCAAAAAACTGCGCCAAGGGGTTGCTTTCTTAGCGCCCGGCTTCATGGACCGGCGTTGATCCGGGCAAAAAACGGGGCCATTAATGCCCCGGTCTCGTTATGTCTGTCGGTTTGGACAAAATACAATCACGCTGACGCGCCAGCTCCGTCGAGTATCTGCCGTCCCTTTTCCAGGAACCAGTTGCCGGTATCGCTATAGTAGAATTTCAGGTCGGCCAGCAGAATGCGGTGCTCTCTTTCCTCCACAATCATGCGCTGCAGGAACTCGCGCTCTATGGTGTCGTTAGTCTGTTTCAGTCGTTTTTCAAAATACTCAATGCTCGCGTCCTCAAGCTTGATGCCGGTCTCAATGGCAGCGACGTCATCGAGACAAGCCTTGGGGACTTTCCCTCGCTCCCCAGCAACCTTCCTGAGAAGCACCTTTTTATCCTCGGTATCAAAGCTATGAAAACGGCAAGCGTCCGCGGATGCTTTTCCTTTCTTCAACGCTTCGAAAACTTCTTCGATCCGCCTCAGGTGATCTGCTTCCGAATCCTTGAGCATTTTAAAGGTTTCTATGCCCACTTGATCGGAACAGGCTTTCATGGCGCTTTCATACAGTGCCCGTTTTTTTTCTTTCAATTCAATGGCGGTACAGAACGTATCGAGTATTTTCTCTTGTCCTTTTACCATATTGTCCTCCATCGACACTTTCGGTTTGCGATCGTTCCATCATCTTCAGGAACCTGATGCGTATATAATGATTGCCGCCATCCCTGTCCAGATTCACGGGTCCGGTCCGGCCTCGGCAAGTCCCGCACATTTTGCCAAACCGGCCCGTTCATGTCGAGATTCACCGGGAAATCGGCAAGTACCCGGAATAACTTCGTAACAAAAAAATCACCGCTTCGACATATGGTCGGCATATCCCATTCGTATGGTGCACTAATCGGCCGGGTGAGGACGTTAGGGCCGGTATACACGATATTCCAGGGAAGAGGCGACGGTGAGGGGCAGTCCATGAGCGATATTCGGGGTGATTCGGATCGGGATAATGTTTCCACTGAAGATCAACGCGGGGCTCTGGGATCGGAAGGTAACGGATGCGCGAAAAAATTGTACGAACCTGGAACGAGCTTCAACAAGAGCTATACAAGGACTCATGGAATGGAGAACTTGGCCGGTTTCGGTCCCGTTGCGCCTTCAGGGGGTTGGGGGATGCGGGCTGCCGGCTCGAAACGACCCTTATAAGGCTGAGGGGCGCGTATACCGATCTTGAAAACCACCTGCTGCGCAATTTCAAAAAATACGCGCACAGAAACGTAGTGAGCGGAAACTCGGTCTGGCATTGGCTGGCCGTGGCGCAACACTCCGGCCTTCCAACGAGACTCCTGGACTGGACATATTCGCCTTTTTGCGCCCTGCACTTCGCCACGTCGGACCTGGACAGGTTTGACACCGACGGAGCGATCTGGGCCGTGAACTATGTACAGGTGCACAGGCTGCTGCCCGAGAGCCTCAGAGTTCATCTCGAGCGGGAAGGAGCCAATGTCTTTACAGTTGAGATGTTGTCCGAATCCATTCAGACGCTGCACGAACTGGCCGGACTTTCAGAAAGTGTTTTCACGATCTTTTTTGAACCTCCCTCGATGGACGACAGGATCGTAAACCAGTTTGCTTTTTTTTCGATGATGTCCGATGCGCAGGCCGTTCTGGACGACTGGCTCGCGCAGCACCCCCAAACCGCCCGCAAGATCATCATACCGGCTACTCTCAAATGGGAGATCCGCGATAAGCTCGATCAGGCCAATATTACCGAAAGGGTGCTTTTCCCGGGTCTCGACGGTCTGAGCAGGTGGCTAAAAAGGCACTACAGCCCCAGATATGATGGAGTCCCGGGTGAACTTCCCGCATTTGACCATTTTTTCAATTTTCCCCAAAAGGCTTCAAATGAGTAGTTTGGCAGACCGGCCGTGATGCAATGCACTCGATTGGCATTGCGCTTTCGATAAGCATATCTTATGCTTTCTGCGTCCGTCGGCGGCAGATTCGAGGAAATTGTTCGGGAAAAATATTAGAGGGTTAAAGCGATGCAGCATCTGTTATATGCGTTCTTGATTGCTTTAACGAATAATTTTGACAATATCGGGGCCAGAATAGCCTATAGCATCCAGGGAACAAAAATCAGCACGCTTATCAATCTATGGATTTCCGTAATCACATTTGTAATTTCTCTTCTTGCGGCCATTTCGGGCACCATGATATCGGGATCCCTGGGAAAGCAATTTTCTTCGATAACCGCCATGGTGTTCCTGGTCGCCATTGGCTCCTGGATGATCCTCGATCCATACCTGAAACGCTGGTATCGTGCAAAAGCGGATCGAAAGGACTCAAAGAGCATCTACGGCATCCTGTTACAGCCGGAAAACGCCGACATGGACGATTCGAAACATATCGATTTCAAAGAGGCGACGCTCCTTGGCATTGCTTTATCGATTAACAATGTCGGAGGGGGGTTGAGCGCCGGGATGATCGGTCTGAATTCGTTCCTGGTAGGGTTCTTATCCGCGCTTCTGAGTTTTATCGCCCTTTGGGCGGGAAATTACGTTGCTGAATTCTTCATCAGGCGGAACCTGTCCTACAAAGCGTCATTCGCAGGAGGCATTGCGCTTATAGCGATAGGGATAAATCAGATTCTGTAGCAAAGGCCTTCTTCCACGAACTGCCGCGGGTTCGAATCCATTTTCTCATTTTTCATTCTTATCCCCTGATTTGGTGTGGGACCACCTTTCGCTCAGGTTCTCCATAACCACATAGAAGACCGGGACAAAGGGAATTGCCAGCAGCGTGGAGGACAGCATTCCGCCGAAAACCACAGTGCCGATGTCACGTTGACTGGCGGCGCCTGCGCCGCTTGCATAGAGCAGAGGGCCAACCCCGAAGATGAAGGCAAAGGAGGTCATGATGATCGGACGGAAGCGACGCCGAGTTGCTTCGACCGCGGCTTCCGAAATCGACATTCCCCGGGCGTGCAGATCGCGGGCGTATTCCACGATCAGGATGGCGTTTTTGCTGGACAGGGCGATCATCAGGACAAGTCCGATCTGCGTATAGAGGTCGGTTTCGAAGCCCCGGATAATCAGGGCAAGGAGCACACCGACCAGGGCAAGGGGAACCACCAGGATCACTGCAACGGGAGAAGTCCAGCTTTCATAGAGCGCGGCCAGCACCAGTAGAACCAGAGTGATCGAGAGGGCGTAGATGAAATAGGCTTGACGGCCCACTTGCTTTTCCTGATAAGCCGTGGCTGTCCAATCATACGAGAAACCCTCGGGCAGGGTGTTTGACGCCACCTGTTCCATCAGGTTGAGGGCCTGCCCCGAACTGAAACCCGGCGCCGCAATGCCGATAATCGGGGCGGCGTCATAGAGATTGTAGCGGGTGACAAGTTCGGAGCCAAGTGTGTGTGTAGTCTTCATCAGGCTCGACAGCGGCACCATCTGACCAATGGTGTTGCGCACGTAAAGATTGGCAAGATCACTCGGGCTGAGGCGGTAGGGAGCATCGGCCTGGACATAGACCTGGAAAACCTGGTTGAACTTGTTGAAAAGATTGACATAGGTTGAGCCCAGGTAGGCTTGCAGGGTAGAGAAGACGTCCGCGGGAGGGACTTGCAGGGATTCGGTTTTCGTTCGGTCGATGTCCAGGTAAAGCTGGGGACTGTTGGCGCTGAAAGTCGTATTGAGGTTTCGAAGGCCGGATTGGGAACCGGCGGAACTGACGATGGCCTGGACGCTCTTTTCCAGGAGAGGCAGCCCGCGGCTTTCCCGATCCTCCACCATCATCTGGAACCCGCCCGACTGTCCCAAGCCTCGAATGGGCGGCGGCACCATCACAAAGATAATCGCACTTTCTATCGAAGCCACCTCCTTTCGGAGGTTTGCGAGGATGTTGTCCTGGCTCAGAGCGGCGCCGCGTTGGCTCCAGTCGTCGTAAACAATAAATGTGGTGCTGAAATTCGAGACATTGGCGGCATCCAGGGCGGAATAGCCGCCAAAAGTCACCCATGCGGCGATTCCCTTGGTCTTCCGGATTATCTCGTTAAGCTGCTTGACCGTGGAGATCACCCTGGGCTGAGAGACCGCATCGGGCAGCTTGACGATCACGATTGCATAGCCCTGGTCGTCCTGGGGTAAGAAGCCGGTTGGGTGCCGGGCGAATTGCCAGCCGCTTACGGCAATTATGGCCGTAAACACGAGTAGCGTGAGCTTGGGCCGTTCCACCATGCGTTCGACCAGGCTGATATAGGCATTTTCCATCATCCCGTAAGCCCGGTTAAAAACATGATAGAACACGTTAGGTTTCTTTTCCTTGCGCGGGCGAAGCCAGAGGGCGCACTGCGCAGGTTTGAGGGTGAGGGCGTTTATTGCGCTGATAACGGATGTGGCGGCAATCACCAGGGCGAATTGCCGGAATATCTGTCCTGTGATGCCCGGCAGGAAGGCTGCGGGCAAAAACACCGAAACCAAGGCCAGCGTTATGCCGAAAACCGGTCCGGTGATCTCATCCATCGCCTTTATGGCAGCTTCCTTTGGCGGCAGCCCCTGTTCGATATGGTAGGAAGAGTTTTCCACGATTACTATGGCGTCATCGACGACGATCCCGATGGCTAGAATCAAGGCGAACAGGGTCATCAAATTGATGCTGAAACCAAGCGCGAGCATGGCCGCAAAGGACCCGATAATAGTGACCGGTACGGTGGTGGCGGGTACAAGGGTGGCGCGCCAGTTTTGCAGGAACACCATAATCACGATGAGCACCAGGACGCCTGCCATGAGCAGTGTCTGGTAAACATCGCGGATGGTCTCGGACACGAACTTGGTGGTGTCGTAATGACTCTCCCAGATCATACCTGGAGGGAACCTTTTGCTCATATCCTCCATTGCCTGTTTGATTTCCTTGGCGACGTCCAGGGCGTTTGCCCCCGGCAACAGGAATATGGGGATATCCGCGGCCGGATGGCCGTTGACCTCGGCAAAGGTGCTATAGGTTTGCTGGCTCAGCTCTACCCTGGCAACGTCTCGAATACGCACAATTTGCGCTTCTTCCGGGCCGCGAGGGCTCTTGACGATGATATCCTCGAACTGCTCGACATCGGACAGGCGGCCAAGGGCGTTGACGGTGAACTGAAATACCTGGTTGGGCGGGGCCGGAGGACCGCCCATCTGTCCGGCCGCAACCTCAATGTTCTGGCCCTGGATGGCGTTGACCACGTCCAGAGTTGTCAGGTTGACGTCCTCAAGTTTTTTGGGGTCCAGCCAAACCCTCATGCTGTAAGGGCCGGAGCCCTTGATTACGACCTGCCCCACCCCCGGCAGGCGTGCCAGGGGGTTTTCAAGATTGATGATCGCGTAATTGGACAGAAATGTGGCGTCGTATCTGTCATCCTTGGAAGAGATGCTCACAACCAGCACGATGTCGGTGGAGACCTTCTTGACCAGGATCCCCTGATTTGAAGCGCCGGTGGGCAACTGAGCCAGGGCGCTGTTTACATAATTTTGCACCAGGGCCAACGAGGTATTGAGATCGGAGCCGACGTCAAAAGTTACCGTCAGGGTATAGCTGCCGTCGCTGGCGCTTGTGGAGGACATATAGATGGCGCCCTCCACTCCGTTTACTGCCTGTTCGATGGGAATACCCACGGTTTCAGCCACGATCTCGGCGCTGGCTCCCGGATAGCGCGTGGTGACCTGGATGGTGGGTGGGACAATGGGTGGATACTGCGATACGGGCAATACATAGAAGCACACCATGCCCAAAATGACGGTTATAAAGGCAATGACGTTGGCAAAGATCGGCCGTTCTATGAAGAACTTGGAGATCATCGGGCGCCTTTCCCAGCCTGGTCTTCAGGCGCCTCAGTCCCGGGTTTTTCGTCCGCGGCCGGAGGCATCGGTTTGCGGACCGGGTTCACCTTACGGCCTGGAATGGCCCGAATCTGCCCTTCGACAATAACCCATTCGTCTTCCTTCAAACTGCTCCGGATCACCCGGTTGTCGCCGCTCTTGATGCCCAGTTGGACCGAACGGTGCTCTACGACATTGTCGCTTCCGACCACCAGGACGTACGGGCCCAGTTGGTCGTAGCCGAGGGCAACTTCCGGGATCAGCATGGCGGCCTTTTCATATCCCAATATGGGCGCGCGCACCCGGGCAAACAATCCAGGCATTACTTTGCCGTCCGGATTGGGGAATCTGCCGCGCAACGACAGGGTGCCGGAGGTGGCGGTGACGCTGATGGCTGCGAAATCCAGGTGTCCTTTGTGAGGGTAATCGCTCTCATCAGCGAGACCGAAGGACAGAGGCAGATTCAGCTTCTCGACCTGGGCCGGCGAAAAGCCGGCCTCGCCGACGACCCGCAGCAGCTCACGCTCGCTGATGGTGAAGTAGACGTAAATAGGATCGATCTGGTTGACCTCGGCCAGAGATGTAGACTCTCCGGCGCCCACGAGATTGCCGGGGTCCACCAGGCGGCGTCCGATTCGTCCGTCAAAAGGGGAGTTCACCATCGTATAGTCCAGGTTCAGCTTGGCCAGGTCCCGGTTGGCTTCCGCGGCCTCGACCGCGGCCTGGAGAGAGGCCTTTTGGAAAAGCCAGTTGTCCAGTTCCGTCTGTGCCGCGGCACTCTGCTGCACCAGTTTTGTAAAACGGTTCGTCTCAACGACTGCATGGTCCAGATTTGCCTGTTGCTGATGGACCTGCGCATCGGCCTGCTTCAGTTGGGCCTGGTATGTGTCTTGTTGAATAAGAAACAGCGGATCTCCCTTTTTCACTACTGCGCCGTCTTGAAAATAGACCTTTTCCAGGTAACCCTCCACACGGGCCCGGAGTTCCACGGTATTGATGGCCTGAGTGTTGCCGGTGAATTCCAGGTAATCGACCACCGTCCGGCGCACGGGCTGGCTTACCGTGACCTGGGGCGGGGGCGGGGGCGAATAGACGTTCCTTTCTCCACAGGCCGGAATCAACAGGAGTCCCAGGATAATGGTCCAGCCCGATATTTTTCTCTTAATCGTGGGTCCCGGCTCGACTGCCGTCATTACGACCTCCCGTAGCCAATGTTCAAGAGCAGGCGTCTTTCGACCTGCAGGATTTCCGTCCCCAGTTGGATAAACTGCCGCGGGTGGAGGGTGAGATGTTGTATCGCGGCGCCGGCCAAGGCAGTCCACAACGATTGCGATTTTGCGCGTTCATAGGTTACATGGGCCCGTGAAGAGGCCGTTGGAAATCAAATCATTAAAGGGCGGGACGGCCGAAGACCACAACCGGTGAGTTGCGCCCCGCGAAACTCGTGATAAGCAGGCTACGGTTAATTTTTAAAAATACTAATCACCGGGTCGCCGATTTCAACAAGCCCCAATCGGGTATTCAAGGAAATTGTCGCTTGCGGTGCAGCCACAGCGCCAATCTCCAGGTCCGCCGACCGAGATCTTCAATTTTCTGAGAATGCGGGGGGGATTGAGCTTTCAAAGAGAGAGTTTCATCAGGACCATGCCGGCAGGATTTCTTTTATTGTCAGCAGTGTGGCTGCCGATTGCTATTTATGTGATTCCGGAGGGTTCTCAACTGGTCGGTCATAAATACTCTCAGCGGAGAAAGTGATGTATCAGAGCCATTCCGTAAACCTATCGAACCTGCTTCTATCGCTCTCCGATGCCCTGGACCTTGCAAGTCCGGAACTGTCCCTGCACCAGATGCGAACGGCTTTCATCGCATGGGAAATGAGCAAGGCCGCCGATCTTTCGCGGGACTCGACGGAGCAGCTTTTCATAGCCGCGCTGTTTCACGACGTCGGGGCCCTGTCGCCGGAAGACAAACTGAGTCTTCACAGAAATGAAGTCGAGGACGTCGAACCTCATTGCATCCTTGGTGAAGCATTCATAAACCATGTGCTTATGTTCGAGCCGGCGGCCAGGATCGTCAGAACGCACCATAAACCCTGGCAGGACTACGGTCGGACCGGCATGGATTCGCTCATATTCCAGTCTCAGATCCTGTGCCTTGCGGATTTGGTAGAGCGTTCACTCGACCGTGGCAGATATATTTTGCATCAGGGGGAGGACATCGTTTCAATAGCCGGCGGGTGGTCTTCGAATCTGATCCACCCGGAAGTGGTCGATTTGTTCAGGTCGATAGCCGATCGTGAAGATTTCTGGCTGGATCTGGTTTCTCCTCGCCTGTACTCGCTCTTGCTGCACGATGGCCCATGCCGGGGGACGGAACTCCCCATATCCGATCTTGTGCCCATATCCGAAATGTTTCGCAATCTGATAGACTTCCGTTCTCCGTTCACCGCGACGCATTCCTCGGGAGTGGCGGCCACCGCATCCAGCATCGCCCATTATCTCGGCCTTACCGAGACTGATATCGAGCTCATGGAAGTAGCGGGCAATTTGCACGACCTTGGGAAAATGGCCGTTCCGAACAGCATACTTACCAAGCCGGACAAGCTTACAATCGATGAGTTCGCAATAATTCGGCAACACCCTTATTTCACGTATTCGGTGCTGACCACCATTGGTGGAATGGGGCAGATCGCCGAATATGCCGCTTTCCATCATGAAAGACTGGACGGAAGAGGATATCCTTTCCACATCGATGCCAGGAAATTAAACACCGGGTCGAGGATAATCGCGGTCGCGGATATTTTTACGGCCCTGGCCGAGGACAGGCCTTACAGAAAATCGATTGGGAAAACCGATGTCTTATGCGTATTAAAGAATTTGAGCGGCAAGTGTCATTTAGATAAGAACGTGGTCGGCATTCTTGAATCCAATTATGACGAGATCATTGCGTCATCGGTCAAAAAGCAGGACAAGGCCAGGAAGTGCTACGAGCTAAGCTTCCAGGATAATTTGGCTTGAGATTCGACCGTGGCGCCTGTTTGGTGTTCCAGGCCCAAACCGCCCGAAATTTCCGCGAAATGACTCTTATTCTCCACCAGCCAGACGCAATCCGCGTTTATTGTGTCGGTTGGCCGGAGGTTCTTGCCAGCCTCAAGCCCCCGGGAACCCGGCGTTCGAGTTCCACTTTTTCAGCCAACTACCGGCCTAAGCGGCGGGCAATCACGCAGGAAAGATTCTCATCGTGCCTGCAAACTTAGCGGATGATCGTTCGTCCGCTTTAGGCCATCGTTAGCCGTACACGTATAGGACATCACTGCCACTTCGGTGCCTCGGTAGCTCGTGTGCTCAAGGAGCGACCACTCGAGACAAGAATAAAAGTGTTCTGCACTCGGAGTGTACAGGTAGAGCCGTTCGACACCGAGCCCTGTTGCCTCGTTAATGATCCGCTGAACCAGTGCCGCACCTGCACCGTGTCGGCGATGATCCGGGACGACAAAAACGCCGGCCAACCACGGCGAGAGGTCCATACGCGTGTCCATATCGTGAGCAACCAGCATAGCCGAACCGATCAAAGTGTGGTCCGCAAACGCGATGACAACTGTGGGTATTTCTCGATGTCCGCAACATTCCAGAAGTCTCGAAATACGTTCTTCGACCGATTCGCCCGGCCGTAGATATGCCCACTCGCGGTAATGCCATTGTGCAAGGGCTGGAATGAAGTCTTGGTTATCTGCAAGATAATCGATTTGCATGGCTGTACCTGTGTGGCTAACGAGTGGCCGGACTGTTCAGTTTGTCATAAGCTCTTATTCTTTATAGCTCTTTCTGCCACATGCCTTGCATAGTTCCGCAGGCTCTCTGTTTCCTGGCTTTTAGATTTCGCTTATATCACAATCTCCCCTTGCAGATACGTCACAGCACTACCCCCGATCTCAACCCGTTCTCCACGGTCTTCACAAAACAACATGCCTCCACGGGATGATAATTGCCTTGCCTGCATCTTTTGCTTGCCAAGGCGTTTTGACCAATAGACCGTTAAGGTTGTGTGGGCCGATCCTGTTACCGGGTCTTCGGGAATGCCCGATTGTGGAGCAAAAAATCGCGAGACAAAATCGACTTCGTTGCCTTGGGCTGAGACAATCACTCCGCGACACGGAAGGCGAGAGATAGCACTCAGATTAGGCCGGAGGTCGGCAATAGCCTCTTCGTCGTCAAGTATAGCCAAGTAGTCGTGACGACCACGATACACTTGCCCTGGGCGCATGCCCAAACCCTCAATCAACCCATCAGGGAACATGTCTTCCTGAGTGAGCCTATCAGTTGGGAAATCGAGCCAGAGTCGAGCGTCCGCCTTGCGGACATGAAGAGCGCCGGATCGAGAGTCAAAAGCCAGGCCCCCGTCAATGTGGCCGTGCTTCTCAAACAGGATGTGCGCAGCAGCTAATGTGGCGTGCCCGCAAAGATCAACTTCGACCGTTGGCGTAAACCAGCGTATGGAAAGAGAGTTAAGACTGCCCAACACAAATGCTGTTTCAGCTAAATTGTTCTCTGCCGCGATCGATTGCATCACGGCATCGGTAAGAGCCTTGTCTAAAAGTACGACGGCTGCGGGATTGCCTGCAAAGAGCGTGTCCGTAAATGCATCAACTTGGTAGATGGGTAATCGCAAGGTCAGATCCTTTTAGGGTGTAAGCCCAAGCCCCCGGCATTTCCGCTGGCGTAGAATAGTACGATATAAACGGGCTTTTCAAGGATGAAAGGAGACATCAAGCTTGCTCCGGCACATTCTTTCAACCGGTGGCGCCTCGCTGGAGATTGCCTGGATGCAACCGACCCGGTGACGTGCCGGACCCCTTGAGATTTAGATGGTTCGGCATGATCTTCAGGACAGTCGAAAGAAACCGCATCGGAGGAGATTAAGATGTCCGGATGGGATGCCGAGCTGTATATGCAGTTTTCCAGCGAGCGGACCCGGCCTTCTGTAGATTTGACCGCGCGCATAGAAATTAGCGATCCTGAAAGGATAATCGACCTTGGCTGCGGACCGGGAAACAGCACGGCTGTTCTTCGGCAGCGCTGGCCGAAGGCGCGTATAACCGGTTTGGACAGCTCACCGGAAATGATAGCCGCTGCGTCCGGGTCTTATCCGCATCAGAAATGGATCATTGGAGACATCGCGACATGGAAAGCCCGTATTCCCTTCAACGTGGTCTTTTCCAATGCCGCCTTGCAGTGGGTTCCGAGGCATGCCGCACTGTTTCCACACCTCTTCTCTCAAGTGGCCTCGGGCGGCGCCCTGGCGGTCCAGATGCCTGCTAATTTCAACTCTCCCTTATACCTGGAGATTGTCGAAACAGCCCGCGATCCGTCCTGGCGCCATCTAATGGGGCCTGCGCTAAAGGCTATTACCAAAGAAACACCGCCCTTCTACTACGAACTGCTCCGGCCTCTGGCCGTTCGCCTTGATATCTGGCAGACCGAATACTTCCATGTGGTCGAGAGCCATCGAGCGATTGTTGAATGGTTTCGTGGGACCGGTCTTCGCCCTTATCTCTCGGCTCTCGATGAAGCGGAAAGTAAAAGATTCGAAGAGTTATTGATGGAAAGGTACAGGCAAGTCTATCGTCCACAAACCGACGGCCGAGTTCTTTTTCCGTTCCGGAGGCTCTTTATCGTTGCATACAGGGCATAAAATAGGATTGATGCGAAGCGTTTAGTTCATGATTCGGAAATGGCAAGATTCTCGGCGCATCTTTTGGCAAGCGCAAGGAAAGAAGGGTGGAAGGTGAGAAATTGCCGGTCAAAGCCGGCAAAAGAGCAATGGAAGAGACCTTCCGAGGCTGAAGAGAGAGGGAAGCGCGAAACATTCCCTCTCTCCTGCAAGTCTCACAAATCTTCACTTCAAACGCAACCAAGTACCCTGAAATATCACGGTATTAAATGCCGCGTCCTTGGATTTCCTACTTGTGCCTGCTTATCCATTCATTGAGGCGATCGATTCTCGCGTCTATTCTGGCAGTGGAGTTCTTTCCGACTTTGGATAGGAACTTCGTAATGACGGAATGCTGGTACGTGGTCAGAGTCAGCTTAGAGAGAATGGCATTCACGGTCGTCGCCCGAAGCTTGATAATTGCCTCTTCAGCGTTTGCCACGTCGGTAGCGTCAGTATCTAACGTGCTCGAAGGTGTGCCGACGGTCAGGGTATCGGTGATCAGCTTTACCCTGGCTTGGGAACGAGTGGTCAAATCTGTTTGGAGGGACGTAGTGTAACCCGATGTGCTGAGGTAGTCGGCAACAACTTTCTGCTGGGCCTCTGTCAGGTCAAGCCTTTGCACCAATCCGAAAACAGGGTCGCCGAACCCTCCATGTCCCCCGGGGGCTGCGACGGCGCTGGTTGCTGCGCAAAAACCGAGCAGAAAAACCGCACTTACAAATACCAAACTCATTTTTTTCCCTGTCATTTTCGATCTCCTTTCTGAACTGTGTTAAATCTTACATGGAACCAACTTTCTTTCTGCACGGATGATATCTGGTTCGACCCGGGAAAGCCTAGTTAAATATTGTTGAGTTTGAGTGAAGTTTTGTTAAGGAGAGGACACTATTTTTTCCATTACATGCCGGCGTATTGAGAAGATTAGTTCTCCGTGATGTTTTACCCGACCCCTTTCGAGATCCTATGGTTTCCACGAATCACCCGCTCTGGTCTCTGCCACAAAAAGGACCTCCGGTATAGGTCGCAACCGCGCCAGTCGCTCAAAAACGAGTAGACCCGCAAGGAAACGTCACCGTCGCATGGGCAGAGAAATTATTCGGAGGTCCGGTCAAAATATTCGGGAAGCGGCGCTCTGTGTGAGGATTCGATCATCAAGCGCGTTTAAAGGGTTGAAGATAGAGTGGTCTGCCTCATATAAAAAAAACTGTGTCAGCTACTGAGCGCAACACATGGAAACCCGACTTTAACTTAATATCCATGTTTATTCATTTACAAAACTTAACCTCCTTTAACTAATATTAACTCGACTTTGGTACAGACTTTTTATATTTATCCATCATGGTTGGACCATCAAATCATAAGGAGAAACGATATGAAAAGATTACTGACAGGGTTTACCGTAACTTTGGTAGCGGCAGTATGGATGATGGGATCATGCTTCTTCAACCCTATCGCGGCTTACGCGCAAGATACAGGTGCCGCTAAATGTAAGTGCGGGGAGCATTGGAAGCATCGTCACGGGCATCACCATTTCTGGAAAAAGCTCAATTTGACTGACGCGCAAAAGAAAGAGATGTTTTCCATAAGGCTCGATGAGCGCGCAAAAATGAAACCACTTGTCCAAAAACTAAAGGAAGGACGCGAGCAACTCCAGGCTCTCCCAAAGGGTAAATTTGACGAGGCGAAGGTTCGGTCAATTGCGAAGGGACAAGCCGATATCATAACTGAGCTGATCGTGGAGAAGCAGCGCATGAAATCCATGATGTATGCAGTCCTGACCCCTGAACAACGCGCCAAGGCCGAGCAGATGCGCGAATCGTGGAAAGCTCGCCACGGAAAAGAAGCGGAGCACAACGACTAATCTTTGTGGGAGCATTGCGAGAACCTTTGCCCCTTTTCAGCGCTTCGCATGCTCCTGCTTGAGCGCAACCGGGTGTTTGCGCTCTCTAGTAGAGATCTTCGGAATGAGCCTCCGGGAGATCCAGCCCGCTCCCCTCCAATGGGGCCGGCCCCGGGTTCTTTGGGGGACCGGCCCTTCTTCCCGCAAACAACGCATCTCACACTATATCTTTGAAATCAATCAAGCGTGATAGTAGCACTTACTGCTTTTGAAGCGCCGACAGCATTCTTCACCTTGAAATAAACGGTCTTTCTTCCGTTTCCGGAGTTCAAGGTAAAGACAGGGGCTGCGGAGTAAGGCTTCCATGTCGCTCCAGCGAAAGAAGAAGACTCACTTGCCATGTAGTGGGAGGGAAGTGCGTATGCAGTGTTGTCAAGCGTAACTGTCGGGCTCGATGTGGTCTTTGCGCCGTTATCGATCTTAAATGATGCAACCGTCGGAGGTTCAAGCACATACGTTGCGCTCGCCGTCTTTGTCTGTCCATAGTTGATAACAACCGTTTGACCGGCAGGGGTTTTCCAGCCCGGGATACTTTTAAAGTTTAACGTATGTGTTCCCACCTTGGGGCCGGATACGGTCCGCCCGCTCGCATTCCACGTCCCCTTGTCTACATTCCACATCGCGCCGGCGCTTACGGCTGTACCCGGATCGATCGTGACCGTCAAGGACCCTCCCTCCTGAAACGCCAGGAGCAGGTTTGTAGCATCTACCGAACCCAGGCCCGTTACAGGGTCGTAGTGAGCTGTGCAGGAATAGCCGGGGAACCGCCTGCTAAAGCCGTTGTTGCCCGATGTGATGTCGTGGAAAACGGCCCTTGCTCCTTTCGCCCCGCTATACTGAGCATTGCCGAGTTGGTAGAGAGCGCCGTTGACGTTACCCTGTCTCTCACCTCCCGTGCTTTGTACGATCAACGCCATTATGCCCGCGAAAGAAGGGGATGCGGCCGAAGTCCCGCCGATAATGTTCCATGAATCAGACCCGCAGGAACCGCTATAATTGGTGCAAGTCCAAACCCTGTAGCCGACGTCGGTGTCTGCATTGAGAGAAACGTCGGGCAGGTAGCGGTGGTTTTTGTCGGGAACGCCGGGGCACACCTGCCACGCCGGTTTGGGGTAAAGAGAGGAGGGCCCTCCTCCGGAGGCCCATTGGGTCCACTGGTCCTCCACATTCCACTCATTCCAGGCCACCTCGGGCATGTAGCCCAGGGCCGAAACGCCGTAGTTATTAGCCGAGGCCCAGTAAGCCGGATCTGCGCTTAATTTCGTGCCGCCCACGGCGGTATTGAAGGGGGTTGAGGCAAGGCCGTTTACCGCCTGGGCTTGCGGTGCGAGATAACCGTTAGAGTCGGTGTCATCGCAACCGTAGGCGCCGGAGTCTCCTGTGACGACAAAGACCGATATTCCCTGAGAGGCCGCCTGCTTCCATAAGTTGTAATAGAAAGCGTTCCCGACCGTGCCCGTATTCTCCCGCTCGCAGGTGCCGAAAGAATCGCTCATAATGTGGGCGAAATTTTTGTCGACGATATATTGGGCAGACAGATCAACGCCGTCAGCGGAATTGGTTGACTGAGAGGTGACGAATTTGATAGTGGCTCCTCTCGCCACTGCGCCGGACCATTCGACGTCGAGGTCGGCCTCGACGTCTTCATCAGCTCCCAGATCGCCGGGGTCGTCTCCATTCACTATGACGACGGGGGGATTGTGAGTAAGCTTAAAGGTGGAGCGAAAGAAATTCCACTTGTTGATGGCGCCGGGTTGGTTGGTCCGGCCCACGATGCCGATAGTGACGCCGGCGCCGTTATAGTCCAGGCCGTAGACATCGTTGACATCGTAAATAGCTGCGAAGTCGCCCGGAGCGAGATCGTAGCCGCTGCCGTCCGGCTCGGTATAGCCCGGCTGCGATTTTGCCTGCGGTTTTTCGACGTCAAAAAGGTGCCGGGGCGGGGTGTGCATCGCCTTGCGGGGAAAATTGTGCAGTGAAACCGGTCCGGCCACCAGATGGGCTAACGCGCGCGGGATTGAGGGATCAGTGGAGTTGGCATGGCGCAGGTGACCTTCAACCCGGTAATCATGCATGCTCGTGTGAAAGGCGCTTTCCACATCGGCCGCCGTACCTGAGAAGTTTATCCAGGTAGCACTTTTTGCCGTTTCATCAACGTTAAACCCATGGGTGATAAGCCAACCCTTTACGGTGGCGATCTCTTCCGGACTTCGTCCGAACCTTTCGCCGAATTCCTCCGGAGTGAGCCAACGGTGAAAGTTCGGAGAAGAAGGGTCCTGCTGTTCGGCAACGAGCCGATCCAGGTCCGCCTGTCTTTCGGGGGCGATCTTCAAAAGAAGGATCATGCGCTTCATCGGCAGTGAAGGGTCGGTCGGCCCCACGTCGAACTCAGGCCTTGCCTTTGGATGGACATTGCCATGGAGGATTACCCTGTCGCTTTCCGCGATAGCGGCATTATCGGCAGCAAAGGAAGACCCGATGCCGATCGATAAGCCGGACAACGAGGCAATTCCAATAATAATGGCAGCGACGATCAATCTTTTTTCCATTATGGTCCGTCCTTTATTTACAAAGACATAGTCAGCGGTCAGATTCTGTAAAGATACGGGTGGGCGGCATTGTTTCATCGTGGCCGCCATTTCCAGGGTGGGGCAACACCGCGTTTTTGCCCACCACTTGAGGACGCTGCAGTATTTAAGAATCAGTCGCTAGTTTATGGGGCCGCTGTGGCGATGTCAACCCCTTGCGCCCGGGGTCCCTCACAACATCATCCCGCGGATGTCTGCGGCCGTCCCTTGAACAGGAGTGTCCTGGAAACTGCCAAGACCAGGCGCACTGACCTATTACTTGCATTTTCGGCTGGAAAATCATATGTATTTTCGGGATTTGGGGTTGTTCCAGAAGTTTATTCGGGCAAAATCCGATTCCAAAATGTGGCTCGAATGCATAGCATACAACCTCATGCATTATTCCAGATGAAAGGAGATGGCGAATGGCAGAACGGATTATTTTGGGTGTGCAGGTTACCAATCGTGTGGAGAACATTCTTGACGTGCAAAAAATCCTGACGGAGTATGGCTGTAATATAAAGACACGTCTTGGCTTGCACGAAGTCTCAGAATCGCACTGCTCTACTGTCGGCTTGTTGATCCTCGAAACTTATGGCGATGAAGCCGATATCCTCCAGATGGAATCGAAATTGCGAAACATAAAAGGTCTAACCGTAAAGAAGATGGTTTTTCAAAAATAGAACGTAAGTGACTGCGGCCAAATACCGAAGCCTGTCCATCAGGAAGCCGGTCCAGCAATGATGGCGGGAGCAGCAGCATCTATTTTCGGATGGAATAACGTCTGGCAACTCTATAATGGTAGCGCGCCTCTCTCAGGGGATTTCCTGCTTATGTGGAGGGGGTGTTTCAACCAGTTCGACAGGTTATTTATCATCTTGGAGGTCGCAATCGCTCAGCTCGAAGTTGCTAATAAGCCACTGTCTTTATAGTGTGAATATTGCTTTTAGGGTATATCTGATCCTCATTTTATACCACTCAAAATACCTATTGACAATAGACGAGATTCATCGACTATGCTGGGAAAATTCAGCACCCGGGGAAGTCTTTTCGGCATCGGGTCCGGTCACCAACTTATGAATCATCATGAGCTAAGAAAGGGAGGGCATCGATGTTTTCAGAGCGCAGGCAAATTCGTTTGTGCATCCTGTTGGGGGTGATTTTCTTTCTTTTGCACGGTCCAGTCCATGCGGCAGGTCCAACAATATTGCCCGGGTTCCCGATTTCGACCGACCCGGATACTAAAGCCCAATACCACAGCCATATAGCCGGAGGCGCCGCCTATGACGGGATGAATTACCTGGTCGGTATCGAAGAAGACGTCAGGATGAAATCCGACTGCCCGGACGCCACTTCGATCGCCGCTGCCCAGTTCGTGTCGCCGTCGGGCAAATTGATAGGGCCGCTCATTTCGGCGGGCACAACGGGCGGAACTCCTCAAGTAGCTTTCGACGGCACAAATTACCTGATGGTCTGGGAATCAAACGGGACGTATTCAACGCACATCTACGCACACTTAATCGATACGAACGGAACGCTTGTCGGCTCGGAGATTACAGTCGGTTCCGGAGGTGACATGCGCCTGGGTTTTAATTCCATTCTCTTTGACGGGACAAACTATTTTGTTGTCTGGCAAGACAACAGCACACCGGGTGATGGTGATACCGGCCATATATTCGGCCAGTTCATCAAGCCTTCGGGCGCCCTGTTGGGTTCGGCCATACAGATAAGCAAGGCACAGTACGGCCAGATAGAGCCGACTTTAGCGTTTGACGGCACAAACATCCTGGCCGCCTGGGTTGACGGTCGCAATCGGAGCGCCTGCCATACAAATTCGTCTGGTGTTCATTGCTTCGAGTCGGACGTATACGGCCAGTTTGTGACAAATTCCTCCAGCGGGTCTCCGGCCCTTAAAGGCGGCAACTTTGCCATAAGCGAGTCGTCTCTTCCGCGTAACAATCCAATTACGGCCGCTTTCGACGGCAAAAACTATTGTATCGTATTTACAGAGGAGACGACGCTTCCAAACGCCTGTCCAAAAACCGGCTGCAAGTGGAACGCCTACGGTCAGTTCGTCACAAAGGCAGGCGCACGGACCGGATCAAAAATCACCATAGGCAACACGGCGTCCAGCTACTTTGCGGCCGGCGCTGTCTGGGTCGGCGACCGCTACCTGGCGGCCTGGACGGAAAACTACGACACCCCGGCGGCGGTCGCAAAAGGCCGCTACTTCGATGGGACAGGCGCTCCTCTCGGCTCCGAATTCACCCTGTTCTCGAAAAGCAGCGCCGGCGCAATACCGTCTTTTGCATTTATCCTGCCTGGAGGAGCCAATCAACTTGCGGTGGCGACCAGAGTTATGCCGGGGGAAACCACGCTCTGTTCCGCAAATGTGGATGTTTACGGCGCCTTTGTCAACACGCCGTCCGTAGGCTCGCTCAAGGTTACGATCACTTCCAACCCGGCGGGCCTCGCAGGCGCGAAGTGGAGGGTGGACGATGGCGCCTGGCAGAACAGCGGCGCCACGGTTGGCGACCTCGTCCCCGGTGAGCACGATGTCACCTTCAAACCCGTTACGGATTGGACCACGCCCCCGAAACAGACCGTCAATATCGTAAACGGGGAGACCAAGAGCCTCAGTATCGTCTGGTACTCGAAAGATACTATCCTTGGAATATGTGAACCCGAGGAGGATTTCAAAAATTGGCCGTGTTGGAAGGTGAACGACGGCAGCGGGTGGCACACGAGCGGCACCACCATCTACGTGCTACCCGGACAATATACGGGAAGTTGGAGATCTCAGACCGGGTTCGTCACACCGCCTGATTCGACATGTCCGCCACACCCCCCTGGTTATGGTTGGTCTTGTGACTTAACTGGAGTCTATGCGATTGGGCCAATGGTCATGAACGGCGGCAGCCACTTCACATCGCCCAGTGGCTGCTGCCCCGTTACCAAGTATTGTCAGCAGCCGATGACCTTCCCTTCCTTCTGGTTCGCGTTCTATGCCTCGGGCGAGGTGGGAGCTACTGCCGCTTTCGGGTTGCCGTCCGGTCCATTCACCCTCACGCAAGCATTGACGCCGGATTGCGGCACTTGGCACGCAGCCGGCGGCGGTTGTGTACGTTCAACGGGCGATCCACTCCAGACCTACGTAAAAGTCAGTGGTGCGGGATATGCCGACAGCGTCTGCACCCCCTATTCTCCGATCCCATGGGCGCAGGTCCAGCAGACCGACCACTACGGTCGCGTTGACTCCACCGGGCATGTTCAACTGCAGCAAATATGCTTTTTTGGTTGTACGTCGGAGGCGTGGTAGAAGTTTACGTGCACATTAAGCCCCTCCTCCTCGATGGGGCGCGGCTGCTGGGCCTGTACCAGGCGCGATCAAGGGAAACTAGAGGAGGCGCAGACCAGCGTCCTATCGTTAGCTTTGGGGCTGAAGGCCCTCAACGCAGGCTGCATGGGGCTGGCAGCGTTTGTAGAAACGATCCGGTCACATCGCGCCGGAAGCCTAGGATGATCTGCAGATCTCTTAGCCCCGCCCATAGCCACAGAAGCCCAACGTTCAAAGCACAACCCGAGCCGGGAGGAGCCGTAAGGTTCCCCTGGCTCCTGCTCATAAAGCCGGGTTGTATTTGAAAAGAACCGCTTCGGGGGTCTCTTTTGCCGCAGTTTAGCAAATCCCGATTTACACGAAATCTCATTCAAGCGCTCACTGTGTTGGCTTCGTCGTCGGCTCCTCGACATACTACCGTGTACGCCTGCGTCGCCTCCTCCTCGCCGCCTTGTGACCATCTTGAATGCGAATCCGTATTACACGGCTCCTGAATGTTGACTTCGCAAAGGCACAGCCAATCTTTCCATGCCCGCCACGTTTGTGGACTTCTACGGGCTGCCCATCCGGATCACACGCATCCGATCCATGATGCCGTCTTCTGCCAATGATCTCACAATGGCCGGCGCCGACACAAATCATCAGTTCTTCACCCGCAGACTCATTGGATTAGACATCTCCAGATTATTGGCTTAATGATGCTTTGTTCCTTAATATATCAAGCTTTAAAAATAATAATTTAATCCAGCATATACTTTTATTTACAAAACTTTACCTACATTAACCAATATTAACTCGACCTTGACGCAGAGGTTTTGTATCGTCTTGCCGTCTCCATTGTGGCTTGTTAGACTGCTTTGCAGCCCACGACACAACCGTCATGGGAAAACAAAGTGAATTTTCCAAATTACACAGAGATCGAAATTGAAGGGTGGTTCTAATTCCGTGCATTCGAGCGGGTTGCCACCTTCGTCCCTTAACCTTCAGCGTCCGTTTCTTTCAGTCGTACCGGGCCATATAGCAGCCATCTCAGAGCTCGGCATTCTATGGAGCTCGATAAGGAACTTTGCGTTAAGATGACTATTGCGAATATTGCCTATTTCGTGATTGTTCGAGCCGAGTGGCCATCCGCCAATTGGAAGTGCAATCTATTTCCCAAAAAGGTAAGATCGAGTATAAAAGGCTTTCATGGATCTTGGCCCGGAGTCGAAGGCATCCCGACATCTGCAGAAGGCGGCGCAACTTTATGCTCAGGTTTTCGGGCCTCGTCAGCGACTGGATTTCGGCTAAGGCCGAAACCGGGCTGAGAGATTTTTCGGGCAGGATGTAGCCCCGAAATGCATTCAGCATCAGTTGGGGATCAAGTTGACGCATTATTCGGGTCTAAACGTTTTAACCATTGCAGAGGAGTGTGAACGTGAGAAAGCTCGCATTGTTGGCAGCAGTTGTTTGTTTGATTTCTTGTTGGGGTATGAACGCGGAGGCGCAGACGACAGGGGTGTACCAGGGGGTGTCGAATGCCTCCACCACTGGAGCCAACCAAGGCCGGCCACACATGAACGTGTTGTGTCAGAATACGTATGGCGCCAGCGCGTATATGTGCACCGTGGATGAATTTTTTTCCACGGCGGGCTCCGTAACTGGTACGGCGCCTCATTTATGGATCCAGCCCGTGCTTCACAATTGTGTGTACGATGGGGCCCAGACTATGTGTCAGGAGGCCGGGTTGTCTACGCCCTTCGAGTCTGCGACTGCTTTGTACACCACCTGCAGCGCGTGGACCTCGGCAACTGGGGACGGCACCTCCGTGATTTTCAAATCCGGCACGGGTTGGGAGCTGATGAACGAAACGCCTTGCAACTCGTCCCTCAAGGTCGCATGCTGTCAGCCACCAACATCGTGAGTGTAATCTGCTGGCGTCGCGTCGGAAACTTGGAAAGATCGTCAGATCTCCAAGCCCCGCCTACAGCCACCGAAGCCAACGTTTAACGTACAACCCGAGCCGGTGCTGAGATTTCACCGGCTTGGGTTTACCGCTTCAGGAAACTCAAGAGGGGCAGAATCAAAGAATGGCAAAGCCGAAAATGGCCTGCCCTCCGTCGTTCCCCCGCCTCGACGCTCGGGTCGCTCCCCGGCGTTGCCTTCGTATTTTATGATTGTCGGAGTTAGCTACCCATGCAGGGGGACCAGCGAGACTGCCGTTGCCTTGAACTGTAGAGACCGCAGGATAGATAAGCCGCTGGTCACCACTTCTGCATCTGCTTGAGCCCGAACGGTATTTTATTATTGCAACGTACAAGAATCCTCCACGTGTCTTTCCATATTTGCACTGGTGTCTGCGAGGAGTGCCGATACCACAGCAAACATGAGAAAGACACAAAGATAAAGCTGTCAAATACGGGGTATTTTGCCGCTCAAAAGCCTGATAAATTGCAAATGATATCTTAACCATGGAAATTCCATTTAAGAGAGGCAGGCATTCTCATGCTTTGGAGTTTTTGTGTAACAGAATAGAATCCAATAGATCTCTTCAAGAACTCTATGATTTCGGACAGAACGATACATATAGACAATAAAATCACAAATATTAAAACAGGTTGCTTGAAAGAATAAATAAAATCCTTCAAAAGGTATAAATAAATAAATGTATGAAATAGGAATATATTAAATAGATGGTCTCCTAGTCTACGGAGTATTTTGCCAACCGACTGTATTGACATAATTAACTCAAAAGAAAATAGTATTATTAAGAAGCCTAGTAGCCCATCAATACGAACTCCTTTTAGCGACCCGCCATGGGCTCTAACAACCGCTATTAATATAATCATAAAAAGCAAAAGAAAGTATCGAGAAACTCCCCAAGTGCATAAGTAGTTGCTAGCGGCCGAAATGCCATTTCTTTGCGACAAGTATATACCAAGAGCAAATGGGAGTAGCCAAGGATCAAACACCGGAATCATTGGTCTTAGAAAAAAGGCAAAGAAACACAGTACGGCAAAGAAACCATATCTCTTGACTACACAATTAATGAATGGAAATAGCACTATTAAAGGGATAATAGCGCTCATATACCACCATGTAGGATTATATCCATGTCCACTATAAACAATTTCATACAATCCTGTCATTTGGACTGCAAACTTAGCGTAGGGATGACTTATAAATACACTCTCAAGAGTTCTGCCTGTAAAGAAAGCACATATCGGTACAAATAAAAGTGCAATAAACCAGTAATTGGAATAGATCCGAATAAGGCGTGTTTTATAGAAGTTAAGTACGCCATCATTTTTTCGCTTAACGGTTTCAGAGAATCCATAACCGCTTAAAATGACAAAAATGGCTACACATACCTTTGCGAACTGGGCAGTTTCGTAAACAATAAAGCCATATTCAGGGTATTTACAAAACAGATGATGCCAAAGTAGCAAAATCAACGCTACTCCCTTACAAGCATTTGTAGAATTAATATCAAAAATTCTGTTATTCATTTATCTTCTTTCCAATAATATTTGTGTACAGCTTCTCCTGTACCTCCACCACGGTGAGGGTTTTCCTTTCTTGCCAATATGGACAGAATGCAACATCCCGCCCAACTAATGAATAAGCTGTTGCAGAATTCTATATCATCCGGAATGATGCATCAACTTCTGCGTTCCGCTTTGAAAATAAATGTCGGAATAGATCTCCCATGAGAAGAAAGCCGGTATCGCTTGTGATCTTTGCGCCCTGAAAATCGATGGACTTGTCAAAATCCGGCCTTATGGTTCCCTTTTTCTTGTCACCGGCCGCGCGCATCGCATTTGCCTTCCACCTGATAACTTTGTGCCATAATATCAGATGGTTGCGATTGGAGCAGTATAATTCTTAGGCGTGTTCACGCATAATCCAGGATTATTAGTATTCACCCAATACGCTGAATTTGCCGATGATTAAGTTTGGGCATTACTCGGACCAGGGCCGCGCACGATCGAAAATGACGAATCGCAAAGATTGGGAGAATCTATATGCCGGAAGAAGAACATAGATCCAAAATAGCATTGCGTTTCATCGCCTCTGTGGTCGCCGTCCTCGCATATGGCTGGATCAACTTCTTACTTAATCCGGTCGGCACGATTGCATCGGCCAGGCTCGCCGGCAAGCAACTTGAGAATAGCGATACAGCCTATGTCGTTTCGCAATTCGGGGTGAACTTTTTCCATGACCTCGGCATCCCGGCGATAATCCTCCTGGCCATTCTCGTGTGGATCTGGTGGAAACCGCTAAGGAGTCTGAAAGCCAAAGGCACAACGGGCGCAATGATTCTGTTCATCATGCTGTCAAGCGCGTCGCAGCTTTTTGCCTTCTACGAGAAACCGGACAGAGCTGAAGCCATCTACATTCTGCCTGATGAATCCTTCTTCTGGGTTCCGGACGTGGGAGATAACAGGAACTCCCAAGCCAAACTGAATAGTGAAGAGTACTATGCCGCAAACAAACTCGCGGTAAAGCGCTTTGTCATTCCGCACGCGCCGTTTACCGGGTCGAATCCCTATTGGAGAGATTATTACGTCCCGACCGGCCGGGCGATAATCCAGCCGCGGACGCCTTACAACCGGGAATGGACCAAAGATGCCAAACGTGGCACTTCGCCCAGAGACGAATCCTTTCCCTGCCAGGACAGTGAAGGGCATAATGTTACAGTGGAGATCGGAATAGGGGCGTACGTTACCGAGGATCAGGCTCCCAGGTACCTGTCCAATTTCGGCGTCAAACCACCCAAGGGAAATCGAGAAGATCCGCAGGTTATCTTTACCTCCGTCTACTACGGCAAGGACTTGCCCGAGGTAATGGACGGGGTCATCCGTACCAAGATTCAGACGCTGGTATGCAATGAGATAGCCAGCCGTCCTCTCGACAGAGTGAACTCGGAAGCCAATGCAATGATGCAGAAGATCGCTGAAACTACAACCAAGTATTGCTCGGACAAGGGCATTACCCTGGACTACATTGGATGGGCCGGCACGTTCACTTTCGACAAAGATGTGCAGCAGGCAATCAATGACCGCTACACGGCGCAGACAATAGCCCCCTACTTGCCTACGCTCGAAGCGAAGGCGGTGATCGATGCTCTCAATCGGTGGGATGGTCACGCTCCAAGCAGTGTTTCCTTGTGGTGGCTCCCCTCCGGCATTGGCGACTTTCTCAACCGCATGCTCAAGTCCGAGCCGAACAAGGCTCCGCCTGACGCTCCAAAGTCTGAGGGCAAGAAGTGATTCCGCAACGACACGGGACGAAATTCCGCTGAAAATGAAAGCCCTGCTGCTTCTTCTGAGGCGGCGAGTTTTCAGGGCGTCGGACACCGAACGTCTTTGACCGATACAATATCGTACTTGTCGTGATCTGAAGTTTGCCGCGCAGAAGCAGCAAGAGTCTTTGATGCCAGCCGGTTACACCCTCCGATTTTCCCACCAAAAATCGAAAAGGGCTATGATTTGTAAACCATAACCCTTTCGAAATGGGGTTGCAAGATCGCAAAGATCGTCTGCCGGGGCAATAAACGGAAGCACTCTCGTTTTAGAGCGGCGAGATTCTGGGGTGGCATTGCCACTGGTGACTGGCGTGGGGTCACATTAAGTGCCTAAATTCGTTTGACATAAATATTGGAACCTGCTTATTTTGACGTCTGGGGTTGGCTGAATTCGGACGATACTACCAAGGGGGTATCTGCGACAGGAGTGACAACGACCTCGGACGCCGGCGAGCAGCCTCGGAGGGCGGATGTCAAGGTATAAGGTCCCGGCAATATATATCACCCTGGCAGCCGGCACTCTGGCAGCTTTCCTGCCGGTGATGCATTGCGGTTTTATTTCTCTGGATGACCCCCTGTATGTGACCGATAACGTCCATGTCTCGGCCGGCATCACATGGCAGGCTGTCCGATGGGCTTTCACAAACATCTATGCCAATTTCTGGCACCCTCTGACCATGATTTCCCTCATGCTGGATTATCAAATTTTCGGACCCGATCCGCTGGGGTTCCATTTGACCAATATCGCCCTTCACCTGGCAAGCACGCTGCTGCTCTTTTTCGTTCTGCGCAGGATGACCGGGGAGTGCTGGAAGAGCGCTTTTGTGGCCGGCCTGTTTGCCGTTCACCCTTTGCATGTGGAGTCCGTGGTCTGGGTGGCGGAGCGCAAAGACGTATTGTCCGCTTTTTTCTGGATGTTGACTTTGGTCGTTTACGTTTTTTACGCCGAACGGCCCCGGTTCGGGACCTACTTGGCTGCTTTGCTGATTTTCGTGCTTGGTTTAATGGCAAAGCCAATGCTCGTTACTATGCCGTGTGTCATGCTGCTTCTCGACTACTGGCCCCTGCGACGCGGGAGAATGAACAAAACGGCCCCGGAATCCGAAGGCAAAGAGGAAAAGAACCTGCAGGCCATCGGAAAAAGGCGCAAACCGCAGGAGCAGCCACCTCTGAAGGCCCCCGAGTCTGTAAGACATTACACACACGTTTTCGAGTGGGCGGTTTTAAGACGCCTTTTTCTCGAAAAGGTCCCGTTCTTTGCGGTTATACCGGCCTTCTGCATACTGACGTTCATTGCCGAAGGCAATGCGGTCACCAATATGCCGCTCGCCGTTCGGATCTCGAATGCTATCGTTTCCTATGTTACATATATATCTAAGACTTTCTGGCCTGCAAAACTCGCTGTTTATTATCCTTACCATGAAGCATGGCCGCTATGGCAGGTGGTCGGGTCCGCTTTTATTCTTCTCGCCATGACAGTGGCGGTAATTCTGGCGTCAAGGCGATTTCCATATCTTGCTGTCGGCTGGTTGTGGTTTCTGGGGGTCCTGACGCCCGTGATAGGAGTAGTCCAGGTTGGTTCTTTTGCTATGGCCGACCGTTTCACCTATCTTCCACTGATTGGATTGTTCATAATGATTGCCTGGGGTGTGCCGGAACTGCTTCAAAGCTGTGACCGGAGCATCCGGGCAGGCGCGCTCTTTTCGGCATCCGGATTGATCCTTGCATGCCTGGGTGTTCTCACATGGACTCAGCTCGGGTACTGGAAAAATAGTATCTCGGTCTACAATCACGCGTTGGAAGTCACCTCCGAAAACAGCTTTATATATTATATGAGGGGTGTTGACTACGCTCGATCGGGTGACCTTGCCCGGGCTGTTTCAGACTTTGATAAGGTTATTGAGATAAACCCGACCGAATATTATGCTTTTTGCAACAGGGCCGATGCCTACTCAAAACTTGGAGACAATGCGAAGGCCATTGCAGATTATACGGCCGCAATCCGGGTCGACCCGAAAGACCCGAAAGCTTACGTCAGTCGTGGCATGGTTTATCATAAACTTAACCGAACCCAGCTTGCCTTGGCGGACTACGATAGCGCGATAAAGCTGCGGCCTGAATTCGTAGAGGCTTATACTAACAGGGGAAACGTTTATAACGAACTTGGTTATTACGAGCAGGCGATTTCGGATTACGGCAAGGCCATTGAGATAGATCCTGAATTCAGTCCGGCCTATCTCAATCGAGCCGACTTAGGTTTCAAGATCGGCCGTCGCGAACAGGCGACCGCGGATTTGGTCACTGCTGCAAGGCTCGGCAACGAAAGAGCAAAGGGCATTTTGAAAAGTCTGGGGATCAGTTGGTAACTCCTGAACTCATGACATACCTGCCCGGGGTAGGATATTGCTTGCGTCCCTGACTGGATTCCGCTTGAAATTCTCATTGGTTGCAGTCATAGTGAGTCACTCTTAAGAGATTGCTTCTACACCCATAGCCGCGCCGGTCAGCGTGGCTTTTCCAATCTCCGGCCGTTGACGCCTCATCGGAGCTTTCCGACTTGAGCCGTACTTGTGGCCCGCCCGTCGCGCATCCATGCGTCTAGATCCTCCTGGTAATAGAAGATTTTCCCGCGTTTGGTGAATCGTGGACCCTTCCCCGCACAACAAAGCATCGCCAAAGTCTTTTCAGACAATCCGGCATAAGCCGCTACGCCATACAGCCATTACACATCTTGTGCAGGCAGGCGTTGACCTGCCAACTGTGAAAAGAATTTCCGGGCATAAAACGCTAATTATGGTCGAACTGTACGCGTATCAGAACGGATCTCGCACTCGATTGGCAATGGATAAACTTGAAGAATGCTATCGGAAGAGCGGATAATTTCTGTCACGATTGCACAGGAATTACACAAGCTATAAGCAAAGGGGTTGGCCGATTCCAGCTAACCCATTGATTTTCATGGTGGCGAGGCGGTGAATCGAACACCGGACACGAGGATTTTCAGTCCGAGAAAAGCCGATCCAACAAACATAGACATAGGGCCGAAATGCCCGACAGGTAAGGATTTCGGCTCTTTTTTTTATATTGGGAAATGTTGGGTAATTTTTGGTTTTTCGAGCGGGAGATCCGGACTGCTGGTCCGATCAGGGAAGGCAAAACGACTCCAGAGATAGCCGAATTGCTGTGTGTTTCTGAAAATACAACCTCAGCACATCGCTTCCACATACGAAAGGAGCTCATGTTGGCTAATAAGAAGGTAAACCTTAGATATCACTTAAAATTTATGAAAAAGTGATGACAATGTATAATCAGTAACACACCAAAGTGACATCAACTATTGCTGTTTAAGACCTGCTATAAAATCACCCCATGTCATTCACGCGCTCGGATGAAGAAGGAAAATTTCCATCGAAAAATACAGACATTAAGGAGCAGTTCAAATGGCGGAAGCCGAGTAAAATGTTTTAACGATCAAAGGGGTTATGGCTTTATTGAAGCTGACAGTGGGCACGACGTGTTCGTTCACTACTCATCCATCTCCGGCGAAGGATTCAAGTAGCTGATGGAAGGCGAGCGGGTAAGTTTCATCGAGGAGGAAGGGGCAAAGGGGCCTCAAGCTGCTCAAGTGAAACGGATCTAAGGATGCTTGGGAAAAATGTTGGACCGAGACTCTTAAAGGCGGATGATTGTTGCTCGACTGGGGGACCCCTGAATGAAGCCAAAGGAAGAACAGATCAGATGGCTGCTGGAGCTAGCTTCAGATACATCCGAGAAGTGGACGATCGCAGTTGAGCCGTTTCCTTTTACGGTTGGCCGTGATGATGACTGTAACCTGGCACTTCAGTCCAAATGGGTTTCGAGGCATCACGCCGAAATCCAAACAAGCGGCGGACTGCTCTGGATTCGCGACCTCGGGAGCACCAATGGCACCTTTGTAAACCACAAGTTGATCAAAGAATCAGAGCTGCTTGAGCCCGGGGATATCATAAGCTTTGGCAAGTCTGATTTCTGCGTTAAGAGCGTTAACGCAATTCGGTCCACCAGCGCCGAAGCTACAGCCAGCTTTGATTCCATCGCAGAACTTTCCTACATTGTTTCGCTCGAGCCGTTGTTGAGGAGATTGCTTCGCGAACGCAATGTAATCCCACATTTCCAGCCTATCCTGAGGTTTCCCGATATGGATGTAATCGGGTACGAAATCCTCGGCCGAATCGGTGAGGGCGATTTGCCCCATGACCCTGTTGAACTGTTTGATGTTGCGGCGTACATGGGTTGTGCATCAGAGCTCAGCGCCCTTTTCCGGGAAAAAGGGGTGGATTTGGGAAAGACGCTGCCGGGATCTCCTCTTTTGTTCGCCAATACGGAACCCGCCGAACTGGACCGCCTTGATGTTCTCGTGGAGTCTCTGGAAAGAACCCGTAAGATGGCTCCTTCAAATCGAATCATCCTCGAAATCAGTGAAAAGGCGGTAACGCGCACAGATGAGATGAAACAGTTCAGGGATAGATTGGCGGATATGGGCATTGCTTTAGCATTCGATGATTTCGGCGTTGGGCACACCCGCCTAATCGAATTGGCAAACACACCCCCTGACTTTCTCAAGTTCGATATCTCTCTGATCCGTCACATTCATCTCGCCCCGAAGCGGCTGCATCAGATGGTGTTCACCTTCGTGAAGGCTGCCCATGACCTGGGAATCAAAACCCTTGCCGAGGGAATAGAATGCCACGACGAAAGCGAAACTTGCCGGCAACTCGGCTTTGGATATGCTCAAGGCTATTTCTACGGCAGACCCTCACCAATCGGTGAATTCGCCGTCACTTGAAGCGTTAGCATCCACGAATGATCAATGAAAAAACTCAACATCCCTCTTAAACATTGACTTCATCTCTCCACACTTCCGGTGTCAGTCATCTTTTTATCATGTGCAGCGGCAGGTTGCCTGGAATTCTTGGTTACAATTATCAACCTGCTCGTTTCACCGCGTTATGTGTGGTAAGGTGCGGATCTAAAAGCCCAATGCGTGTTCTCATTGATTCGGCAATCCCGGGCCGTCATAATGGTGCTCTGTTGGCCCTTTCACCGGAGGCTGCTGCGATTTTCCCAGGAGTCGGATATGCAGGATGAAGCCAAAACCAAAGAGCAACTTATAATCGAATTGCGTGAACGGGTAGCTGAATTGGAGAAGAATCAGGCGGAGCGGAAGAGGACAGAAGAGGCTTTAAAAGAAGCAGAGCGGAAGTTCCGAGCGATCTTTGACCAGACTTTCCAGTTCATGGGGTTACTTACCATTGACGGCAGACTCATAGAGGCAAATAGAACCGCCTTGCAATTCGCCGGAGTGCAGGAATCGGACGTAATAGGTAAGCCATTTTGGGAAACTCCGTGGTGGACACATTCCACGGAGCTGCAGGAAATGTTGCGTGTGGCTGTAAAGAAGGCTGCGGCAGGTGAGTTAGTACGCTTCGAGACGGCCCATTTTTCAGCCGATGGGAGTCTCCATTCCATGGATTTTTCTCTTAAAGCCATAATCGATGAAACTGGCGGCGTTGCTTTTTTGATTGCGGAGGCTCGAGACATCGACGAGCGCAAACGGGCGGAAGAAGCACTGCGGGAGAGCGAAGCTAGACTCCGGCAGATCATTGACCTGGTACCACACAAAATCTTCGTGAAGGGTTTGGATGGGAAATATCTTCTGGTAAACAAAGCAGTTGCTGACGCCTACAACACGAGTGTCAGTGCTCTCACAGGAAAATGTCAAGCCGACTTCCATCCAGACGAAAGCGAACTTCAAAACATGTTGCAGGATGATCGGGAAGTCATAACGAAGGGAGAAACCAAGTTCATTCCCGAGGAGCCCTATACCGACGCTCAAGGTAATCTGCGTTTCCTTCAGACCACCAAAGTTCCTTTCCACATCCTTGGCGATAAAACACCCGCGGCGCTTGGGGTTGCCATCGACATCACCGATAAGAAGAGGGCTGAGGAAGTACTACGGGAGAGTGAAGAAAAGTTTCGAACACTAGTGGAAAGTGCGCCCGAACCGATTTTTATACTAAAGGAGGGGCGTTTTGCTTATGTAAACGATCCGGCTATCCGGCTGTATGGGGCGTCATCAGAGGAAGAATTATTGGGCCATGATATCGTGGAACGAGTTTACCCAGATTACCGTGCAAGAATTCTGAAGCGAATTCGGACAATAAACAACGAAGGGAAACCCGCCCTGCTGATGGAACAGAAACACGTGAAACTCGATGGGACGATCATAGATGTTGAGGCCATTTCCGCGCCTATCAGATACCGGAATAGCGATGGATCTCTAGTTTTTGTCCGTGATGTCACTGAGCGCAAGCGAATGGAAGAGGCATTACGGGAAAGTAAAGCTTACCTAGCCGCAGCCATCGACAGCATGCCCTGTGAGTTCTGGGTTATGGGTCCGAACGGATTCTACACCATGCAAAACAGCATCAGCAGGAAGCGCTTTGGCGACATCATTGGAAAGCGACCCGAGGATGTTTGTCCGAACCGGAACATGTTATCGGTCTGGCTCGATTATAACCGTCGGGCCTTTTCAGGCGAACTGGTCAGGGAGGAGGCGACGTATTTATTCGGGGATGAAGAACGACACTTCTACAACGTCGTTGCCCCAATTCGGGACGCCGGCAGAACACTCGGAATTGTCGGCGTAGATGTTGACATCACTGCTCGCAAACTCCTTGAGGCGGCATTGAAAAAAGTTAACACGAAACTTGAAAGCCAAGTTGAGGAGCGGACGAAAGAGCTTAACGCCAAAACGCGCAGTCTTGAAGAATTCAATGCCGCACTGAACGTTTTGCTGGAGAAAAGAGAGGAAGATAAAAGGGAACTTGAAGAAAGTATCCTGCTGAACGTGAAGAGTCTGATTGTCCCATACGTTGAAAAACTTAAGAAGAGCAGATTAAATAATGACCAGATGACCTACCTTACCATCCTCGAGTCCCACATGCGGGAGATTACCTCTCCTTTTACCAAGAGGCTTTCCGAAAAATATCTTGGTCTTAGCCCCCTTGAGGTCCGCACTGCCAGTCTGCTAAAGGAAGGCAAAACCACCTTGGAGATAGCCGAATTGCTGTGTATTTCTGAAAATACCGTGTCATCACACCGCTTCCATATACGAAAGAAACTCGGGTTGAGCAACAAGAAGGTAAATCTTCGAAGTTACTTAAAATCCATCGATAAGTAATGATATATGATCATCAATGTACCATCGAAGTTTCATCAACCACTCTCTATTAGTCTGATATAAAATTCTACAAGTTAACCCCGCCGTAGATGAGCAGGGGGAGCTCCGATCCCCGGAAGATACCCTCTCCTCGGAATGTGTCGCGACATGGGGACCTTTTTCGCTCGGGGTCCCCTTCTCATCACTTTAAGCCATTAGCAATAGAGTCTCTCTCAAGTATACGCCTTCGGGAGTTCGAAAATGAACGATCCGGCAACTCCCCAAAGATGTTGATCGCAGAGAACCATCTTTTCGATATATCGGCGTGTAATAGACAAATAGGACCGCAAAGTGTTGCAGCGAAAACTATCACGACGAGGTCCATGAAATGGCTGGAAAGATTCTGGTGGTTGACGACGACAAGGACGTGCGCAATATGCTCGATACTTTTCTAAGGGCTGATGGATACAGTATTGA
>Ga0326728_10005128_pt1 | contig 37551 bp, 33 predicted proteins | sample MB3enrmetagenome_FD_207602 | JGI IMG/M metagenome (GOLD analysis project Ga0326728, IMG submission 207602) | Lab enriched peat soil microbial communities from McLean, Ithaca, NY, United States - MB31MN | ecosystem: Environmental > Terrestrial > Soil > Wetlands > Peat | place: USA: New York...
TCACCACTACGTCCGCGGTTGTGCAGGTGCAGACCTCGGTCGTCAACAGCGGCACGACGTCTCAAAGCGTGACGGTTCAGGGGGTCGTTACGGATCCGACTGGAACGGCGCTGGCCCCCGTGTCGGCTCCAGCGCAGACGATCGCTGGTGGAGCGTCGGCGGCCTTCACGTTCAACGTGACCGTGGCGAATCCGCAGCTCTGGGACCTCACCAGCCCGAACTTGTATTCGCTCCTGACGAACGTCCAGGTGGGCGGAACCACGGTGGACGATGACTACACGACGTTCGGTATTCGCAGCCTGGTGTTCAATGGCGGGCTGACGCTCAATGGCAAGGCCATCAAGATTCAAGGGGTGGCCAATCACCAAGACTATCACGGCCTGGGGCTGGCGGCTCCGCAGCGCGCCGTTCAGCGGCGCATCGCGGCGCTCAAGACAATCGGAGCGAATGCGTGGCGCACGGCACACGACCCGCCGGCGCCTGAGCTCCTCGACGCCACCGACCGCATGGGGATGCTGGTTCTCGACGAGTTCGCAGACGTATGGACCGCGCACAAGTATTCCGACGTTGGCGATTACGCTCTGTACTTCAACACGGCTTCGACGAACCCGACCGGCATGCCTGCGCTGCCCTCGCAGGCCAAGGGCACCAAGTGGTGGGAAGTCGATTTCACCGGCTACATCATGCGTGATCGTAACCACCCGAGCATCGTCCTTTACAGCATGGGCAACGAGATCCACGACTCGATTGCCACGCGAACTCCGATTCTGTCGGAGATGCGAGACATTGCGCACGCTCTCGACCCAGGGCACGGCATCACGCAGGCCCTGCTCGATCCGAGCACGAACGGGGACACCGCTGCTGGAGCCACTTCGACCCTTCTCGACGTGTGGGGCGACAACTACAACGTGGCCGTGGCGCAGTCCGAGGCGGCGGACGTTACTACGAAGTCGAGCGTCATCACCGAGATGGGCGAGGAGACGTCCACATGGACATCGATCACGGGGGGGCTTACCGGCCTCTTCATGTGGACGGGGGTGGACTACATGGGCGAGGTCGATGGCCAGACGACGAAGATCGGTGGTGGTGGCGGGCTGATGGATTCCCTGGGCGCTATCAGGGCCAGCGGCCAAGCGTGGCAACCGATCTGGGGAATGCCGTCGACATCCTTTAAATCGGGAGCAGTGGCCGGCAAAGTCACCGTCACAGCGGATCATTCGGCGATATTGGTCGACAACAACGACTGCTCGTTCGTCCAAGCAGCGGTCAGCGGGGCCGACGGAACGCCCGTCACGTTCGCCATAACGGGTCCAGGACAGATCATCGCATTGGACAGCGGAAGCATGGGAATGGAGACGTTCCGCGGCAACGTTCGAAATACGAACAATGGCGTGGCGTATGCCATCGTGCAGGCGACTGGCCCGGGCACCATTACGGTGACCGCGTCCGCGACTGGCAACACGGATGGCACCGCGACCATAACGGCGACTGCGGGTACGTTCGTCGCGTGCTCTTCAGCAGCGACTTGCAACTGATACGCGGCTGAAGAACGAGGCCGCTTCGTCGGCGGAGCGGCCTCGGATTCCTTGCCCGCGCCCCGGTGCTCGCGCCGGCCGCGTGCAAGGCGTTTGAACAAAAATCCTTTCGTGTCGGCTGCTGTTGGCCGATGGCTCGTGGATCTCGCAGGACTAAGTTGAGATAGTGAAGGGCTCGGATCGCCGCGGTCTGAGCCTGTATCGGCTGCGCGGCTCGAGAGGAAGATATGGAGACTACGAAGTTACTAGTGGCTTTTGCTGCCACCCTCTTGGTGGCCGCTTGTGGCAGTCAAAATTCGACGGCTCAGCCGGACGGAGGGGGGACTTCGAGCAGTGGCGGCGGGTCGACCAGTAGCGGGGGGGGCAGCACGAGTTCCTCCTCCGGCAGCAGCTCAGGTGGAGGCACCAGCTCCAGTACGGGTGGAGGCTCCGGATCGAGCTCGGGCGGAAGTACCAGTTCCAGCACGGGTGGAGGCTCGGGGTCCAGCTCGGGTGGAGGCACCAGCTCCAGCACGGGCGGAGGCTCGGGGTCCAGCTCAGGCGGAGGCACCAGCTCGAGCACCGGCGGCGGTGGCAGCTCTTCGGGCGGGACCGCGCCGCCATTGCCAAATCGAGTGCGGCAGATCATGCCGTTCGACGCGAGCTGGCTCTATCACAACGGTGATGCGACGGGAGCGAGCGGGACGACGTTTGCCGACAGCGCTTGGACGTCCTTGAGCGTTCCGCACGATTGGGCCATCGAGGGGACCAATCCCCCGGCCAATCCGTTCTCTGCGACGGCGGCGACCACCGGAAGAGGAGCTTGGGTAGCCTCCGGGATTGCCTGGTACCGAAAGCACTTTACGCTTCCGCAGACGTACTCGAGCGACAAGATCTACGTCGAGTTCGACGGCGTGATGGGAGACAGCACGGTCTACGTGAATGGGACCCAAATCGGCAACCATCCGTACGGCTACGTCAGTTTCCGATACGACATCACGGCGAGCGTTCAGTTCGGGACGGCGGACAACGTGATCGCGGTGGAGTGCGACACGTCGAAGCAACCGGCAGAGCGCTTCTATGCGGGAGCTGGCATCTACCGTCACGTGCGGCTTCTTGCGACGAACCCCGTTCATGTTGACCAGTGGGCCACGTACGTTCAAGCCCCTGCGGCCACGATCACCACTACGTCCGCGGTTGTGCAGGTGCAGACCTCGGTCGTCAACAGCGGCACGACGTCTCAAAGCGTGACGGTTCAGGGGGTCGTGACGGCTCCGGACGGAACGGCGCTGGCTCCCGTGTCGGCTCCAGCTCAGACGATCGCTGGTGGAGCGTCGGCGGCCTTCACGTTCAACGTGACCGTGGCGAATCCGCAGCTTTGGGACCTCACCAGCCCCAACTTGTATTCGATCCTGATCAACGTTCAGGTGGGCGGAACCACGGTGGACGATGACTACACGACGTTCGGTATTCGCAGCCTGGTGTTCAATGGCGGGCTGACGCTCAATGGCAAGGCCATCAAGATTCAAGGGGTGGCCAATCACCAAGACTATCACGGCCTGGGGCTGGCGGCTCCGCAGCGCGCCGTTCAGCGGCGCATCGCGGCGCTCAAGACAATCGGAGCGAATGCGTGGCGCACGGCACACGACCCGCCGGCGCCTGAGCTCCTCGACGCCACCGACCGCATGGGGATGCTGGTTCTCGACGAGTTCGCAGACGTATGGACCGCGCACAAGTATTCCGACGTTGGCGATTACGCTCTGTACTTCAACACGGCTTCGACGAACCCGACCGGCATGCCTGCGCTGCCCTCGCAGGCCAAGGGCACCAAGTGGTGGGAAGTCGATTTCACCGGCTACATCATGCGTGATCGTAACCACCCGAGCATCGTCCTTTACAGCATGGGCAACGAGATCCACGACTCGATTGCCACGCGAACTCCGATTCTGTCGGAGATGCGAGACATTGCGCACGCTCTCGACCCAGGGCACGGCATCACGCAGGCCCTGCTCGATCCGAGCACGAACGGGGACACCGCTGCTGGAGCCACTTCGACCCTTCTCGACGTGTGGGGCGACAACTACAACGTGGCCGTGGCGCAGTCCGAGGCGGCGGACGTTACTACGAAGTCGAGCGTCATCACCGAGATGGGTACGGAAACGTCCACCTGGACATCGATCACTGGAGGGCTGACGGGTCTCTTCATGTGGACGGGAGTGGACTACATGGGCGAGGTCGATGGCCAGACGACGAAGATCGGTGGCGGTGGCGCGCTGATGGACGAATTGGGAGCCATCAGGAGCAGCGGCCAAGCGTGGCAAACGATCTGGGGAGTGCCGAAGACTTCGTTTAGCTCGGGGGCGGTGGCGGGGAAGGTCACCGTCACGGCGGATCATTCGGCGATATTGGTCGACAACAACGATTGCTCGTTCGTCCAAGCTGCGGTCAGCGGGGCCGACGGAACGTCGGTCACCTTCGCCATCTCGGGTCCAGGGCAGATCATCGCAGTGGACAGCGGAAGCATGGGAATGGAGACGTTCCGCGGATTGACTCGCAGTACGAACAACGGGGTCGCCTATGCCATCGTGCAAGCGACCGGACCGGGCACCATCACTGTGACCGCGTCCGCGACCGGCAACACGGATGGAACCGCCACCATAACGGCCACGGCGGGCACGTTCGTCGCGTGCTCTACGGCAGCGACTTGCAACTAGCAACTGAGTTGGTCGGGACCTGATGTCTCGGGGTGAGACTCTCTCACCCCGAGACGAGGACGCGAAAGGGCTGGCCGCGACGAGCGATCAGCCTTTTTCGCTTGACCGACGCCGAGCTGTCCCTCGGCGGGGGCTCTCCGTGGAGTGCTCTCGTCTCACAGGAGGGCGGCCGCAATTCGCTAGACGAGCAGCTTGGCTCCTCGATGTTGGCCTTCGCGCTATCGCGATGGAAGGTGGCCTTCTCTCACGGGAGCTTGGCAACTTCGCTTGCGGCGAGGAGAAACGCGCCCACGCCATAGTCGAAAGTGTCACTTTGCTTGGCAGCAGCAGGGGCACTTCCCGCCGCCTGAACGTACTGAAGCATCCCCGCCGAATTGACGTTGGCCACAAGCCCGGACCACGCCTTGTCGACCACCGGTCGATATGTGGGCCCGTCCAATACGCCGTTGTTGATTCCCCAGGCCATCGCAAAGGTCATCAGTCCGGTGCCACTCGTCTCCGGATTCGGAAACGCGTTTGCATCGAGCAGATTGGAGCGCCAGAGGCCATCCGACCCTTGCAAGGGAGCCACCGCACTCGCCATGTTCTGGAGCAGGGTGACGTAGGCGCTTCGTTGGACATCCGTCTGTGGCAGATACTCGAGCACGCGTGCAGTACCCGCCATGACCCAACCATTTCCCCGCGACCAGTACGTCGTGGGCGTATTGGCTTTCGTGGTCGCATCCCGCCAAAAGAGTTTCTGGGTGGGATCGTAGAGTACCGTGTAGGTTTGGGTCCATTCGTTGTCGAGAAACGAGTAGTACGTTGCACCTCCGGAGGTTGCGTCGGCCGCGCCGAGGCGAACGACGAGGCCGGGCGCCATGAATAGCGCATCGCACCAGTACCAGAGCAAGGTGGGCGGGCTTGCCGTTACGGCGTCGACGGCCGCCTTCGATGCCGTGATGTCGGATGCGTTCGCGGTAGGATCGAGCAAGTAGAGTTCTGTATAGACCTGGCCGGCAGTCCAGTTGTCAGCATAATCGGCGGCGGTCGTGGTCAAGAGGGCATACTTGTTCTTGCTCGACCAAGTGGTAGCGTCCGTCAGATACTGCGGATCCTTTGTGACGTAGTAAGCGGCGAGGACTCCGAGGTAGAGCGTTGCTTCGGTCCATCGGTCCGTTCCGGAGGGATCCAGTGGGCCTTGCGTAACCTGATAGGTCTCCACCTTCTTCATGATGGCGAGGACGTCCGAGATGCCCGCATCGCCGGAAGAACTTCCCGAGCTCCCCGAGGATCCTCCCGAGGCGCTTCCGCTGGAGGCAGCCGAGGAAGAACCCCCGCTTGAGGAAGCGGACGAAGAGACACCGCTCGACGACGTAGAGGAAGATAGGCCGCTCGAGGAACCAGACGACGAGGGTCCGCTCGAGGAAGCTGAGGACGACAGTCCGCTCGAAGAGGCGGAGGAGGAGCTTCCGCTCGATGACGTGGATGATGAGGTTCCGCCGAACGAACCAGAAGAGGATGAAGTGCTGCTCGCCGAGCCGGAGGAGGACGAAGAGGATGAAGTGCTACTCGCCGAGCCGGAGGAGGACGAAGAGGATGAAGTGCTGCTGGAGGCAGAGGAGGAGGAACTGCCGCCGGATGCGCCCGAGCCCGAAGAGGAACTACCGGCCGATGTTCCGGACGACGAACCTCCACTGGAGCTGGAGCCAGCGGGTTGACTCGAAGAAGCACTGCCGCAGCCTACGGCGAGCGCACCGATCCATGCGCTAGCAACGACAATCGAAGTGCCGAGCCCTCGAGACACATCCATGTGCCACCGCTTCCTTCGGTTGGATCGCCTGGCGGGTGTACAGCCCAGCCAAGCGCGCTAGCGACGTGCTATTGGAGCTTTGCGATCTCGCTGCCGGCGAGGAGGAATGCACCGACTCCATAGTCGTTGGTGTCCGTCTCCGTCGCGAGGGCAGGCTCGCTCCCCGTCGGCTGAACATATTCCAGCATGCCGGACGAATTCACGCAGCTGGTCAACCCCTGCCACGCCTTGGTGACCACGGGGAGATAGGTGGTACTGTCCAAGATTCCGTTGTTGATTCCCCATGCGATCGCAAACGTCATGAGTCCAGTGCCGCTCGTCTCTGGATTTGTGTTGGGGTCGGGTGTGATGGTCCCGCTGTCGAGCAGGTCGGGGCGCCACAAGCCATCAGTCCCTTGCACTGCAGCCACGGCGCTAGCCATGTTCGTGAGCAGGGTCGTGTAATTGCTATAATTGGCATCCGTCTTTGGCAAGTACTCGAGCACGCGAACCGTGCCAGCCATCACCCAACCGTTCCCGCGCGACCAGTAGACCTTGGAGTTGACGAAGGTCGAATCCCGCCAGAAGAGCTTGTGGGTCGGGTCGTAGAGCTTGGTCTGAGTTGTCGTCCACTCCGAGTCGAGCAAAGTGAAGTACTTGGCCCCCGCGGTGGCCCCGGCGGCAGAGCCGAGGCGAGACACGAGGCCGGGCGCCATAAAAAGCGCGTCGGCCCAATACCAGAAGTTGGTGAACGATGGGAGGGGATTGGTGTCCGCGGAGTCGACGCTGGCCGTGCAGCTGGTGATGTCGCTCGCGTTCGCCGTCGGATTCAGGAGATACATATCGGCATAGACTTGACCCGCGCACCACGCGTTCGCATCGGTCGTGGGCGACCCCGACAGTGTGTATTTGTTCTTGGTCGCCCAATTCGTGGCGTCCGTCAAATACTGAGAGTCTTTCGTGGTTAGGTAGGCCGCCATCACCCCGATGTAGAACGTGCCCTCGGTCCACTTGGGCCCCCAGGTCGGATCCGACGGTCCCACGCCGACCTGATAGGTCTCCGCTTTCTTCATGATCGCTTCGACGGAGGTGGGATCGATCCCAGCATCCGACGAACCCGAGGAACTCCCTGAGCTGCTGGTCGAGCTGCCGGAGGACGAACTCGACGAGCTTCCGGAGGACGAACTGGTCGAGCTGCCGGAGGACGAACTGGTCGAGCTGCCGGAGGACGAACTGGTCGAGCCGCCGGAGGACGAACTAGACGAGCTTCCAGAGGACGAACTGGTCGAACTTCCGGACGAGGAACCACTCGAGCTTCCCGAGGACGACGATCGCCCGCCAGACGACGAGGATGAACTTCCCGAGGACGACGTGCCCGAAGAGGAGCCGCTCGATGAGGACCGGCCGCCCGACGAAGAAGAGGACGATGAGCCCGATGACGAGCCCCCGCCAGAACTGGACGAAGAACTCCCACTGGAAGACGCGGACGAGCTTCCGGAGGAGCTCGAGGACGAGGCACCGCTAGTGCCCGACGACGCCCCGCCCCCTGTCGAGCTGGAAGACGCGCCGCTGCCTGAGCCGGACGATGAGCCCCCTGTGGAGCTCGACGACGTGCCTCCGCTCGAGCCCGATGGGCCCGTCTGACTTGAATTCGAGTCGGAGCAGCCTATCGCGAGGCTGCTGAGCCACGAGCTCGCCAGGAGTACCGAAATATTGAGTCGTCGGGAAACACCCATGGGCCACCGCCTAAGTTCGAACTTCCGTTCTGCTGTCACTTGTCTTCGCCTGCTGGGTGAGCTTGACTTCAAGATCACCGCCAACTCTCGCACTCCGTTGAGAAGATCACCGCAGCGCGGAGTCTTCCTCTGTCTACAATCCCAGGGCGAGCGTGGAGTGCTCGCCCCGGTCGCCACGAATCGCTACGGGTTTGCGTTGTAATATGTCGCAACGACCGCTGCGACCGAAGCCGGCTGTCCTCCATTTATGAAGTGTGGCCCTCCATTGGCAAACCATGAGCAGTCACCTACGTAGATCTTCGGCGCTGCAAATACCAATGTCGGTTGAGCCTGAGCCACCGCGGCGATCGCATTGTCAATCCATGGTTCGACGACGTCTTCATGATTGGTGGTTGCTGCCGGCATGCAATCGGTGCCAGCCGGGCTCCGTACCATCGTCATGATTTCCAGTCGTTTGACGGACGGATACTTGCCCTGGATCGTCGTCACTCCTTGCTTGAGAATCGATTCCCAGTTGGCCAAGACTGTTGGATCACTCAAATTCGTGTAATCGTTGTACGTGGCGTTGTCCGTCGCCGCGAACACGACCCAGATAATGCGATCGGGGGCCTTCGAGTTCTGCGTGCATGTGTGGGGAACTCCCGAGTCAGGATCGAAGCCCTGCGTCCATATGACGTCGTTGGGATCTGCCCAAAGCTCCACGTACTCGTGCTCTTTCGTGATGGCTTCCCAGCGCGTCCCGTCGACAAGCGCGAAGTAGCCCCCTTGGTTGACCCACTCTCCTGTCGCGGAGACTCCAAGGATCAAATTGCACGTGAAGCCGCCGCCCGCCTCAGTTCCGCCGCTGCTTCCGGAGCTGCTGGTACTGCTACCGCTGCTGCTTCCGGAGCTGCTGGTACTGCTACCGCTGCTGCTTCCGGAGCTGCTGGTGCTGCTACCGCTGCTGCTTCCGGAGCTGCTGGTGCTGCTTCCGGAGCTGCTGGTGCTGCTTCCGGAGCTACTGGTGCTGCCGCCGCTGCTGCTTCGGCCGCCGCTGCTGGTGCTTCCGCCGCTGCTGCTGGTGCTGCTGCCGCTGCTCCGGCCGCTGCTGCTACCGCTGCTGCTTCCACTACTGCTACCGCTGCTCTGCCCACCACTGCTGCTTGTGCTCCCCCCTCCACTGCTTCCGCTGCTCGTCGATCCTCCGGTGCTGGAGGTGCTACCGCTCGTAGAGCCACTGCTGCTACCGCTGCTGGTCAATCCGCCGCTCGTCGTGCCGCCGCTGGACGAGCTACTGCTCGCTCCGCTGGACGCGCCGCTACCGCTCGAGCTGCCACTGCTACTACCGGACGCACTTGCATCGTTCGTGTTGCCTGCCGACGCGTCAGGACTCGCGGGGGTTCCCGTCGAGGTGCTGCTGCACGCTCCAAGAGCGAGCACCATCGTGCCGAGGGCCATGGTCCGTATGGTCAAGTTCTGGTACATTCGTCCCTCACCTCGCGTCCGGTCACTATTGGGGATGGCAACAACAGTGCGCTCTTTCGCGCATCCAAGTTTAGATAGCGCATTTTCGATGGAAGTGCCGTGTTGCCGTGCTAATTCTGCTATTAGCGCAAATTGGTGGTCACGGTGAGGCGAGAACGGTTGCGACAGGGGGCGGCGGGGCATCGTCCACTCCTTCAGAAGCTCCTTCGCGGTGGTTCTGGCGCCGTGACCAACAAAGCCGGAAAGACGTCGCGAACGAAGCGATCTCGGGCCGTCCGAGCACGCCCTAGGTCGCCACGCGCGGGGACGGCTGCACCGAAGACCAAGCAAGCTCCCGGCCATGCCGGGTACGTGGCGTAAGCGACGGCATACTGGTCGTGTATGCCCAGAGTCGCAGTGGTGGCGACCACCGAGTCGATGTCGACGATCTTGCCATGCCACGGGATCGCTTTCGGCGCATCGTGGTCTACAGCGACCTCGAAAGAATCTACCAACGGCTGTGCATAGGCTTCGAAGACCTTACCACAGGCGCCAGGTGCCTGTTCGTCGGTCACCGGGATGACGAACGCCCCCGCAACAGCATGGTGGTCTTTCCCGTAGCGGAAGCCGACGAGGCTCGGGATTCCGAGAAAGCGGACGATCGTCCAGTGGGCACCGTCCGGCAAAGGCGCTCGCACGCTATGTTGCGGATCGATCCGCATGACGAGCGGGCCGATCGCTAGCTGCTCGAGCGCTGCAGAGTGGTCAGGGCCTGACGACCCGCCTGCCGCCGGCCTTCCGTCATCTGGAGGGGGCGGCGCGGGGGTCACATGCGTCTCGGCCGGTCGAACGGTTCGCTGAGCGCATGACACGCACGCGTACGCGATGGCAAGGCTCAGCGCCGTGCTACGGAGTGCTCCAAAAAAACCGAGGGGGAGCTCGAGGGGGGCCGCGAAGCGCCCCCCTCGTCGATGGTGGAGCTCGCGGGGGGCCGCGAAGCGCCCCCGTCGTCGATTCCAACCTGCGAACGGCCCCGTTTCTGCTCGACCCGAGGTGCGGCACCGAGGAGCGTGGTTCGCGGACGGCATACTCAAGTGCATGGGCCAGAGAAAGATGTTACACGGGACCCTTCCGGTGTCGGGGATTCGTCCCGACGCTCCCCGCCATGTTCCGGCCAGCCCGCTCTCGAGGAGCCATTGACGATGACCCAGTCGCTGAACGAGCCCCCCCTGCGCCAGGCGCTTCCGACCAATCCCTCCCTCGCCGCGTGGGTCGACGAGTGTGCCAGGCTTACCAAGCCCGATCGCATCGTATGGTGCGATGGCTCTGAAGAAGAACATCTTAAGTTCAGTGCCGAAGCTGTCGCGGCCGGCATCCTGATTGCGCTCGATCCCGTTAAGCGACCGGGGTGTTTCCTTCACCGAACGAATCCGAACGATGTGGCTCGCGTGGAGCAGCTCACGTTCATTTGCACGCCGACCAAGGAACAAGCGGGGCCAACGAACAACTGGATGGCTCCGGCAGAGGCCTATGGCAAGCTCCGCGCACTCTTCGACGGCTCGATGCGCGGGCGCACGATGTACGTCGTCCCGTATGTGATGGGACCGATCGGCTCGCCATTCTCCAAGATCGGCGTCGAGCTCACCGACAGCCTCTACGTCGCCCTCAACATGGGCATCATGACCCGAATGGGGCGCGCAGCTCTCGAGATGCTCGGACAGAGCGCTGACTTCAATCGAGGCCTTCACTCCACGCTCGATTGCAATCCCGAACGCCGCTTCATCTGCCACTTCCCCGAGGACAACACAATCTGGAGCATTGGCAGCGGGTACGGTGGGAATGTCCTGCTCGGAAAGAAATGCTTGTCCCTACGGATCGGTAGCTATCTAGGGAAGAACGAGGGGTGGCTCGCCGAGCATATGCTCATCATGGGGGTGGAGTCGCCCGAAGGCGAGGTCACCTACGTGGCGGCTGCATTTCCGAGCGCATGTGGCAAGACGAATTTCGCGATGATGGTTCCGCCCGAATCGCTCCGGGGATGGAAGATTTGGACGCTCGGCGACGACATCGCGTGGATGCGCCCCGGGCCGGACGGTCGTTTGTACGCGGTCAATCCGGAGGCCGGCTATTTTGGCGTTGCGCCAGGAACGAATGGCAAGACGAATCCAAATGCGATGAAGACCGTGGCGCGCGATACGATCTTCACGAACGTTGGGTTGACCGCTGACGGAGACGTGTGGTGGGAAGGCATCGACGGTGACGTTCCGGAGGAATTGACAGACTGGACGGGGCGTCCTTGGAAGCGCGGGAGCACGACTCCGGCCGCGCATCCGAACTCGCGATTTACCGCTCCTTCCACCAACAACCCTGTCCGTAGTCCGTTCGCCGACGACCCGATGGGCGTGCCGATCAGTGCGATCATTGTGGGCGGTCGGCGTGCCACCACGATTCCTCTCGTCATGCAGGCCGCCGACTGGTCCGGCGGCGTCTTCTTCGGGGCGACACTCGGAAGCGAAACGACCGCCGCTGCAGCCGGGAAGGTTGGTGTGGTTCGTCGCGACCCCTTTGCCATGTTGCCATTCTGCGGATACGACATGGGGGGCTATCTCGGTCACTGGCTCGGCATGAGCGATCGGCTCGCCAGTTCCCCGCCGATCTTCATGGTCAATTGGTTCAGGAGGGGCGACAGCGGCGCCTTCCTGTGGCCCGGATATGCGGACAACATGCGGGTCCTCAAGTGGATCGTCGACCGAGCGCGCGGTCGCGTCGGCGCCGAAGAGTCTGCACTCGGTTGGGTCCCCAAGGTGTCCGATCTCGAGCTCTCCGGTCTTGCCGGCAGTCGCGCCAACGTCGAGGCCGCGATGCGGATTGATCGTGGCGAGTGGATCGCCGAGCTCGAGGGCATTGGCGCATTTTTCGCTTCGCTCGGACCGACGTTCCCGTCCGCCCTCGAGCGCCATCGGTCGCGGGTTCTCGCGCGCATCTCGCGTGACGGATCGTAGGAGGGCTCGCCGTGCGCGTTGCGCCATGGTCGGTGGGTGTGGTGGCAGTCACGTCTGCAGCATGTCACTGGACTGTCACTCCGGACGATGCAGGGACGACCGACTCGGGCTCTCAGACGGTTGGAGACCAGTGCGTTCAGATCGCCACCGAGTACTGTCTTCAGTACGGCCGATGCAACGTGTCGGTGCCCCTGGCCGACTGCACGGCGAGTTTTCAGCCGCAGTGCTGCGTGGGCAGCGCGTGCACGAATACCGCGACAGTTGCAGCTGCCACGGTCGATTCGTGCAAGAGCGAGTTGGACACCCTGGACTGCAACCTGGTTGTGAACTTGGAGTTTCCGTCGGACTGCACGAGCGTACTCACCCAGTGAGCGCCCTCTGGTCGAACATCGCATCGAGAAGGTTCTCGATCAGTCGGTCTCCCGCCCGCTGACAGCACTCCGCATACACGGCCGTCTCTTCGATGATCCGCTTCGAACCTGACGGCCCGAGGGCCGCGCGCACGAATTCGGCGTCGCTCTCGACCCAGTCGAGAAGGTCGGACGGCGTAAGCTCGACGTGGAACTGAACGCCGAAAGCGCGATCGCGAAAGCGAAACATCTGGTTTGGACAGGACAGCGTGCTCGCGAGACGCTCGGCCCCTATCGGCAGATCGAACGTATCGCCGTGCCAGTGAACGACGACCTCCGAATCGTGGAGTCCAGCGAGGATAGCGGCGGCTCCCCGCGCATTTCGGAGGAAGCTCACGGAGCCCCAGCCGACCTCGCGATGGCGAACCGGAGGTTCGCCAACCGTCAGTGGGTACACTCGTGCGCCGAGCGCATGAGCCATGAGCTGCGCGCCGAGACACACTCCGAGCACGGGCCGGCCATCCCGAAGAACGCTGCGAAGCAGATCGACCTCGGCCGAGAGAAACGGCCATTGCGGGTCGTGAAGATCGCCGACCCCCATTGGTCCTCCGAGCACGAGAAGACCGTCTCCAGCGGGCAAGACGGAAGGAACCTCCGCGCCATCGAACAGCGGTACGACGTGCAGATCGTGACCGTGTACGCGGGAGATCTCAGCGATTCGTGCTGGTCCTTCGGTGCGCGTATGCTGAAGAGTGTGGAGCGTCGCCATGAACGACAGCATGGGGAATGCCGCGGGCCTTGTCGAGATGCCGCCGTTCGGCCGGAAGTCGGTTTGACAGGCAATCTTGCGGCCCGAAGGCGTGGAGAATCAACCTCGGATCTCCCGAATCAGCGCCAGCGTTTCAGCGACTCTTCGCACGATTCCGCTGAAATCCTTCGAGCCTAGTAGATCTTGCGTCAGGAGGTTCGAACCCATTCCAGCGCAGGTGATCCCGGCTCCAAACCACGCCGTCAGGCTCTCGCGGGTCGGAGACACCCCACCCGTCGGCATAATGTCGACCCAAGGGCACGGCCCGCGAACGCTCTTTACGAAAGAGGGACCGCCGACTTCCGTGCCCGGGAAGACCTTGCATATCTCAACTCCAAGCTGATGGGCCCTGTGGATTTCGGTCACCGATCCGCACCCGGGCGAATAGGGAATCTTCCGGCTGTTGCACAACCTCGCCGTGTCGTCATCAATCATAGGACTCACGACGAAATTGGCTCCAGATCCGATGTACATGGCTGCCGTCGGCGCGTCGACGATGGAGCCAACTCCAAGCACCGCATCCGGCTTGTGGGCTGCGGCCCATTCCTCGAGTTGCGTGAACACCTGGTGGGCGCGATCGCCCCGGTTCGTGAACTCCACAACGCGTGCGCCGCCGTCTACGCAAGCCGCGACCACCGAACGCGCCACGTCGACGTCCGTCGTCGTGAAAACCGGAATCAGCCCGGTCTGCTTCATCATGACGAGCGTTTCAAGCCTTCGGTATCTAGCCACGGGTGTCTCCTCTAGCGTTCGATTCGCGCACTTGATCCTTTCATGAGTCGCTCGACTTCGGACCGGCTCGCCATGGACGTATCACCCGGCGTGGACATCGCGAGCGCTCCGTGGGCCACCCCGCATCGCAACGCCCATAAAGGATCCTTCGATTCCAGCAGACCATGGATGAAGCCCGAGGCAAAGGAGTCTCCCCCACCAACGCGGTCGAAGATCTCGACGTCGGTCGGCGCCACCTCGAAAAATTCCCCGAGACTATAGGCGATCGCTCCCCACCCATTGAGGCTTGCCGTCTTCGCTGTGCGCAGCGTCGTCGCAACGACCTTTACGTTCGGGAAGGCCGCCACGACCTTCTCGATCATGCGACGGAAGCTGTCTGTCCGCAGATCCGAATAGTTCGGATCCGTTCCCTCGATGTCGAAGCCGAGCGCCGCCGAAAAATCCTCTTCGTTGCCGAAGAGCACGTCCACCGAGCCGACGAGTTCCCGATTGACGTCGCGAGCCCTCTTCTGGCCTCCAATGCTGCGCCAGAGAGAGTCGCGATAGTTGAGGTCATAGGAGACGACGGTTCCGTGCCGCTTGGCGCCGTCGAACGCGCGCTGAACGACGACCGGTGTGCGGTCACTGAGCGCCGCGAAGATTCCGCCGGTGTGCAGCCACCGCGTCCCAAGCTCGCCGAAGATCCGCTGCCAATCGAAGTCGTCGGGTCCGAGTTGGGATGCCGCGGTGTGACCTCGATCGGAACAGCCGACGGCGGGACGCGGCCCAAAGCCGCGCTCGGTAAAGTTCAATCCATTGCGAACCGTGCGACCGACGCCGTCATAGGGAACCCAGCGTACGAGCGACGTATCGGTTCCTCCCTGGAGCATCAGATCCTCAATCAGTCTGCCGATCGGATTGTCCGCCAGCGCCGTAAGGACGGCGGTTCGTTTTCCGAAGCAACGTCTGAGGCCCCGGGCGACATTGTACTCGCCGCCGCCTTCCCACACCGAGAGGGTGCGGGTGCTGTGGATCCTTCCCTCGCCCGGGTCCAGCCTCAGCATCACTTCGCCGAGGCTCACCAAATCCCAATGGCAGTCGGAGGCTGCCTTGATCGCTATCGTCGATTCCATCGTTTGCCCCATCTGATTCCACAGCGCGAGCGAGACGCGCGTCAGTTCAATCCCGCCAACGCAGCGGCATCACCATTCAGCGAGCGAGCCAACCGCCGTCGACGGCAAGTGTGAAACCATTGACATAATCGGATGCGGCGGACGCAAGAAACACGACAGCGCCTTGAAGGTCGTCGGGCGTGCCCCAGCGGCCTGCGGGGATGCGTTCGAGGATCGCAGCACTTCGCCTCTCATCGGCTCGGAGCGGAGCCGTGTTGTCAGTGGCCATATAGCCAGGCGCGATAGCGTTTGCATGAATTCCCTTGTCGGCGAGTTCGCAGGCCATCAGACGCGTCAGCCCCTGCACGGCGCTTTTGGAACTCGTGTAGGAAGGCACGCGAATGCCGCCCTGAAACGACAGCATCGACGCAATGTTGATGATCTTGGCCTTCGCATTGCGGGAGACGACGTCGCGAACGAAGGCCTGGCTGAGGAAGAAGACCGCATCGATGTTGATCCTCATGACCAGGTCCCAGTCGCGCTCGGAGAATTCGAGAAAATCCGCTCGCTTGATGACGCCGGCGCAGTTCACCAGGATGTCGAGCGTGGAGAAGGATGTCCGCGCTTCGACAATGATCTGAGGAATTGCCTTGCGATCGGACAGGTCCGCGGTGATGCACGCACATTTGCGGCCGAGGGCTTGGATCTGGCCACGCGTGTCGTCGCTCGCAAGAATGTCGACGGCGACGATGTCGGCACCGGCCCCCGCGAGGGCCAGAGCCATGCCCTGTCCGAGTCCGCGCGCAGCGCCCGTGACGACAGCGACTTTGCCGTTCAGCCTAAAACGATCGAGGAAGTTGCTCATGGTCACTCACGGGGTTGGAAAGAATGGCATTGGGAGCTCTAGCGAAGCCGACGTAGCGGCGCGGCGTCCATGTCGGCGAATACCTGGTTCTCTCCGCCCATCGCCCATATGAAAGAGTAGTTGGCCGTGCCGGCCGCACAGTGGACGGACCACGGTGGCGCGAGGACGACGCAGCGATCGTGGACGACGATGCTCCGCGTGGCCTCGGGGCGGCCCATGAAGTGGAACACTGCCCCATCGGACGGCAGATCGAAATACAGGTAGACCTCATTGCGGCGAAGATGCGTGTGCGGTGGCATCGTGTTCCACACACTGCCGGGCTTGAGGGCGGTAAATCCCATGACGAGCTGGCAGCTCTTGATCCCACCTAGATGGATGTAGCGGTGGATCGTGCGTTGGTTGGCTTCGGCCTGGGTCCCCAGCTCCGCCTTCTCAGCCTCGGAAGGAGTGGCCAGAATCGAAGGGTAGGCAGCGTGCCCTGGGTGGCTCACGAGGTAGAACTGGGCCGGCCGGGACGGGTTGGCCGACGCGAACACGACGTCTCGGCTTCCGCGGCCGACGTAGAGGCAGTCAAGCTTTCCGAGATCAAATACCCTGCCATCAACCTCGATACGGCCGGCACCGCCGATGTTGATGATGCCGATTTCACGGCGTTCGGCGAAGTACGATGCAGCCAGTTCCGGGGGACACGGCAACGACAAGGGCGAGTCCGTCGGCACCACCGAGCCGACGACCGTGCGCTCGCTCATCCAGTAGGCCAACGCAACCTGGTTGGTGGCGAACAGATCGGCGACGAGGAATGATCGCCGAAGCGACTCCGTCGTCATCGTTTCATAGCTGCCTGGATCCGTGTCGTGGATGATTTTCATGGGTGCGTCGGAGCAGATAAGAATCGGGTTCGGACCGAGAATCAAGGAGTCGTGCTCTCCCGACCCTGATGGGACCTTGAGAGAGCCCGCTCACAAAAAATCAACCGCCCGGATGCCCAGAAGCCGCAGACACCTCGTGTCGTGGGCGGCCGGCCGTCCGGGCGGTGCCGATGTCCTCGCTTGCGTAGGGGATCTAACGCGCGCGTGCCTACTTCGCGCCGGCGTCGCCCGATGCCTTCGCCTTCGGCTTCTTGGAGGCAGCCTTGCCGCTGTCCGGTGCGCCCGCGTCGGCGACAGATGTGGTCGCCGCCGCCGCCGCCGCAGCCGCGCCGCTCGAACCCTCGTCGGCCGCGACCGGCTCACCGTTGAACTCGCGAACGTGGAACTCGACACGGCGATTGAGCGCCTTGTTGGCAGCGCTATCGTTCGGCTTGAGCGGGTTCTTCGAGCCAAGACCGACGGCGACAAGACGCTTGGCGTCCACTCCGTTCTTGGTCAGGTAATCCACGACAGCCTGCGCGCGGTCCTTCGACAGCTTAACGTTGTCGTAGCCCTTGTCCTCACCCTCATTGTCCGTGTTGCCCTCGACTGACAGCTTCGTGATCTCGGTGTTATCCTTCAAGATCCCGAGGAGCGGAGTGAGCACCTTCTTCGACTTGTCGGACAAATTGATCTTGGCGCTCCCGGTCTGAAACTCGATGTCGCCGGGCATGTCGATCTGCGTTGCACTCTTCATCTGCACGCCACGCAGCGCGACGATCTTCTTCGGCGGGGGCGGGGGCGGAGGCGGAGGCGGGGGTTCCGCAGTCGCGCTTGCCGGCGGAGGGGGAGGTGGCGGGGTTGGGACGGACGATGCCGACGGAGTCGGCGCCGTGGCAATCTTCGCCTCGGCCTCGGCGTGGCATGCGCTGACGATCGCGCCGCCGATGACGACGGACGCGACTGCGAGCAGGGGAAGAAACGCCTTATAAATCCTCATCGATGCCTCCTTCAAATGCGATCGAGTCGCAGAGAGAGCGAGGTGCCGGCTCGAACGGTGCTGCAAAAAAACTCACGACCAGGCCCACGTGCCGGACATCGCGCCCAACTAGGACCGGTCGAAACAGCAACAATCGTCGAGATGTCGGCTCGCCTCTACCCTCTGAAAATTCTCACCTCTCAATGTCGAACGGGGCGGCAGACTAGATGAAAACCCATTCGCTTGGAAGCGGTAGCACAAATGGTTCCGCCCGCTCCCCCTGTTCGCCGAGCGCGCGCGCGTTGCAAGGAAGCCCTGGGACAGGCACCTTGGACGCCTCCGATGACCTCCGCAACACGCACTGTCCTACCCGCGACCACCGACGAACTTCGCGCCGCGGTGCAGGAGCACAGAGCTGCACTGGACGACCGAATCGCAGCCGGCGAGGACGGCACCGCGCTGGGTCAGTGCAACGCACGCTTTCTCGAGATGCACTTCAAGGCCCGTTTCGAGGTCGCGGCAAGTGCCGTGGGGCTCGAGCCTACCGGGGTCGCCCTCGCGGCCGTCGGAAGCTTCGGGCGTGGGGCCGTAGCCTTGCGGAGCGACGCCGATGTCGTGCTTGTCGTCAATCCGAAGGCGCTCGGACCCGATGCGGCGACCAAGTTCGCGGAGGCGCTCCTGTATCCGCTGTGGGATGCCACGTTTGCCGTAGGACACCAGGTCTTGAATAGCGCCGACGCCCTGCCTCTCGCGCAGAGCGATCTCGCCACGGCGACGGAACTTCTCGACATGCGTTTCCTCGCAGGAGACGAGTCACTCGTGCGGGATCTCGTTGGAAGCGCGAGCGAAGGACTCTTCGGAGAGGAGGATCTCGGGCAATTTATCGGGCGACTCGAGACCGAGACCACGAGTCGACATGAGCGCTTTGGTGGGTCGGTGTATCTGCTCGAGCCCGACGTCAAGGCCGGGGCGGGCGGACTACGCGACATCGACGGTATCCGGTGGGCGTCGCGCGCGCGGTATCGCGTCGGCCATGGGGAGGATCCAGCGGGGTTCTGGGCCGAACTCGTGCGCCTTGGAGTGCTCGTTCCTCGCGAGGCGCAGGAGATCCGAACGGCCGAGGAGTTTTTCTGGCGCGTTCGCAATCGCCTTCACAGCCGCGCGGGGCGTAAGGCCGACCGCCTTGGATTCGCCGAGCAGGAGACACTCGGCGTCGCGATGGATTTCAGTGAGGACCGCGCTCAAGGCGCTGAGCGACTGATGCAAGCGTACTACGTTCACGCTCGAACGGTGATTCGTGCGCGCTCCAGTCTTTTCGAGAGACTCAGGCCCCGGCGCCGTCGACGGGCTGCCCCGCCGCTCGATCTTGGAGGGGGAGTACGGCTCTTCGACGGGCACATCACGCTCGTCGGAGTGGCAGACCTTCAGCGAGACCCCGCGCTCGCGATGCGCCTCTACGCCGCATGCGTCAAACATCGAGCACCGATCTTGCCGTTTGCGCGCGATGCGATTGCTCGCGCGGTTGTTGATCCAACCTGGTGCGAAGCGCTTCGGTCCAGCACCGAGGCCGCCGGGCTGTTCGTCGACTTGGTATGCACGGTATCCGAAGCGGGCATGCGCCACGGGTCCATCGTCGGCGAGCTGCACGATGTCGGGCTCGTCCTGGCCATGGTCCCCGAGTTTCTCCCTGTCATCGGACGGGTTCATCACGACGTCTACCACGTGCTCACCGTCGATGCCCACTCGCTGGCCGCAGTCGATCGGTTGCGCCAAATCGCACGTGGGGAGCTGGCCAGCGAGTATGCGCTTGCCACGCGGCTTGCCGCCGAGGATCCCCGCCCCCGTCCATTGTTCATGGCCACGCTCCTTCACGACATCGGCAAGGGCTGGCCCGACGCCCGCGGTTCGCGCAAGAGTCATTCGACGACCGGGGCTTCCATGTGCGGCCGAATCTTGCCGAGGCTAGGTCTCACGAAAGCCGAGGTCGATGAAGCGAGTGAGCTCGTCGCAAACCATCTGCTCATGTACAAGGTGGCCACGCGCCGAGACCTCGACGACGCGGCAACGATCACCGAGTTTTGCGGCGCGTGCAGCGGACAGGAAAGCCTGCGGCACCTTTATCTCCTGACCGTGGCTGATCTCAGTACGACTTCCCCGACGGCCATGACGTCTTGGAAGGCGCGGATGCTCGACGAGCTCTACTTCGCATCGGAAAGCCACTTCGCCGGTCACGCGCCGCGCGAGGACGCCGACCGATTCGCCCGCGCAAAGAAGGCTGTCGAGCGGATGTGGACCGGATCGAGTGCCGCTCTGGACAATTTCGTGGCATCGATGCCCGATCGCTACGTGCTCGCCAACTCGCCCGAATCGATCGCCGTCCACGCGCGAGCCATCGAGGATCGTGGCGACCGGGCCGCCCATCTGGTTCGCGTTCCGTCCGCGCACGCGGGCGTGGCCGAACTGTGCGTCGTTGCCGACGACAGGCCCGGTCTGCTCGCACGCGTCGCGGGAACGATCACGGCCAACCGCCTTGAGGTCCTGGCGGCGCAGGTCTATTCGCGTGTCGACGGTGGCAAGGGGGAGGCCGTGGACATTTTCTGGGTGCGAGATCGGGAAGGGGGCGTCGACGGAGTTGATTCGGTTCTTGTCCAGCTGTCACGCGATCTCGAGTCTGTTTGTGCGGGGCGCGTCACGGCCGCCGCTCTGTTGGCCGAGCGTATTGGAGCCGCGTCGCCGTGGCGTGAAAGGCCGAGCCCGGCCGTTGCGACAGAAGTGATCGTCGACGACCGAGCTTCCCCGAGGCACACGGTCGTGGAAGTCTTCGCAAAAGACCGCCCCGGACTGCTGTATGCGCTGGCTCGCACCCTTCACGAGGTGGGCATCTCAATCGTTCTTTCAAAGATCAACACCGAGGGCACACGCGTCATTGATGTTTTCTACGTGACGGAGCTCGACGGCCGCAAGGTGACCGCGGGGTCGCGGAGCAAGGAAATCCGGGATGCGCTCGTCGCGGCCATCGATCCGTCGTGACGGGTGATCGACGTTGTCTCCGCTAGACGACGGTGACAGGATGGCTGCGATGAAATTCGGCCTCCGGAATTCGAGTCGATTGCTCCTGGTGGGTTTCGTTACATGCGGAGGGGCGACGCCACCGCCGCAGTCGGAAGGATCTCCGACCGAGCCAGCACCTTCGGCGAGCCCAACGAACGAAGGCTCGTCTGCGGACGGCTCCGGCGCGGAGGCCCCTGCGACGCCCGAGCTTCTGGCAGGCATTCGAGCGTTCGATGGCGGAAAGTATGGCGACGCCCGGAAGCTCTTCGAGGCGGCTTCGCGCAAGAATCCGAAAGACCCGACGGTTTTCTACAACCTCGGCTTGGCCTGCGAGAAGTCCGGCGATCACGCGGCGGCGGAAACGGCCTACAAGGCGGCGCTGGAGCGCAAGCCCGATCTCGAGGCTGCGGTCGAGGAACTCGGCGCCCTGTTCATCGACGAAGGGCGGTCGACGGATGCTGTCTTGTTGTTGCAGCCTGCAGTGGTCAAACATCCAGGGAACGGTGCGCTGCACGAGAATCTCGGCGTTGCATGGGCAGCCGACGGTGACGTGGCGAAGGCCCGCCAGGAGCTCGAGCAGGCGGTCAAGATCGCGCCCGGTGAACCGATGTATCACCTCACGCTGGCGCACTGGCTTACGGTCTGGCGCGCCGACGGCGCATCGGCGCAGCTCGACATCGCCCGCGATCTTGCCAAGAACGATCTCGGAATCGTCGCCTCTGTGGGGTACGAATACCGAATGGCCGGCGCATTCGAGTCGTGCATCAAGACGTTCGATCGGGCCGTGGCGATTCAGGATGGCGGAGAAGTCCGAACAGAGCGTGCGCTTTGCAAACTCGGCCTGAAGGATGACAAGGGCGCACGCGTCGATCTTCAGGCCGCTGTTGACAAGGACCCCACCTACGGCCCAGCGCACTACTATCTTGCGGGGCGGCTTGCAGTCGACAAGAACTTTACCGGCGCCGCCGCAGAGTATTCGAAGTATCTCGCCATCGAGCCCAGCGGATCGCTTTCGAAGCAAGCGACAGAGCGACTCAAGGCTGCAACGGATGCCATGGGCGCCACCAACGGCGCGGCGCCCAAGAGGAAGTAGTCCTTCTCAGGTTCGAAACCCGCGAATGACTCGTCCCTGTCCGTTCTCGTCGAGTCGGCCGATGGCCACGAGCTGCCCCGAGGGGGCCATCCAGGCGCAGGGGTCCGGCGCAGGGGAGCTGATCTGTTCGCGAGCAACTGTGCGGCCCTGCCTGGCGGCCACTACACCAGCGCACGTCAGGTGGGCGACGGGAAGCGCGCGGGCAGCCGAGTCCGCGAGTGGGAGGATCGCGCCCCGCAAGACTTCCGAGGCTGAGTCCCCTGGAACCGCGTATTCGAGAGAGAATTCGCCCGATCGCATTCGTCGCAGACTCGAGAGGTGTGCGACGGTGCCAAGGGAGGTCGCGAGGTCCCTGGCCAGCGCGCGGACGTAGTATCCCTTGGTCACCCGCACGCTCACGGTCAGCGCCGGCGGGTGCTCGGTGCACCCGAGCAGGGACAGGCTGCGAACGCTTACGGCTCGAGGCGCGAGATTCAGCGTTTCGCCGCGCCGCGCTCTTTGATAGGCCCGCTCGCCGTCGCAGTGGATCGCCGAATAAGCGGGAGGAACCTGCGACGTCCGGGCGAGTTCAACGGCAAGGGCGTCGTCGATGATCGTTGCACGAGCCCCTGCGGCTGCTGCGTGAAGCGCGTCGCGAAGTGTCAGACTCAATTCGACGCGCCTGGTTTCGACGCCCCAAGCATCGCACGTGTCCGTTTCCGCACCGAGTGCGATGCAGGCGCTGTATACTTTGTCGTGGTGGGTAAGCCAGGGCATGAGCTTCGTCGCCTCGCCAAGAGCGATGACCAAGACGCCCGTGGCCATTGGGTCGAGGGTTCCAGCATGTCCGACCTCGCGGGTGCCCAAGGATTTGCGGAGGCGTGCGACAACGTCGTGGCTCGTCGGTCCGGGAGGTTTGTCGACTACGAGGATGCCGTGCGGGCTTTGTGGGCGTTCGGTCGGCATGTCGGCGCTGGCTCCTCGTCGCGCATTCCTCGCGCGAATCCGCTTCCGTCACTCGACGATGGTGCAGGCACGCAGGCACGCGCGAGAAGCGTGATATCCTAGGGCGTAGAGATGCCGATCTCCAGCATCCCGGCACCCTTGCGACTCGGGCCATACGCGCTCATGCGCCGAATCGCGACGGGCGGTATGGCAGAGGTGTACGTAGCGCGACGGGCTGGTCCCCACGGATTTCAGAAGACGGTGGCCGTCAAACGAATCCTTCCCCAATTTGCGAGGGACCCGGACTTCGTCGCAATGTTCATCGATGAGGCGCGCGTGTGTGCCCGCCTTGGGCACCCGAACATCGTCCAGGTCTTCGATTTCGGGGAGCAGGACGGCGAACTCTACATGGCGATGGAGTACGTGGATGGAACCACGGCCGCTCGCCTCGTGCGCGCCGCCGCAACGCGAGCGGAGGATGTCCCGCTCGACGTGTGTTTCCACGTAGCCCTTTCCCTGCTTAGGTCGCTCGAATACGCGCACAACGTGCGCGACGATGAGGGGAAGCCTCTCGCTCTCGTTCACCGCGATGTGTCGCCGGGCAATGTCCTCATTGATCGGTCCGGGACCGTCAAGCTCACCGACTTTGGGATCGCCCGTGCGGCGGAGATCGAGCGGCGAACCGACGCGGGGCAGCTCAAGGGAAAGCTCGGCTACATGTCCCCGGAACAGGTCGTCGGGCGAGAGCTCGATGCGCGCACCGATATCTTCACGCTCGGCATCGTTCTCGCGGAGCTTCTCATTCGTCGCCCGCTCTTCGGCGGCGGCAAGGAACTCGACGTCCTCATTCGGATCCGCGACGCAGACTTGTCTGCCATCGATCGCGCCACGAGCCGCCTTGCCGATGACGTACGCGCCGTGCTGTTTCGTGCGTTATGCAAGGACCCCGGCATGCGTTGGCCGAGCGCAAGCGCGTTCGCCGCAGCCATCGAGGAAATCGTGCGGCGCCGCAGGTTGCAGATTGGCCCGACGCGACTGGCGTCGTTGATCGAGCATCTCGGCCTCGTGTCCGAGCCCACCGATTCGAGCTCGCGCTGGGCCACCGCCGCTCCAATCACGTTGCCGAGCGACGCGGATACCAACCCGCGTCCCAGTTTTCCAGGGTCTCATGCTGTGGACCCGCGTCGTCGCGACGATTACCCGTCTGGTCAACCGGCGAATCGCTACCGGATTCGGAAGCCGGATGGAGCCATCCTTGGCCCCGTACCGCTCGCGGGTCTCATCGAGCTCTTTGCGACGGGGGTCATCGGCTGTCGCAGCGAAATCGCCAAGAACGAGGACGGGTTCCTTCCCGCGGCTGACGTCCCTGAAATTGCCCGCTTCCTAGCGAGCCCTGCTCTCAACTGGGATACCGATTTCCAGTCGGATGCGATCGACCAGGGAGACCTCGAACCGGCACGACTGCCGACGAGACTCTTTCACATCGCCGTGCGCCGCGAGACCGGAGCGCTGCTCCTCGGGGACGGGGTCAGGAGGAAACGGATCTTCTTTGTGGAAGGTGCGCCGGAGTGCGTAAGCTCGACTGACAAGAACGAGCTGCTCGGTGAGTTTCTCGTCGAGCGCGGGCAGGTACTGCGATTGGAAGTTGAGATGGCATTGGCGATCCTTCCCCGATTCGGTGGGCGCCTCGGCGACGCTCTCGTCGGCATCGGAGTGCTTCGGCCGATTGAGCTCTTTCGCGCAATCAAGGAGCAGACCCAGGCACGCCTCATCGACGTATTCAGCTGGAAGACTGGACGGATCGCATTCGCTCGAGGCGTCCGCTCTCAGGAGGAGACATTTCCGCTCGGGGTCGACACCTACGAGCTCATCGCGCGCGGCGTTCGAGGAGGCTATGCCTATGAGGAGCTTGAGGCGATGCTGGCCCCGGTGCGCGAGGAAGTGCTCGAACGGATCGAGGTCCCACCCGTGCGGGCCGAGGTGTTCCGGTTAACGGATCGCGAGGCAGCGGTTCTCGAGCGAGTGACGGGCAAGACCACGCTGGGTAAGCTCGTGGCAGAGCTCGGAGCCATAGGCGTTGCTGACCCCGAGGAAGTGTTGCGAGCAGTGTTCCTCGGTCTGGCGTGTGAACTGCTGCGCAGTCCGAAGTGGGTCATTCCGCCGAGCTTCCTGAAAGCGACGTAGGTCGAGAAGCGCACGGATCATTCACGCCAATGTGGCCTCTCCGTCATTGAGTCATGCGTCAAGCCCTTCACGATGAACCGGCCCTAGGAACCGTTGAAACTGAGCGTTCGAACGAAGCTATTTCTCGTGTGGCTGGCGCTCATCGTTCTATCGATGGCGGCGGCCGACGCATTTTTGTCGGCGGGCGTGGCTCGTCCACTTGCCGAAATCATGCGCGACGACCTTCTCGTTCGCGCGCGCCTCGTGGCCGAACAGATTCACAGGACCCTCAACTTGCCGCAGGGAGACTTCGTCGCGTGGGACAACACGGCCGACGATCTCGCCATAGTGTCTGGGGCGCGGGTCACTCTCATCGGCCCGGATGGCACCGTCTATGGCGATTCCGAGCTAACCGTGGACCAGCTTGCGCGGGTCGAAGGAAGTGCCCCGGGGGCTGAAGTCGAGCAGGCCTTCGAGGTCGGAGAGGGAGTGGTCGAGCGTCTGAGCGGTGGGCAGAGGCAGCGGCGAATGCTGTCCGCGGCCGTTCGCTTCACTCGCGACGGCGCAGGTTTCGGAGTGGCGCGTCTCACAGTGCCACTCGATGCGATCGAGGTGGCGACGACCGACGTGCGTCGGCTCGTCTGGTTCGGATCCGGCATAGCGCTCGTCCTGGCGCTCGCGCTGTCCAATGTCGTGGCGAGGCGCGTGTCGGGTGGCCTGGTGGCGCTTACGGCGGCGTCGAAGCGCATGACGAATGGGGACTTCTCCGTGCGCACCCGTCTCGTGGGGAGCGACGATCTGGGCGAACTTGGGCGTTCGCTCGACGGATTGGCAGCCAGTCTCACGACGCGCATGGGGCAATTGCAGGCGGAGCGCGATCTCCAGGGGAGGGTTCTGGAGGCCATGCTCGAAGGCGTTGTCGTTGTCGATGGGGACGGTCGCATCGTCCTTGTCAACTCTGCCCTCCGAGCGATGCTCCTCCTCGGGGCTGATGCCGTTGGGCGGCTTCTTATCGAAACGGTCCGCCACGCGCAGATCGAGGAATTGCTCGGGGCAGCGGGTCGCCTCGGCAAGGCCGTTGCCGTCGAGATCGATCTGCCAGGGCTGAAGCCGCGCCGTCTTCTCGGCCACGCGACGCCGCTGTCCGGCGAAGACGAGGGTCTCGTTGTCATCGTGTTCGTCGACGTGACCGATCTGCGTCGCCTGGAATCGATGCGGCGCGACTTCGTCGCGAATGCTTCCCACGAGCTACGTACGCCCATTGCGGCGGTACAGTCAGCGACCGAGACGCTTCGCACGGGCGCCCTCCACGACTCGCGTGCAGCGATGCGCTTCGTCGATATCATTGATCGCAACGCTCAGAGACTGAGGAGCCTGCTCGAGGACATGCTCGAGCTCTCGAAGCTCGAGTCGAACGAGTTTCGTTTGAAGCGAGAGCGCGTCGAGCTCGGGAGCGTCGTGCCGATTGTGCTCGCATTATTTCGTGAACGTGCCGAAAAGAAAGGGGTGACATTGCAGTCCGACCTGCCGTCAGAACCCATCGCGATCGAAGGCGATGCGCGCGCACTCGAGCACGTCCTGTCCAATCTCGTGGACAATGCCGTGAAGTACTGTCCTTGTGGAACGCGTGTCGTCGTTCGTGCCAACCAGGAAGGCGCTCGGGTACGCCTCGTCGTCGCCGACACCGGTCCGGGCATCCCGTCCGAGCACATGCCCAGGATCTTCGAACGATTCTACCGCGTAGATGCCGGTCGCTCTCGCGAACTTGGAGGCACCGGGCTTGGGCTGTCGATTGTCAAGCACATGGTCGAGGCCATGCGCGGGAAGGTCTCGGCAGAGAGCGAGGTCGGGAAGGGCTCCACTTTTTCTGTGTCGCTCCCTGCCGCTCGGGCGGACGAGCTGCAAGCGTCGGGGGAGCTCGAGGGGGGCCGCAAGGCGCCCCCCTCGTCGACGGTGGAGCTCGAGGGGGGCCGCAAAGCGCCCCCCTCGTCGATGTAACTGTTAAATCCCCCGTGCTTTCACCTTCGCGCCTGGCCTGCGCTAGGCTCAGGCCATGGGCGTCACGAAGAGTTCACGCGCGCCTCGTGTCTTTCGTCGCGGATCGGCGTAAATCTCATCACGTGATCTTCGTAGGCTTCGCGGTCGCCCTCACGACGACTTCGCTCATTCTTTTCGGGACGATGATGGTGCTGTTCGTCGGCGCGATCGTGCGCCGGGCGCGGCTAGACACCGAAACCGAGCCGAAAGTTGGCCCTCGAGTGAGCATTCTGAAGCCGCTCGCGGGTCAAGATGACGATCTCGACGACAACCTCGAGTCATTCGCTCGCCTCGTCTATCCAGACTTCGAGATCTTGTTTGGCGTAGCGTCCGCGTCCGATCCGGCGTGGTCGGTTGCGAGTTCGTTTGTGGCGCGTCACCCAGAGATAACGGCGCGAGTGGTTCTCACGGTTCCGGACGCGGCGATCAACCCAAAGGTGGCGCAGCTCGTGGGGCTCGAATCGGTGGCAACCGGTGACGTCTGTGTCATTTCCGATTCCAACGTACGAGTCTCCCCTGCCTATTTGTGGTCCCTCGTCCACGGGCTCGACGACCCCACCGTCGGCATGGTCACAAGTCTATTCGTGGGTTCTGGGGAACGCACGCTCGGGGCCGCGATTGAGAACCTGCAGCTTTGTGCATCCTCGGCTCCTGGGCTCGTGGCGATGAACGCGGTCGCGGCCCGGCCTATCACGGTGGGCAAGTCGATGGCGATGCGCCATAGCGACCTCGCTCGCCTCGGGGGATTTGGCAAGGTGGGCGGTGTACTCGCAGAAGATCACGCGCTCGGCCGGTTGGTTCTCGATGCAGGATTCTCCATCAAGACGTCGCTCGAACCGATCGAAAATCGCAATGTCACTGGAACGCTGCGGCGCACTGTGGAACGTCATACGCGCTGGTCAAAGACGCGGCGCACCATCCTGCCGCTCGGTTTCTTCGGGGAACCGCTCTTGATGCCTGCGGCGATATCGGGCCTTTGCTTTGCTCTCGTCCCAGGGCTCACTATGGGCATTCTCTTCGGCGTGTCGTGTGTCGTTCAGGTCGGCGGCGCCGTCGCTGCGGTGTACCTGCTCCGAGGCAGGGCCTTGCGCTGGTGGCACGCGCCGCTCGAACTGGTTCGGACCCTGGTGATGCTATGCTGTTGGGCTGGGGCTTTTGGGGGTGGTCGAATCGAGTGGAGAGGACATCACTTTAAGGTTCGACGCGGCAGCGTGATCGTTCCCGTGGCGGCGCCTGGGATCCGCACACGCGCTCCAGCTCGCGAGCGGTTGGCTGCATAAGAGGCGATACCGCTATGCGTCGTCACGCGATCGTCACGATAACGACATGACGCCATCTTCCTGAGCAGGAATAGTGCGCGCGGTGATTGCTGAAGCAAATCTGCCGAGTGGTGAGGGCGGACCTTTGAAGATGCGGTCGAGTAACTTGACCGTGGCCTACGGAGATAAGGTTGCCATCAAGGACGTCTCGATCGACGTCCACGACAAACAAGTCCTCGCACTCATCGGTCCGAGCGGTTGCGGCAAGAGCACATTTCTACGATCGCTCAACCGAATGAATGACACGGTGGGTGGTGTAACCGTTACCGGGCACGTAGAACTCGATGGCGAGCGTATCTATGGCCCCGACGTCGACCCCGTTCTCGTTCGGCGGCGCGTGGGCATGGTGTTTCAGCGCTCCAATCCGTTTCCAAAGTCGATTTTCGAGAACGTGGCGTACGGCTTACGCATCGCGGGAGTTCGCGAGCACAAGGTGATCGCGGAACGAGTCGAGAAAGCGCTTCGGCATGCTGCACTCTGGGAGGAGGTCAAGGACCGTCTCCACGAATCGGGGTTGGGACTCTCTGGGGGTCAGCAGCAGCGGGTGTGCATCGCTCGCGCTCTCGCGGTCGAACCGGAAGTCCTCCTCATGGACGAGCCGGCGAGCGCGCTGGACCCGATCGCGACGGCGAAGATCGAGGACCTCGTCTCGGATCTACGCAACGATCTCACAATTGTCATCGTGACCCACAACATGCAACAGGCTGCTCGTGTATCGCAGCGGACAGGCTTCTTCTACATGGGCCGGCTCGTCGAGGTCGGCGACACGTCGACGATTTTCACTCGCCCCAAAGAACGCGAAACGGAAGACTACATAACCGGGAGATTCGGCTGATGACGCATCAATGGACCCTAGTGGCGCGGACTGTAGCTCTCGCGCTTGCGCTTTCTGCGTTTGGATGTGACAAGAGCCAGCCCCCCGCGCCGGAGCGCCCGCAGCAGGCTGCGTCGGCCGCGGCGAAAGCGGACAATGGGCAGACGGGTACCGTTCAGGCTAGTGGATCGAGCGCGCTCCAGCCGCTTGTGAATGCCGCGAAGGAGCAGTTCGAGGCGAGGAACAAGGGCGTGAGCGTCGAAGTGTCGGCGGGAGGCTCGAAGAAGGGACTGGCCGATGTGGCCGCAGGTGCCGTGCAGATCGGCGACAGCGATATTTTTGCGCCTGAGGACCTCAAGGCTCAGCTCGTAGATCACCGGGTCGCCGTCGTCGGGTTTGCGGCGATGGCCAACAAAGGTCCGTTCAACGAGAAGATTCCGGCCATCACCATTCTCGACTTGGCGAAGGTGTTCTCGGGCGCCGTGACGGACTGGAAACAGCTCGGTGGCACAGCGCAACCGATCGTCGTCATCAATCGCGCGCCTGGATCCGGGACTCGAGCGGTGTTCGGGAGCATCGTGCTTGGCGGCGACAAGTTCGTCGAGTCGCAGACGGAGGACAACTCCGGCGCGCTCGTCGCGAAGCTCAAGCAGACCAAGGGCGCCATTAGCTACCTGGCGCTATCGTTCGCCGACCCGGAACTTCGTGTATTCGGAATCAAGTCGGATGCCGGCGTCGTCGAGCCGAACGCGGCATCGATCACTGCAGGGACCTACCCGATCTGGTCGTACGAGCACATGTACACCAAGAGCCAACCGACCACGCTGGCGAAGCAATTCCTCGACTACATGCTTTCACCGGACTTTCAGGAGCACACGCTCCCGAACGTGAAGGGCTTTATCCCGGTCACGCAGATGAAGGTTTCGCGAGACAAGGACTGATGCATGGGTCAGAGCGCCACAATCGTCGATACCGCCGAGACGGTCACCGAGCGCTCTCCGATCGTCATGCGTTCGCGATTCGCTGAAGACGTCGTGCGCTTCCTGCTCACCGCGTGCGGAGTGTTCGTCGTGCTCACCACGGTTACGATGATTGGTTTCCTGGCCCATGCCGGGCTTCGCGGCATGGGCGCGGTCGGGATCTGGCCTTTGCTTACGGGGCGTGTCTGGAAACCGGAAGCCGATTCTTACGGCGGTCTGGCTCTCATCATCGGTACCTTCGCCAGTGCGAGCGGCGCGCTCGTGATCGGAGCCGTACCGGCGGTTCTCGCGGCCGTGTGGCTGACTGAGTTCGCTCCGCCCAGCATCAAGGTTGTGGAGCGACGGATTCTCGAGGTAGCGTCCGCCATTCCCAGCGTCGTGTACGGGTGGCTTGCCCTCGTTTATCTCGTGCCTATTGTCTTTGCGGTGGCGCACGCGGTTCGTGGGTCGGACGCGCCCGTCACCGGGGAGGGGCTCGCATCGGCTGCCGTGCTTCTGGGTGTCATGGTGGCTCCGACGGTCCTGCTGTTGTCGCTCGATTCGCTATCTCGCGTCCCGCGTGCTCTCCGGGACGCGAGCGCGGCGCTCGGTGCGTCGCCATGGCAAACTGCTTTTCGAGTGTCTGTTCCGTACGCCTGGCGCGGATTGCTCATAGCCGTGTTCTTTGGGTTTGCCCGTGCGGCTGGCGAGACCATGGCAGTTCAGATGGTCATCGGGGGCGCCAGGCGACTTCCTAGGGATTTCCTGTTCTCGCCTACGACGACGATATCCGCGCAGATCGTCATGGACATGCAGGAGGCTCGTCCAGGCACCCCTCAGAACGACGTCCTCTTCTCGATGGCGTTGGTGCTTCTCCTCGTGTCGGTCGTGGTCGTGCTGGTGACCCGCCTTCTTGGAAGGCAAAGACTATCGTGAACACCGCGACTCAATCGAACGGCCAAGGCGCTCTTCATCGCGGACGGCGGCGCGGCAGTGCCATCGAGTCTGTGCTCCTCAAGCTTCTCGGGGCCGGTTCGATTCTGTTCGCTCTTGGATACGTGGTGTGCTTGCTCTACTTGCTCATCAAGGGCGCGAGCAAGATCGCTTCCTTCACGACGTACGCCTCACCGCTGGCCGGTGTGGACAATGAGTCGGCCATGCGGTTCGTCATGGGAGTCTGTGTCTTCGGTGTCCTTGGCTGGTTGGGTGTCGCAGGCGTTCGGGTCATCGTATCGCGCTTTGGCGTGTGGACGTCTGCCGCGGACAGGGTCGGCACCATCGTCGCGGTGGTCGTCGCGCTCGGTGGGGCTGTCATCGCGCGCGACCACCTTCCGCGCTTTCTCATCTCGCTGCCGAGCGAGACGACTGCAGGTGGGGGCATCGGTCCCGAGATCTTCAATACGGTCTATTTTGCAGTTTTGAGCACGATGATCACGCTGCCCATCGGGGTGGGAGCGGCAGTCTATCTGGCACGCTTCGCTCGCTCGCCTCGGTTCGTGGCGGTCGTTCGGGTCGCGCTCGACACGCTTGCGTCCCTTCCGAGCATCGTCTACGGGCTCTTCGGCTTCTTGGTCTTCGTCGTCGAGATGAAAATGGGGTATTCGCTGTTTGCCGGTGCGGTCGTGCTGGCGCTTCTGAATCTCCCTCTCGTCGTCGGAATTGCCGAGGAGAGCATAGTTGCCGTGCCGCGTGAGCTCGACGAAGCGAGCCTCGCTCTCGGGGCGACGCCTATTCAAACAACCGCCCGAGTCACTCTGCCCTACGCGTGGCCGGGAATTCTCAGTGCCCTCGTCCTGTCGATCGGACGCGTGTTTGCCGAGAGCGCACCGCTTATCATGACCGCCGGGACGACGATCTCGAGGGCTAGCGCATATTCGCTCAACCCGTTTCGCGGTGGAGAAACTTTGGCGGTTCACCTTTGGTACGTCAATTCGGCAGGACTCTCTCCCGACAAAGTCGACGTGAGCGCGGGGACCGCCGCCATGCTCGTCGTTCTCGTTGCGCTGACCAATCTGTTGGCAGCTCGCCTCGCGCGCCTGGGTGGGGCGGAGGGTACACGCGTAAGGAAGGCAACCCGATGACTCATTCTTCGCATACGAGCCGCGATTTCGAGGCCGAGCTTCGCGAGCTTCGCGCACACTCTCTCGCCATGGGCGCTCGTTGCGAGCGCGCGTTGCAGCTGTCGCTCAAGGCATTCTGGGACGGCTCGGCGCAGACGGCCGCGGAAGTGGAGGAACTCGATCGACACATCGACCGCGACGAAATGGATATCGATGCGCTTGTCCTGCGAGTCTTGGCCTTGCGCCAGCCCGTGGCGTATGATCTGCGCTTCCTCGCTGGTGCCCTGCGGTTGGTGACCGATCTCGAGCGAATCGGTGACGAGGCCGTGAACATCGCCGAGCGAGCCAAGGAGAATCTCGGCACGGCGCGGGAGGGGGTCAAGAGCGAACTCCGGTCGATGGGAGAGCAAGCACAGGAGCTATTGCGCGATGCGCTCGATGCGTTCGTGCAAGGGGAGGGGACTCGAGCAGAACAGGTGCTGGCCCGCGATGATGCGGTGGACGAGCTCTACGGGCGCATCCTTCGCGCGATGACCGAGTTTATGACCAATCAGCCGAACCAAGTGGCCGAAGCCATACGCGTCATTCACGTCGCCAAGTATTTGGAACGAATCGCCGACCACGCGACCAACATCGCAGAAGAAGTCATCTTCATGGTCCGAGGGGAAGATGTCCGGCATTTTCGGACGCACGGCCCGCCCAAGATGATTGAGCTCGAAGGCTGATCCGGCCACCCGAAATGGCGTCCGAGGGGCCAACGAGCTCCTCCAGAGACGCGTCAGTGTGTGATGGACTACGCAGTCCGAGGGCGACGTCGCCTTTGGGACCAGGAATTGACGCACAATTGTTACCGCATCGTTCGGAGAGGTTCATCTTCGTTTGCAATCCTCTGACTTGGAGAGCGCCCTGGTGGCGCTCGCCGTTCGAGGAGTCAGGACGATGGATCCCAATCGGACGCGCATTGCGCACATATCGGATGTGCACATGCTTGGTACACCACCGAGCGAGCCTCGGGGGCGTTGGTCCTTTCGCCATCGCTTTCTGAGTTTTGGCCGTCCCCTCGATCCTGGTGCGCGCAAGCGGAGGTTTGCGCTGGCCCTCGCCCATGCGCGGAGCGCGGGTGCCGACCGAGTGGTGATATCCGGCGATTTGACAGAGGTCGGGCTGCGGACCGAGTTCGTCGCGCTCGGGGAATCCTTGCATGAGTCCGGATTCGCCCCCGAACGCATTACCCTCGTTCCGGGAAACCATGACCTCTACTCGTCTCCGGACGCTTGGCGCTGGGCGATCCATGGACCGCTGGCTGCGTTTGCCGCTTCGAGCGCAACCGACACCGCGGGCCGCATTGTCGAGTGTGCGGGTGCTCGGCTATTGCCCGTCGATGCGACATTTCACCAGCCGGTGACGCGCTCGGCAGGCGTTCTTTCGCCGGAGACGCTCAGCGCCATTGAGCGCCGGGTGTCCGACCCTGGGTTGGCGGACAAGCCACTCATCGTCGTTCAGCATCACCCTCCATTTCTTCGCGGCACCTGCGTGTGGCAGTGGATCGACGGTCTGGTAGGCTCGCGACGGCTGATGGACATGCTGGGCGCGTTTCGTCACGTGTTTGTCATGCATGGCCACCTGCACACTCTGGTGACGCGTTCGATCGGGGACGAGCAGCCGCGCATCCTCGGAGCTACAGCCGTCGTAGAGGACCGAGATGTGCCTCGGGTGCGCATGTTCGATGCCTCTCACGGCCAACTTCGAGCCATCGGGCGCCCAACGGTTGCCTCGCACCCCCGTCGTGCGCGGCAGCCGGCACCGGCGTCGTTTGCGCCTTCAGTGCCGCCGAATCTCGAAGCGGCTCTTTGAGCCGCGAATCCAGTTAGAGTTGGTCCTGCACCCAAGGATCCTGAAGTCGCCGGTTACGCCGGCGCGCCCACGTCGGGATCGACTCCGTCTCGAATCCACCGGATTCCCTTGGCTTCCCAATCAGGGACGGAACTGGCGTCGAGGTAACGTTCCCACTCGTAGATGCCCGTTTCCTGGGCGATTCGCTTGAATTGCATTGTCAACAATTTGCTTGCGAGGATCACCACACTGCGCTTCATGCCGCTCGCCTTGTAGTGTTTTTGTCCGTCTTGCATCACCAGCTGCGCGTCCTGCGCCAGTGGCTTCAACGTCCGCATATCCACGAAGACACCGAACCCCGGTCCGGAGGGCTTGACCATGGCCTGGGACTCGTCGACCCACGCCTTCATCTCCTTCGCGTCCATGAAATCACCGAAGGTCAGGTGATACCCCCACGACTTCTTCTCGATCTTGTACATGACGAGGCACCTCCGAAGGTCTCGTCGCAATCGATGGATCGCGACCGACTACGGTTTTGACTACGACGCGTTTACTCTGGTTCTTAACCAGTCGCCTGACGAACGCGGACGACGGCCCTGTCGGCCGATCGCCTCAAGCCCCGTATTCGTCAGTCGATCGAGCGCGTGGCCATCGGGGGTACCAGTGAACGAGCCGGTGAACGCGTCTCCCATGCGGACGCCACGGCGAGCATCGAATCTTCGTCGAGGGGACGAGCGGCGATTTGGAGGCCTACCGGCAAGCCGCTACGTGTGGGGGCGCACGGGATGCTCATGGCTGGAATGCCCGCGAGGGATGCCGGCACGGAATACACGTCGCTCAGATACATCGCGAGCGGGTCATCGACGCGTTCGCCGAGGCGGAACGCGGGGGTCGGCGACGTCGGACAGCAGATGACCTCAACTTCCCTGAACGCAGCTTCGAAGTCGCGGCGGATGAGCGTCCGCACACGCTGCGCTTTGAGGTAGTAGGCGTCGTAGTACCCGGCTGACAGCACGAACGTTCCCAGCACGATGCGGCGCTTCACCTCCGTGCCAAAGCCCGCTTCCCGGGTGGCGCCGTACATGGCTCGAAGATCTCTTCGCGCATCGCCCTCGTCGACGCGGAGTCCGTAGCGTACGCCGTCGAAACGCGCGAGGTTACTCGAAGCTTCGGCCGTCGCAAGAACATAGTATGTGGCGATGGCATAGCGCGTGTGCGGCAGACTCACTGGGCGCACGATGCAGCCCTCCGCCTGGAGGTCTGCGATGGCAGCGCGCACGCTCGCCTCTACCTCGGGATCGAGTCCCTCTCCGAAATACTCGGCGGCCACACCAATGCGCAGCCCCTTGATGCTCCGTCCGCACGCGGCTTCGAAATCGCTGACAGGCACATCGAGGGATGTCGAGTCGCGAAGGTCGTGCCCTGCGAGCACCTTGAGCACGCGGGCGGCACCGCGGACGTCCGTCGCGAACGGTCCAATTTGGTCAAGACTCGATGCAAACGCAATGAGGCCATAGCGCGAGACGCGCCCGTACGTCGGTTTGATGCCTACGGTGCCCGTGAGGGAGGCGGGCTGACGGATCGAGCCACCTGTGTCGCTTCCGAGGGAACACGGCACAATCCGCGCTGCGACCGCAGCCGCGCTGCCGCCCGACGAGCCTCCCGGAGCACGCTCGAGATCCCACGGGTTGCGCACGGGACCGTACGCGCTGTTCTCGTTGGATGAGCCCATCGCGAACTCGTCCATGTTCGTCTTGCCGATCACGACTGCACCGGCCGCGCGAAGGTTCTCGATGACAGTGGCATCGTAGGGTGGAACGTAGTTCTCGAGGATGCGAGAACCGGCCGTCGAAGGAAGGCCTCTGGTGCAGATCGCGTCCTTGATGGCGATGGGAACCCCGGCGAGGATGCCGGGATCGTCGCCGCGCGCGACCTTGGCATCGACCGCACGGGCAGCCTCCAGGGCTTGGTCTTGCGCCGTGTGGAGAAAGGCGTGGAGGTCCGAGTTGAGCGCGGTCAGTCGACGCAGGGCTTGCGAAACGGCCGTCTCGGCACTCACGGCGCCGGTGCGCACTCGTTCTGCGATGTCAATGACTCCGTCGGACATGGCTCACTCGAGGAACGTCGGTACTGCGAAGCCGCCCTGGTCGGCGCGCGGGGCCTGGGCGAGAGCGTCTTCCCGGGACAGGCCTGGTCTCACGTCGTCCGCTCGGAGCGGGGTGCGGTCCAGGGCCACGTGTGCGGTCGGCGGCACGTCCTTGGTGTCGAGCTCTTCCAGCTGTTCGACGTACTGAACGATTCGCGCAAGCTCAGACGCGAGGCGGGTGGTGTCCGCATCCGAAAGGCGTAGCGACGCTAGCTTGGCCACGTGCAATACGAGGTCGCGGTCGACCTTCAAGCCGGACATGGTCCGCAAGCTACCACGAGCGCGGACCACTGCGCGCGGTCGAGAGAATTCGCGCGCTGTCGTCATCGATTCGGACGTCGTCGGTCGCGCCCGCATCGTGTGGATCAGGGGAGCTCGCGGGGGGCCGCGAAGCGCCCCACTCGTCTATATCGTGTTCCTCGTAAGCGGGTGGCGGCAACCGCGGTCTCGTGCGTCCCCCCGAACACGCCGATCCAGAGCCAACAGCCGCTGCAAGTGCGAGCCAAACAGCCGCTATAGGGTAGCGAAACGCGCCGGTCATGGCTTGCTTTTTTCCGGTCCGCGCGTATGTTCCCCGCCCCGCGGTGGACGCATCTGCGCTCGACCGCAGGTTTCTAACACGGGGAGGGGCCCCGAAGCTCCACGCTTTCCGAGTCTTCTCCCACTAAATCCCACACGCTTTCCTGCGCAAACTTTCGTCCGGTGCGCTTTCGAACGGTCGCTCGTAGGAGCCCCGCCCGACAGCGTTGGCGAAGGAGGAGAGCGGAGGCCCAACCGAAAGGAAATGCGCCCATGACCCAGACAGCCGAACTCAGTGCCCAAGGCGTGGCCCGCCTTCCCGGCGACATGCCGCTTCCCCTGCGCTCGCTCCTCGACGCGGGCGTGCACTTCGGTCACCAGACGAAGCGCTGGAACCCGAAGATGCGGCCGTTCATCTACGGCGCACGTAACGGGATCCACATCATCGACCTCGACCAGACGGCTCGCCTCTTCGCTCGCGCGTTCAACTTCGTCGTTGATGCGGTTGGCCGCGGCGGCCATATTCTCATGGTCGGTACCAAGCGTCAGGCCCAGGAGATCGTTCAAGAAGAGGCCGCGCGCTCGGGGAGCTTCTACGTCGTCAATCGGTGGCTAGGCGGCACACTGACGAACTTTCGGACGATCAAGACGGGCCTGGAGCGGATGCGGCAGCTCGAGCGCATGAAGGACGACGGCACGTATCAGTCGATCACGAAGAAGGAAATTTCTCGTCTCGAGAAGGAGCGCGAGCGGTTCGACAAGTACCTCGGAGGTCTGCGA